>ENA-UEPJ01001172-UEPJ01001172.1-human-gut-metagenome-genome-assembly--contig:-NODE-1172-length-32798-cov-6.638764_pt1 | contig 32798 bp, 15 predicted proteins | sample MGYA00242890_ERZ507896 | MGnify/ENA primary metagenome ERZ507896 (study PRJEB26167, sample SAMN06115508) | human gut metagenome | host: Homo sapiens | place: China:Qinghai | collected 2015-08-20... | reverse complement strand
TCATGCTCCTGTATGCTTCTTCGTTTTCCGCACTGACCGACATTTCAATTCCGTCCATCATGTTTTTGACTCTCACAATGCCACATCTCACGCTCATCCGTACTATAAATACATGAAACGAGGTTTGGTATTACTCTAAAAGCTTAATTTTTTTATTTTATATAATTTACAATCATAAATCATTAATCACTAATCCCTCCTGTCCCGCCGCCGCGGAAAGTTTCCGACGGCGACGGAGAGGAACAAGGGAAAACTCATCACCTCATGGCTTGCTCCAGTTTATGGAGAAGAAATTTATAATGCTGCTGTGTATCCGCGGAACCGGAAGAGGCTTTTCCCTGCAACAGTTGGCGGACACGCTTCATTAAATCGTAATAATAGGGAGCCATATCGGCTTGTTTGGGATCTATGTCAACGTAATAGCTGAATCCCTGTCGTTCGGCGAGCGAACGAGACAGATTAGCAAGATCCCCGTAATAGGCTACGCTTTTCGCTTTTACCGCTTCCGGCACATCAATCAGCATACGAAAACCTCCCCGGCTAGCGGATGTTTTCTCCACGTTTGCCCCGCCGATTACACGGGAAAGCAAGGCTAACTGCAACTTTTTCTCGGTTGCCGAGAGCGTGCGTCCCTGTATGGTCGGCGTGAATACGAAATCGTAAATATCATTCATGTACGCGTCCGGCGTGTAAGCCAGTTTCGCCGGGGCTTTATCGGCGTTGTAAGACACGGGAGCCAGACGTCCCAGAACGGCAGCGATGATTTTATCTTCCAATTCGCGGGAAACCATTCCCATGAGAGGCATCTCCTTCTGGAACGCGGGACTATCGAGCCATTGCACTTCTTTCACTTGGTTGAGCAGGAAACGAACGGCACGTTTCTGTTTCTCTCTCGACACGAAAGCCTGATGAGGCAGTTTGTCCCCCTCGTAACGTTCGTTGAGATAAATGCCGCCGATGTTTGCCACCACGTGATTCAGGTAACGCACGTACTGGCTGACAATCTCGTTGTACACCCGTTCACGGAACGAAAAATCCGGATCGTTGTCACGTGTCCAATCATTCAAGTTAGCAAGCAGGTAGCGCAGGTTTTTTACCCCGTAGGTTGCCGATTTCACGGCATCGTCCCCCAAATCCTCTTCAAAGGACGAGGGATCATGGTGAGCGTAGAATTGCTGTTTACCGTAACGATAAACCGGATCGCCGGAACGTTCGCTGATCCAACTATCGAGTACAGGCACCTCGTCATGGGAAGTCACTGCGTCCGATAGCGGGGTATACAACCAGCGAATAGCGTAATAATCGTACAGTCCCAGTTCGGGCGGAGTCATCCGTACCCCGCGGGCAGCATCCCCCGGTTGCGCCACGTAATTAAAGCGGGCGTAATCCATGATCGAATGTGTGGTTCCATGCTTCCGCGTGAACGAGGGCGAGCGTAACGAATCGGTCGGAATAGCCGCCGACGCGGACATATTGTGCATCAAACCGAGGCAATGCCCTATCTCGTGGGCGATCACGTAACGGATACAGTCCCCGAGTGTTTTCTCGTCAAGATTCACACCCCGCACCGACGGGTCGGCGGGAGCCGTCTGTATGAAACGCCAATCCTGCACGAGGCGCACCATATTGTGGTACACGGAAACGTTCGCCTGCAATATCTCCCCGCTCCGGGGATCCGTCCACGACGGTCCCATGGCGTTCGCCACCGGAGAGGGGGAATAACGCACGCAGGAATAAGCGAGGTTCTCCGGGTCGAAAGCCGGATCATCGGCGGGAAAATCCCGTGCCACGATGGCGTTTTTAAAGCCTATTTTCTCGAAGGCAGCTTGCCATTCCTCGATACCCGCCTTCACGTGAGGTTTCCAGCTTTCCGGGAAAGCATCGTCCACGTAGAAAACGATAGGTTGTACCGGCTCCGTGAGGCGTCCTTGCCGGAATGCCGTCAAATCTTTGGGTTCCAGTCTCCAACGATGGGTATGGTAACGTACTTCCACGCCCCTCTCGTCCTCTTCGTACAGGTATTTTCCCCCGAAAAATACCCCGATACGCGGGTCTGCCAACCGGGCACGCGCGGGAGTTTCCGGCAACAGCAGGAATGTTCTGGTCATCAAGGCGGTAAAAGGCATCTTGTATATCCAGTACCATTGCTGCGCCTGCACGCTCACGTCATAAGTCAGTGATGTCTGCACGCTGACGTTATTCTCGTACGCCGCGATCCGCCCGATTCGGGTAAACTCCCGTTTAAATTCTTTTTCAAGTTGTCCTTCCTCCCCGCCACCGTATTGCCATAAAATAGGCATCCACGGGGAAAAGGGATCAAGCGCCTCGTTCTCCCCGCCGGACAGGTAATCGGTCATGTCTATGACAATCGCCGTGCTGTCGGGTGACCACGCTTTGATCTCGAAGTTGTTCAACACGGCGGGATAGGCGTTTTTATCCACGTTTTTACGCATCCGCTCGTTACCCGTGACGTGCAGTGCATTTGCTTCCAGTAGGTTAATTAACGAATCGGTACGGGTAAATACCACGTGCAACGGCTCGTGCGGCTTCTCTCCCACGCTGCCGAAGTAATGGCTAGTAGTTTCCGCTATCGTGGAACCGATCAGCATCTCCTTTCCCAGCAGGTCGAGCGGAATTTCAAAATAGACACGCCCGTCCGTCTTATGAAGCGTCATCAGCCCCTTCACGGTTTCGCGGGCTTTATCCTTGAACAGGTTGTCGTAAGCCGATTCCTTGGGAAGCGCAGGCATCTCGCTATTGACGTCGCGTTTAGTTTTCTTCCCCTTTCTGCCCTGCGCTTCCGCCAGAACCGGTAACAACAAAACAACCAACACTATGATTATCGAGGTTTGTTTCATAATATTCTCTTTTAGATTCATTTTTTACTCAACGCCTTCCCTATCCTGTACAGCAGATACTCGTAATGCTCGCGGGTATCGCCGGATGAAGAGGCGAGGTTCTGTTTCAACAAGTCCCGTACACGCAACAGCATACTGTAAAATTCAGGAGCCGCATTGTAGCCCTTTACCGCGGCGTAATGCCCGTCAAAACCGCTGTACGGTACAGTACCAGACAGGCGAGCTGCCGCCAGACGCTGTTCCTCGCGGTGCAAGGAACGGGTATCAGGCGACCATGACACGAGTTTTGTGTCGGCAATAAAAGGCATCCGGCGTTCGGGTTTCTCGAAAGCGGAAGCGGATTCCGCCACGGCAGAAGTAGCCATGATACCCGCCACGAAAGCCCTTTGCATAAAACGCTCGTCCTCGTCCAACGCCCGTTTCCCGATCGTACCGTCCCAGATATAAGTATAGAGGTCGTCCATCAATTCATCGGGCGTGTAGGCATCATCGGATTTCGCGGCACAAAGCCGTAAATCGCCCATCTTCCCGAGCAATCCGCCCAGTATCGTCAAGTACATCTCTTCACCGGGCAGGTTTCCCATGCCAATATTATAACGTTCCATGTAAGCCACGTCGTCCATCCAGTCGAAACTCTTCGCCAGTTCCAAGGCGTAGCGCACGATAGCACGCTGTTGTTCCCTCGGGACAACGGTATACGCGGGAATGCCCTCGTCGGCGTGTACCTCGTTGATATACACACCGCCCACGTGTGAAAGCATCCGGTTAAGTTCCGCGGATACCGCATCCGTGAGCACGTTACGGAAATTGACACGAGCGGTCATTTCCTTGTCGTCCTCCCACGTGAGGCTCCCGTAATTCTCCATGATATATTTTATATTGTCAAGGCGATAGCGAAACGCCTTCACCGGATCGTCGCCCAAGTCGAAAGCCTGCATTCGCGGATCGTTGACCGGACGGAGCATCCCCCACACGAAACGCCCGAAACGGAAATAAGGATTACTTCTCGATTCCGCCACCCAGCGGTCTAGCACGGCAGTTTCCTCCCGCGGTGTAACCGCCCCGGGAACGGGACGATACAACCACTTCACGAGGAAATAGTCATATCCCCCGATACCATGCTGCACCAGAGCCACCCCCCGCTCCATATCCCCCGGTCGGGCGATATAGTTTGCAGGCACGCGGTCCATAATCGAGGGACTCAAACCGTATTCACGGGTAAAAGAAGGCGAACGCAAGGAATCCACGGGATAAGCGGACGAGGCAAGCTGATTCTCGGCAAACCCCAGACATTTTCCCATCTCCCTCGCCACGTCGTTTCTGATCTGTTCCCCGTAAATGTCCACGGGCAAATACTGTTCCCGCACCCGCGGGTCTGCCGCCAGCGTGTAGGCCTTATATGAAAAGCCGGGATCATACCCCACGGGAATAAAAATGGAAGCCGACAATATCTCACCCGTGCGGGGATCCGAATACATCTGGCTTTTCACCTCGTACATCTTCACTGGGGAAAATAATATCGTGGAATGACTCACGTCGGCAAGGTCAAAACCGGGCTCATCCCGCGGGTAGTCCTTCACCTGTATGGCGTCCCGGAACCCGATAGCCTCGAAAGCCTTGTTCCATTCCAGCACTCCCGCCGCCACGTGCGGACGGTACGCCTCGGGGATAAGGGTATCCATGTAGAACACGATCGGTTTCAACGGCCGCACGAGTTCACCCCGGTGATACGCCACGGGATCGGACGGCTCCAAACGCCAACGGTAAGCGAGGTGAATCGGTTTCACCTCTTCCATCGAGGCATTGAGCGCAGAAGCCCGAAGCACTTCCGTACCTACCCGGTAATCGGCAAGACGGGGCATCATCGGTTGTTCCGGCAACAGCATCAGAATCCGGTTCGCCAGCACGGAAACTTTCATATCCTTCGCCATGAGGAACATACCGAAGAAGATATGATCCACATCATACCCCAAGTCACACGTGGCAACCACGTTATTCGCGTACGCTTTCACGCCGTGCAGGGAAGTGCGTTCCTCCTGAAACTTATGGTTCCGCATCACGAACCCGTAGAAAGAGTTTCCGGCATAGTCGGCGAAAGGAGTCGTGTAAATGCTATGCGTCATGAAAAGCGAACTCATATCCACCAGCATCGCCGCACCGTCGGAAGTAAACGCTTCTATCTTGTAATTACCGTACACGCCCGGCATACCGGAGCGTGCGATTGCCGGGTCAACCGACGCATCACCCGACAGGTTCAACAGGTCGCCCAACACCACCAGACGGGCTTGCAGCACGGAGTCCGCACGGGTGAAACGAACGGGCACACCTTGACCGGAGAACTCCCCCACGGCACTCTCGCCGCTGTCGCTGATTCCCTCTATCGTCGAGGTGAAAAGCATCTCTTTGCCGAGCAGGGCGAGAGGAAATTCCACGTACACTTTATCGTCTATCTTGTGCAAAGTCATCAGCCCGCGGGCGGTCTGCACCTTCTTCCCGTCAAACACCTTCTCGTAGGCAGTAAGCTCTTTTTTCCTCTTGTCTTTCTTTTTCCGTCCGGCGGCAAAGGAATCATTGACACCCGCGGCGAGAGAAAGAAGAAGCAGTATATAGATTATTCTTCTCATAGTATTCAATTTTTACACGTTCAATTATCGAGGATATTCCCGATCTGACGGGCCATAAGTTTATAATACCGTTGCATTTCGGCACTCCCCGTGTTCTGTTTGCTTTTGACAAGAGTGTACACCCGTTGCAACATCTTGAAACATGCCGGTTCCGAGGGATAGGGACGATACCAGAGATTGACTTCGCCAAACCCGGACACCTCTCCCGCTGCGTTTATCGGCAGATACTCCGCGTTCGAGAAAACCCCCAACACGTCATGCCCCAACACGCCGTAACGTTCGCGGCTTTTCGCCTTTATACTCTCCGGCACACGTACCAACACCCCCGAACGGAAACGGAAAGGCTCCGCTCCCATGTCCTTTCTGTTGACCCCGGTTTCCTCGATCAAGCTGTTCACGAACTCCTGCAAAAAGGAACGTTCACTCTTCGTCAGCACCTTATTCTGCATGGTCGGTGCCATGACAAAGGCGTATATATCATTCATGTACTCGTCACGGGTGAAAGGTTTACTATCCGTGGTCAGCTTCTCGTTGATTGCCACCACCGGACCCGCGCGAAGCAATCCCCGCATCATCTCCTCTTGTATCTCCGCTCCCACGTCACGCCCCAGCGGCAAACCGGGCACGTTATCCAACCATGCCACGTCCTTCATCTGTTCCAGCAAGAAGCGCAAAGCCTCTTTCTGCCTTTCGCGGGACACCACACTGTAAGCGGGCAATTCGTCCCCCTCGTATATCTCGTTAAAATAGAATCCACCGATATTTCTCAGCACGTGGACGCAGTACCTGAAGAACTGGAAACGAGCCTCGTTCAGCATATTGGTACGAAACTTATAGTCTTTATCCTCGTGCGCGACCCACGTGTTGAGATTCGCCAAGAGGTATTTCAAATTTTTCACGCCATAGGTGGCGGACTTCACCGGGTCGTCGCCCAAGTCTTCCTCTATGGAACTGGGGTCTAACACGTTCCAGAACTGTTGCTTGCCATAGCGATAAACGGGATCACCGGAACGTTCCGAAATAAAGCGGTCAAGCACGGGTATCTCGTCTTTCGCCGTGGGAATGTCGAGCAAAGGTTTGTACAACCACTCGATCACGTAATAATCGTAAAGCCCGAGATTAGGCGGCGTCATACGCACTCCCCTCTCGGCATCGCCCGGCTGCGCCACGTAAGTGTTACGGGCGTAATCCATAATCGCGTGCGTGGTTCCATACTTCCGGGTGAAGGACGGTGAACGCAGCGAATCGGTGGGTATTGCCGCCGATGCGGACATATTATGCATCAAACCGAGGCAGTGTCCCACCTCGTGGGCAATCACGTAACGCATACAATCGCCGAAAGTTTCCTCGTCCAGCTTCACCTTGCGCACCGACGGGTCGGCGGGAGCCGTGTGCAGGAAACGCCAGTCCTGTACCATCGCCACCAGATTGTGATACACGTAGACCGAAGCGTTGATAATCTCGCCCGTGCGGGGATCCGTCCACGACGGTCCCATGGCGTTCGCCACCACGGAAGGGGAATAGCGGATACAGGAGTATTTCAAGTTCTCCGGGTCGAAATCCGGATCATCGGACGGGAAATCCCGCACCTGCATCACGTTTTTAAAGCCAATCCTCTCGAAAGCCTCGTTCCACGTGAGCACTCCCTGACGTATATAAGGCAACCAACTCGCGGGGAATGCGTCGTCCACGTAGAACACGATCGGTTTCACCGGTTCCACCAACTCGCCCCGGCGGTAAGCCTCCTCGTCTTTCGGCTCAAGACGCCAGCGGTTGGCGTGATAGAACACGTCGATATTCTTTCTCGGGTGACCGATATCGTATTTCCCGTCAAAGAATACCCCGATGCGGGGATCGGCATAACGGGGACGAGCCGCATCCTCGGGCAAGAGGATAAAGTTGCGGGTTATAACATTAGTTATCGGCTTGTTCTTGCAATAAGTTCCCATAAAGGTTTCCGCCGTCACCCGGTAAGCCAGTCGCGACTGCACGCTGACGTTATCTTCAAAGGCTTTTATCTCCAACACCTGCGACCCCTCCTGTATGAAATTCTTGTCAAGCCGTCCTTCCGTCATCGACACCACCGGCGACCACGGGAAGAACGGCGGAAGCATTTCATTGTCGCTCACGAGGAAATCCGTCATGTCAATCACCACTCCCGTGCTGTCCGGCGACCATGCCTGCACCTCGAAATTCTTGATTACCGCAGGCAAATTACCGCGCCGCATCCGTTCCCGGAGATTATCGTCGGTCGTGGTGTACACGGTCTGTATCTCGCCCAAACTCACCTTGTTGGAATCCTTCAGCGTGAACACCACCCGCAACGGGGTATGCGTGCGCTCACCCACCCCGCCCAGCAGATTATCGGTGGAAGCGGCGATCGTCGAACCCAGCAACATCTCCCGTCCCATCACCGCCGTCGGTATCTCGAAATATATCTTTCCTTCCATTTTGTGGAGAGTTATCAGCCCCCGTTTCGTTTCGCGAGCCTTATCCTTGAACAACTGTTCGTAACGGCTCTCCGTTTTCCCGTCCTCCTTCGAGTCCTTCTTTTTCTTTCTGGCGAACCCGGAAGCGGGAAGCAGGAACACGATGATAAACAGGTATACTATCTTGTTTCGTTTCATAATATTCTCGTTAAATGAACTCATTTCTTTTCCAACGACTTCTTGATTTTGTGGAGCAGATACTCGTAATGCAACTTCGTATCGCCCGTGCTCGTCACCACCGCTTTATTCAGCAATCCCTGCACGCGAAGCACCATGCCGTAGAACTCGTGGGCATCGGGATTACCGGGGACTCTCACCCACCACGGCAGGTCGAAAGAGGCACTGTAAGATTGGGGATTTCTCGCTTCCGTGATTCCGCGATTAATAAAGTATAAGTTCGCGGGGCTGAAATCAGCAACACCGTCCCGCCGGGCGGACACCTGTAACGCGGAAGCCGACTCCCCCACGGTAGAAGATTGCAATATCATCGCCAAATAAGAAGTCTGGAATCCCATTTCCTCTTTCGTCAAGGAGCGGTTCTTCAGCGTACCTTCCCACACGAAACGGTAGATATCATCCAACAACTCGCTCGGTTTATAGGCATCGTCCGATTTGGCAGCGCACCATTTCAACCGATCGTAGCGGGAGAACAACACGTCCAGCACGGTTGCCCGCATCGCCTCTTTCATGGGCATACGTCCCGGACCCAGTTGCCGGAGCAAATCGAGGTCTTCCAACCAATCGAGGTCACGGGAGAAGTTCAACAGATATTGCACCATTTCCCGTTGCTGTTTCTTCGGTAGAAACTCGTATTGCCTGATCCCCTCGTCAGCATTCGCCGCATTCATCACGATACCTCCCACGTAAGTCGCCAACTGCGGCAACCGATTCGCACCCAACACGGAGCACAACCCCTCGTATATCCCTTGACGGACAACCATATCGCGGTCGTCTTCCCGGTACCACTCGAAGAAGTTCTTTAAAGAACCCTTCACGTTAGCCACGTGATACTCGAAGGCTTTCACCGGATCGTCCCCCAAGTCGTAGACCGCCACCAGAGGATCGAAAGCCCCCCAGTCGTCGAACAAGTGATAACGGCAGGCAGGATTCGCGCGCGACTCCTTGATCCAGCTGTCGAGCGTCGCTTTCTCGTCCGCGGGCACATTCGCCCCCGCTATCGGCTTGTACAGCCATTGGATGGTAAAGTCGTCGTACGGTCCTACCCCTTTCGCCGTCATCCGCACGCCGCGTTCGGCATCACCCGGTTGAGCGATATAGTTGCAGGGTACAACGTCCATAATCGAAGGGCTCAACCCGTGTTCCCGCGTGAACGAAGGGGAACGCAGCGAATCCACCGGGTAAGCCGCGGAAGCGGAAGCGTTCAGGAACAAGCCCAAGTTCCACCCCATGCAGTTCGCCATATTCGCGCGAATCAACTCCCCCATCTGTTCCTCGCTCAGCTTCGCCCGCCGCACGGAAGGATCGGCATTCATTGTCATCAACACGCGGTCATTGTACAACATATTCGTGAAGTTGTCCGGTATACAGATCGACATACTCAATATCTCGCCCGTGCGCGGATCCGTGAGTTGATTCGTCATTGCCGAGTACCATAACACGGGAGAATAAAGAATCACGGAATGATTCACGTCAAAAGGATTGAACCCCGCGTCATCCCGCGGGAAATCCCGTACCTGCACCACGTTCCTGAACCCTATTTTCTCGAAAGCAGTATTCCACTCCTCCAGTCCCTCTTTTATATATTTCGCCCACGCGGCGGGCATAAGCGTGTCCATGTAAATAACGATCGGTTTCACGGGTTCCACCGCCTCACCTCTCTCGTGGGTAGCCTTGTCCGTCGGTTCCAGTCGCCACCGCCGCGTGTAGAACACGCGTTCCAGTCCTCGTAGCGGGTCGCTAAAATCCGCCTGCATGAAAGGACGTACCCCCACGCGGTAATCCGCCAAGCGGGGCATCATCGGTTCCTCCGGCAGCAACATCAGAATCTTGTCGCTCGTCACCGTCACTTTCACGTCCTTTGCCATCGGGAATCCCATCATGAAATAATCCACGTTAAACCCTTGCTCGCAAGTAACCGTGACATTATTGTCAAAAGCGGCGACATCCTTCAGCGTCGTCCGCTCCTCGCGGATATCGTGCTTCCGGGAAACGAAACCGAACATAGCGTTCGGCGCGTAAGCGGCAAAAGGAGTCGTGTACGCCGAATAATTCGTGAACAACGACGTCATATCCACCACCACCGCCGTACTGTCCGGCGTCCATGCCTCTATCTTGTACGTCCCGAAGATACCCGGTCGCGAAGCCTTCTCCAAAGCCTTGTCTATCGCCCCGTCACCGCTACTGTTGAACGCCCGCAACGGCGGGTAGTCCACCTGCACCGTAATCCGGGCTTGCAACACCGAATCCCGTCGCGTGAAACGCAAGGCATTATCGCCGCCCACGAACTCGCCCACGGCACCCTCGCCGTTATCGGTAATACCCCGGATAACCGAAGCGTAGAGCATATCTTTATCCAGCAGGCGGAGCGGGAACTCCACGTATATTTTCTTGTCCGCCCGGTGTATAGTCATCAATCCTTTGGCGGTCTTCACCTTCTTGCCCTTGAACAATTCGCTGTAAGGAGTCGAGAGTTCGACATTCTCCGGTTCCCCGCCTTTCCTATCCTTTTTCTTTTTACGTCCCGACGCATCGGCTTCCGCGGAAGCGGGCAGCAGCAACGAAAGAAGAAACAGTATATATATTATATTCTTCATAATTACTCGTTTTACATGTTATTGTCCTAGTGCCTGTTCCACCTTGTGAAGTAACAGCGCGTAGTGACGCCGATTGGCATCCGAGCCTGTATCAGCCTTACTCTTCAACAGCGCGTGAGTCTTCTTCAACGTCGAGAGATAAAGCGGCTCCATGGGATAATTCATGATTGGCAATTCCACCCGCCAGCCGAATCCCCGCACCTTGGCGGAAGGACATGTTTCCGCCTGCCGCAGCCAACGGGCACGGGTCATCTCCGTGTCGAACTCTCCCACCAAACCGTACGCGGCGCGACTCTTCTCCGCGATCTCGCGGGGCACTGCTATCCGGTAGGCATCACTGATTCCCACGTTCCCGCCGCCCCCGATCTTACCGCTCTCGACTCCCGAACCGGAAATCAGTTCCGACAGCAGAGCCATTTGCAACTTCTTCTCCGCACCGGACAATTCTTTGCCCTCCCGCGTGGGAGCGAACACGAACCCATGTATGTCCTCGAAATACTCCTCGGCGGTATAAGGACTCTCCTCCCCCGTGTATTTCGCGCCGAACGCCACGAGAGCCGCCCGGTTGAAAATCGCTTTCAGGGCAATATCCTGCAACACCTGCGCGTACGTTCCCATGATCGGCATACGGGCTTGGAAATCCTTATCGTCCACCCACTCCGCGTCCCGCATCTGTTCCAGCATAAAACGTAGCGCCCGCCGCTGTTTCTCCTTCGGCACGATAGAGAAGTAAGGCAGACCGTCGCCGTCGTAACGCTCGTTCACGTGTATCCCGCCCACGTTCACCAACACGTGGTTCATGTAGCGGATATACTGGTACAGTAGCTCGTTATACATATTCCGGCGGAACGAGAAATCCTTGTCGTCCTCTCCCGTCCACTCGTGCAGGTTCGCCAACACGTATTTCAGATTCTTCACCCCGTAAGTGGCAGACTTCACGGCATCGTCCCCCAGATCTTCCTCGAACGACGAGGGATCGAGGTACCCGTAGAACTGTTGCTTGCCATAGCGGTACACGGGGTCGCCGGAACGTTCGGAAATCCACTTGTCCAGCACGGGTACTTCCTCCCGCGAACTCTTCGCGTCCAACAGGGGCGTGTACGCCCACCGGATCAGGAAATAGTCATACACCCCCAGCGCGGGCGGGGTCACCCTCACGCCGCGCTCCGCGTCACCGGGTTGAGCCACGTAATTATTACGGGCGTAATCCATGATAGACATCGTCGTGCCGTATGTCCGGGTATATGAAGGAGAACGAAGCGAATCCGTCGGCACAGCCGCCGAAGCCGCCATATTATGCATGAATCCCAGCGTGTGCCCCACCTCGTGGGAAATCACGTAACGGATACAATCTCCCAGCATCTCCTCGTCCATCTCCACCTTCCGCGCAGCGGGATCGGCAGGCGACGTTTGCAGGAATCGCCAGTCACGCACCAGTTGTATCAGATTATGGTAGACCGAAATATTCGCCTGTATAATCTCCCCGCTCCGGGGATCCGTCCACGAGGGACCCATGGCATTCGCCACGGGCGAGGGAGAATAGCGCACGCAGGAATATTTCAGGTTATCGGGATCAAACTCCGGATCATCGGTCGGGAAGTCAACGGCAATAATCGCGTTCTTGAAACCGATGCGCTCGAAAGCCGCCTGCCATTCTTCCACGCCCTCGCGCACGTGCTTTTTCCAGCTCTCGGGGAACGCGTTGTCCACGTGAAAAACGATCGGCTTCACGGGTTCCACCAGTTCCCCCCGCCGATACGCCGCCTCGTCCTTGGGTTCCAAGCGCCAGCGGTTGATATGGTAATTAATTCTCGTCTTCTCTCCCTCGTCATAAGCGTATCTGCCGCCGATAAATATCCCGATACGGGGATCGGCAAACCGGGGGCGCATAGGCTCTTCGGGCAGAAGCACAAAACTCCGCGTCATCACTACCGTGAACGGCAACTTGTATAAATAATAAAACCGGTTGTCCCGCACGGACATCTCGTAAGTCAGGGAAGACTGCACGCTGAAATTATCATCAAACGCCTTCGCCGTCCCGATACGGGATTGCTGGTTTTTAAACTGTTTCTCCATCTTCATATCCCGGCTCATCGACAGTATCGGCATCCACGGCGTGAACGGCCCCAGCTCCTCCTTGTCGCTCATCAGGAAACGGGTGACGTCGATCACCACCGCCGTGCTGTCCGGCGAGTAAGCACTAACCTCGAAGCTCTCGATAATTCCGGGCACCGTGCTCTCCTTGATTCGCTGCCGGTACCGCCCCGTGCTTGTCGAGTGAATCGCGTTCACCTGCCGCAAACTCACCTTTGCCGAATCGTCCTGCATGAAAACCACGTGCAGGGGTTCAAAAGGCTTCTCTCCCACGCTCCCGAACAGGTTGCTCGTGATCTCCGTGATCGTCGATCCCAACAGCATCTCCCGCCCGAACACCCCGAAAGGAATCTCAAAATATACCTTCTCGTCCACCCGGTGAATCGTGATAAGCCCTTTCATCGTTTCGGCGGCCTTATCCTTGAAAAGCCGCTCGTAAGGGGTATCCTCCTTCGCTTTCTTGTCCTCCCTCTTCTTCCTCGCCATCCCGACACAAGGCAGCAACAGAACGATAACCAGTAAATAAATCGTTTTGTTTCTCATACTCTTTTATTTATTAAACATCCCATTGATTCTGTGATTCAATGATTGCCGATTCAGTGATTAATGAAGCGTTACCCGCACGACAGCAATCACAGAATCGGCAATCACTAACTCACAGAACTATTAAATTGCATTATGAGCGGATCCGTTATAACGAAGATCCACGATTTTGCCAAAACTGGCAGTTGATTGCCATTTGGGAGTTATTCCCGTCGCGAAATGAGAATTATTCACGTTAAACATATAAATCTCCCCTGTTTCCAAAGCGACAGTCAAATCCATCCCGTTGCTACTTGAACCGCTGCCCGAATCCGTCGAGGTTATCTTCACGATTTTCTTCCCCCCGAAATCAAACAATTTCATCGGATCGGTTCCTCCCGTCCCCCTGAATATATACCCCCACAATTCACCGTTATTCGCCCCGCTACTGAAGAAAAAGAACCCCAAATCCCCGTGAGGACCGACAAAATACTCGCTGTCGCTGTTGATCCTGTTCTGGAAACCGACAGGAAATGCCCTCTCTATCTTCGGGTACGCTCTCAATTCCCAAGTTTCGTCGTCCATACCCAGCCTGAACGTGTGGATACAATACAACCCCTCCGTGTCACTTCCGCTCCTGTTATCCTTGTAAAACATAAACATATCCGAACTCGTGGATGTACCCCATTCCGTCTGGAAACTTCCCACGTACGAGCCGGCGTAAAGAATATCCACGTCTTTCAAATTCTCCATGGCGAGCGTGACACCCTCGGCAGGTTCCGTCTGCACGATACTGATAGCGTTGGCATCCCCCCAGTTCCCGGTATATTCCAGCGAATTGTCATTCGCGATATACAAAAGACGGTGATGTAAACCGTCAATAGCGAAAGTACCCGTGATACCCATATCCTGATACGACATACGCACCAGACGATCAATTTTCATTCCTCCCTCTATGGTTACCGGGATATCAATGTATTTACCGGCAAACCAAACATCCAGATGTTCCACTGCTTTCAGGTACAAATCCCCGTTCGTCGCCAATAAAACATGGCATTTGGAGTTCGCCACGGCATCCTTGAAAGTCACGTTCGGCAGCACCCCGTTTATAAAATCGTCTTTCAAGTCCAAAGTTCTCTTGTAATCCTGATTACTCACGTACACCGGCCCCACTCCCCCGTTCTGGAGAATCAATATCATCCCGGGCGAGGAAGAACTGCCGCTCTGCAACCAGTGGTTCATCACTTTCACGGGCGAACCGCCTAATTCCTCCCCGGCATTCTGGCTCGTGTAATAATCCTTCAATTCCCGGAAACGATACACGTAACTACCGTCTTCCCAGTTACTCACGTTTTCCAGAATGGAGAGGCAAGCCTTCCCGTCTATTTCCGACAATACCATCCACGACTCCGACATCGAATCGTTGTCCGTCGGCCACAAGCTGAATCCCCGGTCGGCAAGCTGGTAGCCCGTAATCGTGTCCGTAATAAACAAGTATACCGTCATGAAACCACCCATATCCGTTTTCCATTCCAGCTCTCTACCAAACCCAAGCGATTTCACCTCCTTCGTCACCCCATTCTCCACTATCCATTCAAACGACAATGACAACGCCGTGGAATCCCCCGCGTATTCCAGTACCGGGGAAGCCTTAATCACATCCCCCACCGTCAACGCGTAAAAGCTACCCAATTCATCCTCGTTCGTGATGTATTCCACCACGGACACCGTCGGCATTTCCGAGTAGTCGTAATTCCCCTTATCCTCGAAGCACCCGCAAAGAAGAATCACCACAAACACACCCCATATATAATTTTGTATCTTCATAACATTATTCAATTAATTATCCAACAATGGGAACTGTCATTTCCACGTCACCGTCCATCACCGGAGTTCCGGCATTTTTCATCTCTACCAGATGATACTTCAACCTTAACGAGTAATACCTCAACTCCGTCGGTCCCATGCCACTCATGTCACTGATGCCGGCAACCTCTATAAACTTGGCGTATTTAGCGTCACTGTACTCTCCCAAGTAATACCTCACTATATCGCTCGTCCACCACGAGGGAGCTATCGCCATGGAAGTAAATATCATTCGCTGGCTTTTGGCATTGCCCGTCGGTCCAAGGGCAAAATCTCTCGTCGGCGTCAACTTCAACACCACCCGAACCATCTCGTTTTCCAGCTTCGCCGTTTTAATCAACTTCACCGCGAGCGTATCCTTCTCTTTGCCGGCTTCCCACGTCTGATCCGGTTCGTAATCGAAATCAGTACCCTTCACGGCCGTTGTCAAACTCTCGTCAACATCCACGCGATAAGTCATATTTTCCCCCGCGGGCATCCCGGCAAACGCCAGTTCCAACTTGATCTCGTGAGTATCCTCGCCCGGGTAAAAGAAAAACGATTCGGTAATGCTGTCCGCGGTTATCCCTCTCGTGAAATACAAGAATCTATCTGAATCGTAAGTCGTGAATTTATCCTCGGAACAAGCCCAAAGAAAAGCCGCGAACACCGGTATAAAAATTACATATCTCATTTCTACCTATTTAAAATTAACAGACTTAAAAAGCACTCTCCTCGCTCTTCGGCACAGGCAAATAATTATTATTCCTGAAGTCAATATTCTGGTTACCGTCAAACACCGGAAGATTCAGGCGCTTGAACATGTAGAACGATTGTCCTTCCGCGATAAACTCTTTCCGGGCATCCGTCAGCATCGCTTGCACGTATCCCGCTTCCGTTGTGATCGTGTTCAAATCGTCGGTAGCGATATCACCGCGCGCGCTTCTCACCGTCCGCAGCAATTCCACCGCTTCGTCCACCCTCCCCACGGAAGCCAGATATTCACCTTTCATATAATACAGTTCACTCTTCCGGATCACGGGCAAATAAGCCACGTCCGAATTTGTTCTCCGGTTCTTCGCCGAAGCGTAATTCGTGCCTACCCTTATCAACAACTTCTCGAACCGACCGTCAATCTGGTTCCGGTCAGGAAACACTTGCGTTATATTCCTCAGGTAAAGAGGGCGTTCCGTCGTCAAATAAGGCGCGTAATATTCCCCCACCTGTTTGTTATAGAGATTAAACATCACGTCACCCAGCAACCGGCACTCCCCCTGCTCCAACCAGTCCATCATATCAAATCCCCACTGTTCCCAAGATCCCCCCATCTTCAACGTGTTCTCGATCACGTCATACGCCTTCTTCTTCTCGCCCATGTAAGCGTACACCCGCGCCAAAAGCGCGTTCACCGACACCATATTCATGCGGGAACGCTGGTGCCCGAAAAACTCCGCGTACTCGCTCTCTTCATCCCAACCGCTCCAGAACCCGGACATAACCCTCCACATCCAGATCACATCCCCGCCCAGATTCTCGTAGTAAGTAACCACGGAATCCCATTGTACCATAAGCGAATGCGCTTCCAGTAAATCGCGTTCCACGTTCTCCAGCACCTGCTTCACCGTCATCTTGTTATTAATCACCGACTCCGAATCCTTCACGTAAGGAATCCACGTCCCGTTCTCGTTTTGAGCGGGAGAGGGGGCGAACAGGCGGAGCAGGTCGAAATGGATGAAAGCACGCATCGCCAAAGCCTCCCCGTGTATTTTACACTTCTCCCCTTCCCCGTTCTCGAATATACTGTTCGGGGCTTTCTCCACGTGCTCGATAATATTATTGCAATCCGCGACCACTTTATACATACTCGACCAAATCCGGTCTGTCAAAGAAAGCACATCGCTGGTTTCATACAAGCGGTCGTTCACGTTCTGGTAAACCTGATCCATATTCTGCTTGACGTAATATTGTCCTAACACGTCCACCAGCCCCCACGTCAACTCCTTCCCGTACAGGCTCTCGCCGGACAGACTTTTATAAATACCGTTTACCTGCATCCTGTACCCGTTCCCGGTAGAATACAAATCATCACTGCTGATTTGAGTTTCCGGGCTTACCTCGAACCAATCGTTACAGCCGGTCATCGAGAAAGCCACCAGCAAACCCATGATATATCTTATTGTCTTCATATCTTTAACTTTATCGCGTTCTAGAATCTAACATTCACGGAGAAATTCACCGAATTAGCGTACGGGTAACTCAAACCGCGTTCCGCCTTTACCGTCGAAAGCCTCCACAAGTCGTTCGTACCCACCTCCACGCGGATATTCTCGATACCGAATCTCTTCAGCTTCTCGCTCCCGATCTCGTACCCGATATTCATCGAGTTCCATTCCAAAATATTCTCGCGTTGCATGAAACGGGAAGTCGGTTGGGTGGTCTGTCTTTCATCCTTTATATCCTTGTACATCACCACGTCCCCGAACTTCTGCCAACGTTGTGCCATGGCGCGGCGGTCAACATTAAACGTCTCTATCTGGGCATTCTCCACCTTCTCTATCAGGGTTTCGTTATAAAAGTCACCCCCGAACTTGTACGTGAAACTCGTGCCGAACGTGAAATTCTTCCATCTCAAATTCACCCCGAAAGCACCCGTTCCCCACGGCAATTCATCCCCGATATTCCGCATCTCCGTCGCTTTCCACTCGTAGCCCACCGTCCCGTCGCGGTACACGTACAACTCCTGCCCGTTTGCCGGGTCGATACCCAAAGACTTCAACCCGTACTTGGCTGAAAGTGATTGCCCTTCCTCGTATTTCGTCATCACCCGATTCAAATTCGGGTTATCATCATTCCAGATACTCTCTATCGTCTGGTTATAATACTCGTTCACGGCGTCATTATAAGCCTTTTGCGAATCGGAAATTTTCTTTATCACGTTCTTGTTATGCGCCATGTTCGCGTAAACCGCCACGTACCAATCCGAAGTCCGGAGCAACTGGGCCCTCAGGTGCAACTCGAACCCCTTGTTATCCACCTTACCGACATTCGTCAAATAAGTCGCGAACCCCGTGGAACTCGGCAATGAAGCATCGTTAATCAAACCGTTCGTCACTTCATTATACCACGTGAATTCCAAGTAAAACAAATCATTCAACACCCCCAGCTCGAACCCCATGTCAAGTTTATTCGTTTTCTCCCATTTCAAATCCCGGTTACCCCGCGTGGACATCAAACTTGTAGCCGGACCGGACACGTACCACTCGTCGGTATCGATCACGTGAGTCGGAACCGCCGCATAAGGTGCGAAATTCACGTTACCCGTCTGCCCGAAAGAACCGCGCACCTTCAAGTGGTTGATAAAACCGAACCGCTCCATGAAAGGATACTTGTGCACGTTCAAACCCACGCCGGCGGACAGGAAAGGTGCGTACCTCTTGTCCGAACCGAATTCCGACGAACCGTCGAAACGTACCGTGGCATCCGCCAGATAAATATCCCGGTAAGAATAATTCAACCTGAAATACACCCCGAACAAACGCGATTGAGTCTCGCTGAAACCCGGTTTGTTTGGCATATCGCGAGCGAACTCCGGCGAAGAAAACTCCGCCGACTGGAATCCCTTGTAAGTACCCGAGCTCGAGTTATTCTTGCTCGTCCTCACCTCCGCGCCGCCGGATAAATTTATATTATGGTTCAGGATAGATTCATTATAAGAGATCGTGAACTTCCCTTCCCACGACGTGGATTCCCTGTCCGACTTCGTCAGGCTCCCCACGTAACTCCTGTCATCCCCGTACTGCAAATTATTGTGTACCGACAACGGGTCAATAAACTTTTCTCTCTTGTTCACCGATTGCGTGACACTCGCCTCGGCACGAACCCATAACGTGGGCTTTATATACCAGTTGACACTCAAATTATCGGTTATCGTGTTCGTTTTCCCCTTGTCGTAACTCCCCAGCTCCGCCTCGTACAACGGGTTGATAGGCTCGAAATCCAACACGCGCGACCAATTCAAGCGGCGTAACATCTTACCGTTCTCGTCCTTGTATTTCTCGTAAGGCAACAACTTCGTGTAAGTCGAAAAATCACCGTAGGGAGATTCTTTCTCCTTCGTCACGCCATACGTGATCTGGTTCGTTACCTGCACCTTCGGCGTCGTGTAAAGCATGGAGAACCCCACGTCGATACGGTCGCGGTACGAACCCTTCATCACCCCGTTCTCGTTATTGTAACTCAAGTCGATACCGTAACGGAACTCCTCGTTTCCTCCCTCCACGTACAAACTGTGCTTGTGATTAAACTCCGAGCGCAACGGTTTGCTCAACCAGTAAGTATCCACCCCCTCTATAACATTTTTCAACTTGGCTTGATACTCCTCTATCGTGAACAACCCCACCCACAACTCTTCTTCCGAGATATCATACATCCCCGCCGCCACCTCCGCCGCCAGCTTTTCCTTCGCGTTCATCAGGTTATAGTCATGCAAGTTCGGCATCGTCACCGTCCCCACCATATTATACGTCACCCGCACCTCGCCCGACCGCGGTGCCACCGTCGTGATCACCACCACGCCGTTCGACGCCCGCGAACCGTACAACGCCGTCGCCGCCGCATCCTTCAATATCGTGACACTCTCGATGCGGTTAGGATCCATATCGTACACCTTCTGGATCGTCGTCTCGAAATTATCGAGAATAAAAATCGGCAGGTTGGGATTATTCTCCAACGCTGATTTTGACAGCGAATTCCGGTCTAAATCCTTCACCCCGATACTCGACTGCCCGCGAATCTGCATCTCCGGCAGCGCGTTCGGGTCGGACCCCCACCGGTTGTTGGTCTTGATACGGAACGAGGGATCGAAAACCTCCAGCGCCTTAATCACGTTCGTCTTCGACACGTTCAACAACTCCTCCCGCTTCACGGTCACGAAATTACCCGTGAAACTCGTCTTTCTCACGTTCCCGTATCCCGTCACGACCACCTCTTCCACTTCCCTCGTGTCCGGTTTCATGCGTACCACCGTCTCTTTACTGAAATCGGCGACCGCCACCTCTTGACTCTCGTAACCGACAAAACTCACCACCAGATAAATAGTATCCATTTTAGGCAAATTGAAAGCGAAAATACCTTGGTTACTCGTGCTTCCCCCGATCGTCGTTCCTTTCACCAGCACGGTCGCTCCCGGCAATATGTCCCCCCTCTCGTCCAGCACCTTGCCGCGTACCGATACCGGTTCTATCGTCCGCTGCCGCTTCTGTATCACGATCATGTTCTGGTAGAAACTGAACGTGTACTCCGTCCCCTCCAGACAAGCCCGCAGCACGTCCGACAACGGCACCGACTTGAAACTGTGCGTCACCGCGGGAATCCGCTTCATCTCCTCGTTATTGTACAGGGGTTCGTACTTCGTGTGACGCTTGATGTAATCCAGCACCCCCGTGAAAGGAGTCTCTTTAAACTCCACGGTCAACCTCGGTTCGTCCGCCGATTGGGCGCGACAAACCCCGGTGTTAAAAGATTGAAGAAAGAGAACCAACATCAACACGATGCCCGTCTTCTTCTTCATCATCAATAGATTAGACTTCTTCTTTTTCATGTAGATTAGTTTTAGATTTCATAAAAGATGAAAACCCGCGCTCGCTCTCGTGTCCCATCACCTCGCTCGCGCGGGCTCCACCATCGTTTGTATGTCAGATTTGTAGAATAAGCATAGCATGCCCCCTTGGCCATTCATCGAATGCCATAACCTGTAACTTGCCGCCCCGCGGCAAATGCAACTTGTAACTTGTAACCCGCCGTTTACGGCGTATGTAACTTACCGCTCGCGGCAACAACGATCACCCCGTCACTCAACGTGAATCGCATATCCGTCGTCGTGCTCAGCCACTCGAGAAACATCTCCAACGGGACATCGTACATCATCATCCCCGTGAAACGCCGTTCCCTCATGGCAGGCGTCTCGTAAAGCACCCGCACGTCGTACCATCGACACAGTTTCCTCATCACCGCGTCCAACCTCTCCGCGTCGAAATTAATCTTTTTATCCACCCACGCCACGACAGCCTCCGCATCCACCTCGCTCACCCGCGTATCGTGATCCGGCGTGATGGACACTTGCTCTCCCGGCTTCAATATCACCGTCCTGTCGCCCGACGACGCCCTGACCTTCCCTTCAAGCAGCGTCACCAGCGACACCGGTTCCTCGTCGTAACTCATCACGTTGAACACCGTCCCCAGCACGTCCACCTGAAAATCCTTGCCCGAAACCACGAAAGACCTCCCGCCATCCCTAGCCACCTCGAACTTCGCCTCGCCCTCCACGTACACCTCCCGCGTCGAATCCGGGAACACGACCGGGTACTTCAGCATGGACATGGCGTTCACCACCACGCGCGAACCGTCGGAAAGAATCACGGACTGCATCTCCCCCCGCGGCACGATCAACGTGTGGTAGACCACAGTGTCCGTCAAAAGCTCTTTTTTCAACCGCGTGTAGTCCAGCGTCGGCACACCCGCCGACCGCGAAACCCCGATCGAATCCAGACGCGAGATAGGGATAATCTCCGTCTTCTTCGACAAAGTGATTACTTGATTATCGGACAGCACCAAACGCACGCTGTTACGGTCGGCGACTTGCCGCTCCACCACGCTCTCCGCCATGAACCCGGGTACCGCCTCTTCACCCGCCTCCCGCGACCACCACCATCCCGCAGCAACGCAAATAGCGGCGCAAGCCGTGCTAGCGATCACCCGCCGCCACCACGTGTTCGCGTGTCGCGACTTCTCCCTTCTCCTGACCTGTTTCAGGAAAATCGAGAAATCCGCCGCGGAATTATATTTCCCGTATTCCTTGAACCTCGCCATTATAAAACGGTCACTCTCCAGATTTCTTTTCAACCGCGCCCATCTCGGCTCCGCCAACAACGCCCCCAGCTCCTCCTCTTCCGCTCGATTCAGAGTCCCGTTCCAAGATTTAAGAAATAAATCCAATACTATATATATTCTATCTTTATCCATAACACCATAAGAATACCCGAACTATTCTTTGGTATTACTCGACAAGCAAAAAAATTGAAAATTGAAAGTTGAAAATTGAAAATGAAAGGACTACCTCCCCTTAGTTCTTGTCTTGCGCGGAAGGGGGGAAACGACTCGCCGGAGCGTTTATCTCCCCACGTGAAAGAAAATTTGAAGGGATAGTTTTTTACATTTTCAATTTTCAATTTTCAACTTTCAATTATTCAAACTTCCCCGTCCATCCCGTCCGCCACCCGGAAATAGAGCGAACGCGAGAAATCCGTGCCGTTCCGCCGCACGAAAAACGGGTAAACGTGCAACACGTCCCCCTCCGGCGCGTCATGCCGCGGCAGAGTCAGCGTTACCTTCCCGTCCTCCCGCCTCGCTCCCGTGTCCTCCAGAAACTGGGGACAAGTGGGACGCACGGCGTGAAAGTACCCGACCATCAGCCTGTCCCTTCCCCCCGAGCGCAATTGCCTCGCGGTACTCGTCCACTGTAACGTCACGGTCCATCCCTCCCGCTTCACGAGCGTGTACGTCGGGTTGGCAAGCCACCCGATGCTGAACACGAACGCCGGGAAATTGATCACCCCGCTGCCGTCGCAATACGGGCCATTAATCATGTGGCACAGGTTCCATCCCGTGACTGTCAAATCCCGCGCGAAATCGTTCCACATGTTCCAATCCTCCAGCACCCGGTACGCGGCACTCTCCACCAGTGTCGCCGCGGTGAACCAATCCGAGTTGTCCCGTTGCGCGTCCGTGCGCTTGGCGAGAGCCTTGTCCCGCGCCTCCGTCGTCGCGGGAGTGCGCTTGCTGTCGCACGTGCATTCCTTACCTTTCCTGTGATACTTTGTTTTACCCCCGGAACGTTGACGTCCGCTGTCCTTACCTTTTGATTTCAAATTCGCCATATTAACCTCCTTTTTACCGTTAATACTCCCCCGACGCACCTTCATTCCACCTTAACTGTAAATTTAATAAATATTCCTCAAATTACCCATACCACAGCTACCTTTCTACCATGCTAACAAGGATAACTTATGGAAGAGTTATGGAACACTTATGGATATTAAATTGAAGGAAGAGTTACGCCATTCCCTGCCATCACAGGCGTTTCACGCTATATCGTCACCCCGCGGGGAAGGTAAACCCGGAACACCGAGAGTATGTGTTAATTTATTCTAAAAATATTTATAATTTTTCTTGGATATAAAAAAATATGATTCTACATTTGTTAAGAGCTTTCCACGAAGAGTATGGAAAGGCGTTTGAGTTACAAATTAAATACATTACAAAAATGGCTAGACAAAAATCACCCGACTACACCCTAGTAACGGGAAGAATCGGGAACAAAATCTACTCCGCCCTCGGTAAAGGTTGGACAGGTGTCCGCATGGAAAACACCACGCAAGCCCCCTTGCAGGAAGACCAGAAAAAAAACGCGTCAGGATTCTCGGAATTGAACCGCCACGTGAAATTCCTCAACCTCGCCTTGCGCCAAAGCTTCCCGCCGGACAGCAAGGGCGTCAAGTGGGCGAACCGCTTCACGAGCGTGAACAAAAAGAACGCGGAAGTGATCACCACCACCAAGATCGACCCCGACACCCCCGTCGACCCGAAGAAAAAGTCGAACGAGGAATTTGCCAGCCAAATCGACTGGTCGAAAGTCATCATGGCACAGGGGCCCCTGTGGAAACCCGTCGTGACCGTCAACGCCACCCCCGTCAACGCCCAACAGATACTCGAATTCAAGCGCGAGCAACTTACCCAGAAGGGAGCGTCCACCAAGGAGATTGACGCCGTTAAAGTCGACGCCAACGCTACCGGCTACAAGCTACAATTCGAGCAAACGCCCAACGCTATCGAGGGAGCTTACGCCTACAACAACGACCTCGTACGCGCTATCATCTACAACCCCGAGAACGGGTTCTGCCTGCAAAAAGAACTGCGCCTCAGGGGTGAAGGCGGTTCCACCTCCGAACTCATCCCCGCCGGCGACGGCATCGAGCTCGCGGACTACCAAGTCTACGTCTACGCTAAAACCGCCAACGGGAAACGGACCTCCAACTCCATCTACCTCACGGTAACAATTGAAAGTTGAAAATTGAAAATTGAAAATGCCAAAAACTACCCCTCCAAATTTCTTTCCGCGTGGGGGGAGAAACGATCCGACAAGTTGTTTCCCCCTTCCGCGCGAGATTTAGAAACAAGGGGAGGTAGTCCTTTCATTTTCAATTTTCAACTTTCAATTTTCAATTGTATCTTTGTCTTATGGAAAAAATAAACTTGAACAAAATATACAAGCGGAAAAAGAGCGACCGCGACATCTTTCAAGAGCTCATGCCTTTCAAGGTAAAGGAAATCCTGCTCATCGCCAACTACTATGACTCGTACACCATCGAACGCGAGGGACAATTCTCCGACAAGATATTCGGCGAATACCTGCAACTGAACCTCTACACCGCCCCCCGCTTCACCTCCGTGGCGAACGAGGAAGCGGCACTGCGCGCGTTGGCGAACAAGCATTTCGAGCTCATCATCATCATGGCGGGAATCGACAAGACGACGCCCGTCGCCACGAGCCGCTCCATCAAACGCCTGTATCCCGACATCCACCAGTTGATGCTCGTGAACAACAACGCCGACCTCGCCCACTTCCGGCGCGTGGAAGCGGAAACACGGGAATCCATCGAACGCGTGTTCGTGTGGAACGGGTCGACGAAAGTATTTCTCGCCATGGCGAAATACCTTGAAGACAAAATCAACCTCGACGTTGACACCCGCCTCGCCGACACGCGGGTGATTCTCGTGGTCGAGGACTCCATCAAATACTACTCGCGCTACCTGCCGCTGCTCTACACCGAGGTCATGACGCAAACGCAGGCGATCATCAACGAGGAACCCTCGAACGACGAGATGGGCGTGATACTCAAGATGCGGGTACGCCCGAAAGTGATACTCGTCAGCACGTTCGAGGAAGCCGTCGACATCATAGACCGGTACCGGGACAACATCATCGGCGTTATCTCCGACGTCCGTTACCCCCGCGGCGGCGTGGAGGACGAGAACGCGGGCATCGAACTGATCCGCCACGTGCGCGCGTTCGATACCCACGTTCCCTGCCTGCTGCAAAGCCACGAACGCGAAAACCTACGCCGGGCCCAAGAAACAAAAGCCAATTTCATAGTCAAAAACTCCCCGACCCTTTCGAGGGATATACGCAACTTCATCAAAGGGGAGCTTGGGTTCGGCGATTTTATTTTCCGCGACGCCAACGGTCTACCCATAGACCGGGCAACGAGCGTCGAGGAATTCCGGCGCAAACTGATGACCGTGCCGGACGAGTCGCTGGAATACCACGCCAAGCGCAACGGCATTTCCACGTGGCTCATGGCGCGGGCGGAAATCAACCTCGCCAAAAAACTGCGCCGTTACAGTTTCAGCTATTTCAAAAACGCGGAGGAAACGCGCCGCTTCATCGCCAACGTCTTCGAGGCGTCGGAACTGAAAAAATTGCGGGGACGCATCATCAACTTCAACCCGTTGCTGGTAGACTCCAACCGCTACATCACCCGCCTCGGCAAAGGCTCGCTCGGCGGCAAGGGACGCGGGCTGGCGTTCCTCTCCAACTTCATCGAGAACGTGTACCTTAAAAAACTCATTCCCGACCTGCAAGTGATGATACCCAAAACGGCGGTGATCGGCGTCGATGAATTTGACAACTTTATCGAGGAGAACGACCTTTACGACGTCCTCTACGCCGACAAGCAATACGACCACATCATCGACGCCTTCCGGACGGCACGATTGCCGGAGAAACTGCGGGCAAAACTGCGGGAATACCTCCGCGTGATGACCAAACCGCTGGCGGTACGCTCCTCCGGGTTGTTCGAGGACTCGCTCAACCAACCCTTTGCCGGCGTGTACTCCACCTACCTCCTGCCTAACAATCACCCGGACTTCGAGCGACGGGCGCGGGACGCGGAAGACGCTATCAAGCTGGTGTACGCCTCCATCTTCTCGCCCGAGTCGCGGGCGTACTTCAACGCCATCGACTACATGATCGAGGAAGAGAAAATGGCGGTAATCCTGCAAGAAGTGGTCGGCAACGAGCATAACGGGCGCTATTACCCGGAAATCAGCGGCGTGGCACAGTCGTACAACTTCTATCCCTTCTCCTACATCAAGCCGGAAGACGGGTTCGCCGTTACCGCCGTCGGGTTGGGTGCCTACGTGGTGGGCGGCGAGAAAACCCACCGCTTCAGCCCCGCGTACCCGAAACTGCAACTCGCCTCCACGCGAGATAAAATAAAGGCATCGCAACGCTATTTCTACGCTATCGACCTCGAACGGCGGGAATACGACCTGTACCGCGACGGGGAAAACGCCGCCATAAAAGCGTACGAGATACCGGAGGCGGAACGGGACGGGACTCTGGAATACACGGCGTCCGTCTACGACTTCATGAATGACCAAATCACGTACGACTTCTCCACGAGAGGTCCCCGTGTCATCGACTTCTCGAAGATACTGCAATACGACTATTTCCCGCTGGCACCCGCCCTGCAAATCCTGCTCGACATCTTCTCGCAGGCGATGGGTTCGCCCGTGGAAATCGAATTTTGCGTCAACTTCGAGGGCGGGAAACCCGTGTTCTACCTCTTGCAAATCAAACCGCTGATAAAAAACGAGTATAACATCGACATAGAAAACGACGCCATCGACGCCGAACACGTCCTGCTGCGTGCCGACAAGGGCATGGGCAACGGGAAGTTGCAATATATACGGGACGTGGTGTACGTCGACCCGGAGAAATTCGACCGCCTGCGGACGGAAGAGATCGCCGAGGAAATCAAACGCCATAACGCCGATATCGCCCGCGAAGGCGAGAAATACCTGCTTATCGGTCCCGGTCGCTGGGGCACGCGCGACCCGCTGACGGGCATCCCCGTGCAGTGGTCGGATATCGCCAACGCCAAAGTCATCGTCGAACAGGGACTCCCTGACTTCCCGCTCGACGCGTCGCTCGGCTCCCACTTCTTCCACAACGTCACCTCGATGAACGTGGGCTACTTCGCCATCCCCTTCCAAGACGCGAACGCCTTCATCAACTTCGACGTGCTGGCACAACAGGAAGTGGTCGAGGAATTTAAATACTCCCGCCACGTCCGCTTCAAAGCCCCCCTCACCGTGTGGATGGACGGGAAGAAACAGACGTCGGTGGTGACGTATTAGTTTATAAGGTTTATAAAGTTCATAAAGTTTATAAGGTTTTGGACCCCTGCGGGGCGCTTTGTTCACGGCAGCTTGAGCTGCCGAAAATATCGTCCGAAGGACACCCGTTACTTTATGAACCTTATGAACTTTACAAACTTTATAAACCTTATAAACTTATTTCCTATCTTTGCCCCCGTGCAAAACCAACTAAAACATATTAACATGACTATTAAAGAGTACATCGATGCCGGATTACAGCATCTACACGTCTATTCGGAAGGATTCTCAGACCTGCTTTACTTCCTCGCGCTGGTTATTATCATGGGTATCATCACGTGGATTGTCCATATACTTACCCGGCAATGGCTGGCGCGTATCGTGATGAAACTGACCAAACGGACATCGACCAACTGGGACGACCTGATGTTCGACCAACGATTCTTCAACCGCTTGGGACTGCTAATCTCCCCGATCGTTACCCTAGTTGTTTTCAGGGCGTACGACTGGACGGGAATCAATATATTGATGCAAATCATCAATATCTGGATCACCATCTCCTTCCTGCTCGTCATATCGAGCATACTGGACGGCATCAACCGCATATACGAGAGTTACCCCGTGGCGAAAAACAGACCGATTAAAGTATTTATCCAAGTCATTAAGATATTCTTCTACTGTGCCGCCACGATTGTCATCATCAGCATCCTGATCGACAAGAATCCCGCGACACTGCTCGCCGGACTCGGTGCCTTATCCGCCGTGCTGATGTTGGTATTCAAGGATACCATCCTTGGGTTCGTGGCAGGAGTACAATTAATCTCCAACCGCATGGTGAACATCGGCGACTGGATCGTGATGCCCAGCAGCAACGCCGACGGCGACGTGATAGAGATTAACCTCACCACCGTGAAAGTGCAGAACTGGGACAAAACCATCTCCACCATACCGACTTACAAACTGGTGTCCGAATCGTTCACCAACTGGCGGGGAATGCAGGAAGCCGGGGGACGACGCATCAAACGCTCGGTAAACATCGACATCTACTCCGTGCATTACCTCTCGGACGAAGATTTGGAAAACCTGAAACAATCGTCCCTGCTGAAAAACTATATCGAGAATAAACAACGAGAAATCAACGAATACAACGCCAAAGTGGTCAACCCACTGGACAGACGCCGCCTGACAAACCTCGGCACCTTCCGCGAATACATGGAAGCGTGGCTTACCGCCAACCCCGATATCAACTTGAACATGACTCACATGGTACGCCAACTGCAACCCACGGCGACAGGTATCCCCTTGGAAATCTACTGCTTCACGGCAAGCACGCAATGGCTCGTCTACGAGAGAGCGCAAGCCGACGTGTTCGACCACCTGTTCGCTATCCTCCCGCTATTCAAACTGAAAGTATTCCAATACCCGACAAACATGGAATGGATGGAAGGGAAAGGGGCGTAAAGGTTTATAAAGTTTATAAAGTTCATAAGGTTTATAAAGTTCATAAAGTTTCTTGGACCCCTGCGGGGCGCTTTGTTCACGGCAGCTTGAGCTGCCGATAATATTGTCCGAAGGACACCCGTTACTTTATAAACCTTATAAACTTTATGAACTTTATAAACTCAATAGCAATCCCAATTATACAACACCCCGCTGAAATCCCGTTTCGCCAAATCAGCCGGGCGGATAAAGAAATTGCACACGCCACTATCGCCCCACGCAATGCCGTTGTCACTGTCTGAATCCAGTTGGAAAAGCAGGACGGTATGCTCTTGGATACGCTCGTCATACTCTCTAGGGTCGAGCTGCGTGAAAGAAGGATAGCCGCCGACACGGTGTCCCCCCGCCTCCAGTTGGGCGTACACCTCGTCGAAAACGGACTCGTCCACCCGGTCTAAAGTAGGCACGATAGCGTCCGGGTGAGTTTGATTGTAGACCTCCAATAACAATTTCTCGAAACGGAAATCCCATGAAGTCATAGCCATAGACGCTTTCCGGAAGTTCAACTTTCTCTCTCCCGACAACGGGAAAGCATCCTCCATACCGGTCGTCGGCAGCTCGGCGAGCAAACGGGAAGTATCCTCCGTCACCCGCTCGTGATAAATCACCCGAAAGCCCTTCTGGTCTGTCCGGTTCTCGAAGTTCAACCCGAGGGAATCCTCCCCGCTGATATAGAACTGCAATATTCCCTCCCGCGGGAAACCCTCCAACGCGGGCATCTCGGCAAAGTTCAACTGCCCGAGGAAACGCAACGGTTTCTTCTCCCGTTCGGCAGGTTCGGCAACCTCCATTAGCGCCGTGTCCCCCGCGATAATCTCCGGGTTCTCCACCCGCGGTTGTCCGGTACCCCCCAGAAGAACATCCGAGGGAGCCGTTCGCGGCTGTGGCGCGACGCTTCCCTCCGCCTGTACCGTGTAATCCGTTTCGTCACACGGGTACACGAACCCCTCCGGCATATAAGGAATACCCCCTATCTTACTGTTCCACGGCATGGTCTGCTCGTCCGCGGGAACAAGCTCCGCGTAGTCCATTGTCGTCCTCTCGCGAATAATCTTCAACATCCTATCCGCCGAACTCTCTTTCTTCTCCCCGCCATTACCGCTACCACCGAATATTTTACCTAAAAATCCCATAGTATATTGTTATTTAGTTTACAAATTGTCATTCACGAGTTACAGGTCGCACGTGACAAATATAGTAAAAGTTTGCAAATTACCATTTGCGAACTTTTACCTCCACACGTTCACGTGTTCGATATCATCGGATAATTTGGTAGCCAGAGAATTCACCCGACAATGAAGCAGAAACTTACGCCCCTCCAGCGTGCGGGTAAACACCAGACGACATGCCCCGACTTCCTCCTCCCAATGCCGCCGCAGGCACTCGGCGGAGGCTTTCCTCTTCCCCAAAAGCTCGGGGACGGCATGGTAATCCTCCTGCTTCAAGCGACTCCATAGCCTGCTCTCCCGCACGATCACGTAACGGGGATTATCCACGGGTGAGATAATTTCCTTCAAGGCATTGATAAATACCGATTTCTCGTAATTGGAACCGCCTTTCAGGTGACAGTACACGGCACCGGAATCATCGCCGTACGCCTCCACGCTCACCTCCCCCGGTGGCGAAAGTATCACCTTCTCGTCTTGCAAAGTCCGTAGCAAAGCGCACCCTATCTTCCGTATATCCTTCGAGATATCGCGATATTTCAAGTAAAGACGCAATGCCTTCACCGCCGGGGGTAATATAACACAAAACCCGACCGCCAAAAAGACTAAAAGCACGGTAAACAACATGCGCGAGGAATGTATTCGCGAACTCATCCGGGCAAAATCATAGAACATGACGTTAAGAACCGAGGACACGATGAAACCGAGTTCGACGAACAAGTACTTGAGCGTTTTCTGCAAATACAACCGTTTCACCTCCTGAAACTTCTCCACCCCGGGATACGGTACTTTGATCTCTTCCACGAGATGCACGCCCTGCCTCACCGCCGCGTCCCAACTCCCCCGCAACCGCTCCCTGCCGCCCGCTTCTTCAAAAGTACGTTGATTCCTCCGTTCAATGATTTCCCTATCGCACAAGGTCGCGGGAATATCGAGGCGCTTCACGCCATTCTCGATCTTCTCGCCCTCCCGGTCGGATATCCCGAGGAAGCCCTTGAACCTGCGTCGCAACAGCTCCACATCGTCACCCCCCGTGGGCGAAGTCGGGTCCGCACACACCAGATGCCATATATTCCCCGTCTTGGCGACATTTCCCTTTTCTACCCGGATAGCCCGCCCGCGCATCTGGTTCGACAGCACGAACGAACCGACAAAACTCGCCAGTATCAACGTGTTGATGCAAGGTGCATCCCACCCCTCTCCCAGCAACGACTTTGTACCGATCAGAATCTCGATAGCCCCCCGCTCGAACATACAGGTGACAACGCGGGTTATCTCGTCCTTTATCGTCCCGGTTAAAGCGACTTCGGCGTAAGAATCATCATAAGGCAGGGGTTTCACGGACGCCTTTCCCAACCTCATCTCGCGCATCACCTCGTCCAGTACCCCCAACGCCACGCGGGGTACGACCACGATCGAACCCGTCAACACCCCGACACGATTTCCACCGGTACCCGACCGCCGCAACTTCTCGAACACGGGGAACACCCCCATTTTATCCAAAGGCAGGTCGTTCGCGGGTGATGCCACTTTCCATTCCTTCCGTATGTAATCCGTCAATATCACCATCCGCAAACGGTCGCCCAACTGCCGGGACTCGAAAGAAACGATGTTGGCGATACTGTTCAACTTGCTTATACTCGCCGTCAGCATCCTCGTTAACCGACCGTTATACCGGAAACTGATCTGTTTCTTCTCCGTGACACCATTCCGCACCAACTTGTTTTCCAGAGATACCTGATGCTCCTCGCGACCGATAAAAGTATCCCGTCCTCCCTGCAAATAAAACTCCAGCAATACCTCCATCCACGCGTAATCCAACACGGGCACCTGTATGTTTTCCTGTCCCAGCACTTGCAGGTGGACAGGCGGAATCTCTTTCCCCGCGTGATGCAAGAATATCAACATGGCGGAATAGAAAGACATATGGTCGAATATCCACTCCAAGTGTCCCGCGGGATCCACCCACGCGGGGTGATTCGCGAACGCCTCGATCAACACCGGGTCTTTCTGTAACTCCCGGAAGAGCGTATCGACATCCCGCCGGAACGCGTTGATGCGATCGTATTCCTCCGGCGAAGGCAAAGAATAATACACGTAATCCTGATGTGGACACAAATCCCCCTCGCGTATCAACTCGGGCACGGTAATCTCCGTGTCTACCGTTCCGTTCAATTCAAGGTAACGCTGCCACTCGGCAAACGTCACGTCGTAAGGCGGGGTTGCCGTCAGCCCGACAATCACGGGCGACAAATGACTCTTCAGACGCTCAAGGGTATACCACCACTCGTTTTTCAGGTGATGAGCTTCATCCAGTATGACCGTCTTTACCCCCAACCGCTTTAACTCCCGCGTGATATTCGTCTTCGAGGCGGGTGCATCCCCGTTCTTCTCTTCATCCGGCAGGTTATTATACGCAGCATGTACCCCTTGATACGTGCAGACCGTCACGAAAGCAGGCTTCCGTATATTACTTGATATCCATTCCGGCTTTCGATCGGTCTGTAAAAACAGCTCCCGGAAACGATCTATCCACTGCTCCCGTATCGCCAGCGAGGGCGCCAGTATCAATGTCGGACGATTAAGCCTCAGCATAACCTCCAACCCCAATACCGGGATATTTCTTTTGATTGGGGTGAAGCGTATTGTTCCATTCTTCACAATCGCGCCGGTCGTCCGCCACAAGCTC
>ENA-UEPJ01001159-UEPJ01001159.1-human-gut-metagenome-genome-assembly--contig:-NODE-1159-length-33020-cov-5.563428_pt1 | contig 33020 bp, 24 predicted proteins | sample MGYA00242890_ERZ507896 | MGnify/ENA primary metagenome ERZ507896 (study PRJEB26167, sample SAMN06115508) | human gut metagenome | host: Homo sapiens | place: China:Qinghai | collected 2015-08-20... | reverse complement strand
AATTCTTTTTTTGAATTACTACTCTTGTATCACAACACTTTTAATACCTCACTACATAGCATTAATTTGAAGGCGAAGATAATGATAAAAAAGCATTTTATATCATTTATTGTTTTTTTTGAGAGTTTTATTTTTTAAACCATTATCCCCCCTCTCCCTAAAACGAGAAAATAATTAAAATACTTTTATCAATAAAATGACCGGGACAAGAAAAACTGTCCCGGTCACCCATCATAGCACACTACATCATTTCTACCTTCCTCTTCGACGCAACCAAATAAAGAGAGCCGTAACAAGCATCAGGCCCGGTAGAATCCAAGATAAGAAAATATCCCAGAAACGGACAACAGCCCCGCTCACCTTATAATCATTATCACGCGGGGACTCCCGGCGCACGTCAATCGGGACTTCCCCGTCGGACAACCAATAGAAGCCACCCATGATTACCGTATAGTTCGCGGACCGTATCCCCTGACGTCCCATGCTTAGCTCCGCGTTACTAATACAATCGGCATCACCGAAAATCATAATACGTTGCTCATGCCCCCATATCTGACGGGTTAAAGCGACAGAAGTTACATACTTCTGTTGAGCCTCTCCGGTTCCGGGATCGAAAGTCACGGAATCATCTATAAAATCCGTCGTCTGCAATTCGTTCCATACCAAAGAATCCGTTTCAAACAACGGTGTCACGTTATATCCCATGTTCCCATCATATGCCAAAGCTGAAACCGAAGGCATCGTCACGGAGTAACCTTGCGCACGCATGGCATCAAAATAATAAACCAACCCGGCAGCCGCTTGAGTCGGACGGGCTTCAATCAAATCCGGACTAAAATCTTTCGTCTGTCTTACCAAAGTTCCCGGTATCAACCGCACCCCAAAATCAGCCAACACCTCGCCCATGATACTTCCTCGTCCGGGTTCACTCAATATCATCAGATTCCCCCCGCGAGCGATATATTTTTCCCAATTCTCCCGTTCTACCGGGGTAAAGGAACTACGCATCTCCGCCACGATCAAAATATTAATTTCCTCCGGAATCTCTTTTTCCAAAGAAATCTCCTGCATCTCGAATCCTTGGTTCATCAAGGCATAACGGAAATGTTTATCCTCCCCGAAAGAAGTATAATTCCGATCTCCCGCCTGATGTATATTCCGCTCTCCGTGTCCTGTCAACACCCCGACCGTCGGCAGTTTCATCGCGATTCGTTTCATGGCAGCCGTGATCTCCGCTTCTTTCGGCATCCTGTCCATCCCCCGGAATATCCGCAAGAAAGTCTTCTCCCCGCTCTCCCGTTCCAACTCCCGCACGAACCAATTATCTTCTTTTACCAAATCAATCTTAGCCCTAATCTCTTTCGGGGTTAACACTTTCGTGGAATCTATATTGTAAATCTTCATCGTTTCATACGCCCTCTCCTTCAATGTTTTCCTTTCCGCGTACCGACTCGGGTCTACCCCCAAAAGAGTGTCATAGTAATAAACATACTTCATTTTGATTTCCGGTTTAAACCGAATATAATGACGGAAATTCTGTTGATCATACTTGACAGCCCCGGGAACCCCGTAATAAAGATTATTACCATCCAACAAATTCACGTACGTGGTTATCGTCAATCCCCCATCCAGCTTGGATATCACTTCCTGACTATGCTCCGTCAACGTATTCCTTTTGGTAGAGGAAGCATCATAATAAGTCATCAAAGAGGGGCGGGAAGTAAAATACCCCAACACGACCACCACTAAAACAACTCCAGCGTATTTGCCTACCGTTTTTGTCCACCGCTGCTTCTGCCGGGCTGCTTGCAAACGAATCGTGGCCAAAGTCAAAAACATCATCGTCACAATAATAAAATAGAGAAAATCTTCACTACAAATCAACCCCCGGATAAATTCATCCGCACGTCCCGAAATGGAAAGCCAGTAGGTAATCTCTCTCACGAACTCTACATCCTGCCACATTCTCCCCACGTAATTCAACAATCCCAACACGGTCAGCGTCAACACGGCAGCCACCACTTGATAGGAAGTTAAACTAGACATGAAAAGCCCTACCGCCGCGTACACGCAAAGCAAGAAATACAACCCGAGCAACCCCGAGAGCACCATAGGCAGATCAAAGTCCTTGATTGAAAAATAAGCAATCAGAATAAAGACTACCAAAACAAACATCATCACCAACCCGTAAATCATCATGGACAGATATTTCCCTAAAATAATCTGCCAATTCGTCACGGGAGAAGAATATAACAGCTTGATCGAACCACTGCTTAATTCCCTGCTCATCAGCCCCATGGTCAACAATGGAATATACAGGTACAGGTATCCCTGTATCACGGGGAAAATCCCACCACTCCATTGGTCCACGAAAAGCTTAAACGTAAGATCGGAAATCGAATACCCCAACTCTTTAGGCATAATCGCGCCTGCCAGATGCCCGCCAAACAGTCCGGCACTCTGAAAAGTGAAAATAATCAATATCAACCACGCGATGGGAGAATAGAATAAAGATTGCAACTCAGCGCGCGCTATATCATATATATTTCTCATAACATTCTATTTTTAATTCTTCTTTTTTGACAATTCGGCAAACACATCATCCAAAGACGTCTTTTCCATCCGAATCTCTGTCAAACGCCAATCTTTAACCACACTCGTTTTTACCACTTTCTCGATGACCTCCTGTGGCAAATCACTAAATCGCAACCGATAATTCGGTCCACCCAACTCTTCCACTCCCACCACTCCCGGAATCTGTTGCAACTCCTCTATTGGCGGAGCTTCCACCAAAGTCACGAACACCGTACTCGGTGAGATATAATTATCAAATTCATCGACTGTCCCGGAAAACACCAATGTCCCCTGCCCGATCATACGAATATAGCTACAAGTTGCCTGAATTTCCGATAGAATGTGCGTAGATAAAATCACGGTACAATCTTCCGCGATTTCTTTAATTAAATGACGAATTTCAAGAATCTGATTCGGGTCCAGACCGTTCGTCGGTTCATCCAATACCACGAAATCCGGACGATGAATAATCGCCTGTGCAATTCCCACGCGTTGTTGATACCCTCCGGACAAATTCCGAATCACCCGTTTCCTGAAATGACCGATTCCGCATCGTTCCAATGCCTCCGTAACCGCTTTATCCTCTTCCGCTCTGGATATCTGGCGCAACCGGGCACTATACAACAAGTACTCTTCCACCGTCAGATCCGTGTGCAAAGGCGGTTTCTGCGGCAAGAACCCGATATGCCTTTTTGCCTCCACCGGATTCTCCCGCATATTCACCCCTTTGATAAACACGTTACCCTCGGTTTGTTTCAACACCCCGCAGATAATGTTCATCGTGGTGGATTTGCCGGCTCCGTTGGAGCCGAGCAAACCATAAACACCATTCCGCGTAATTTCAAAATTAATGTCCCGTATCGCCCACTGCACACTGTAACGGTGCGACAGGTTTTCCACTTTCAAAATTGGTTCTTCCATACTATGATTTATATAACAGTTTACCGGACGAATAGATTTATTCGTCAACATCCTTTCAATAATTCAGAATTAACAATCAGTCCTCGTTATAGTTACGATTTCTAGGTTTATACAACATTTCCACGATCTCTCCGGCAACGTTCTCTTCTTTCCATTTCAACTCTTTCGTTTCAATATCATAACAATAAACAGCACCTTGATATTCCCCACTCGGAGCATCCACCGCCACATACATCTCGGATTTATCATCATTCAGTATAATCTTTTTAATCAAACTACCGGAAACTCCGACCGTATAATCCGATTTCGTCGGGAAATTTCCCGAGGACAAATAATTATACCGGTAAATTTCATTCCTGACCGAATAATACAAGATATTCTCCTTCGTGCTTGATGCGAACACACTCTGCTTATTTATTTCTGCCGCAGCCGGATAAATCGATTTAAAATCCCAAACTGACACTTTCGACCAACCCACGTATTGCAAGGAAATATTCAGGTACACCACCTTATTTTCCCCGTTCTTATCTTTCAACAAAATAAGTATATCCTCCTCGCTCACACCAAGAAGCATATCATATATTTCACTCGCTTCAACAACTTCATCCCCCACTTTGATCTGATAAGGTTCGATATCCCTCGCGCTGAACAAAAGCTGATTCTTCATATCGAATACCAGCAAGTACCAATTCCACTTTCCTCCATAAACGACAGCTTTATCGGATAACTCCGCATCCGGAAAATTCCCGTACTTTCCTGTTAATCCCTGTTGAAGATTATTTCGGAAATACGCGTTACGACAATCATAATCCAACGTCTTTCCATCAGTCATAATATACAAACAATGATCCTTTTCTAACATCCGGTCCACCCGCTCCTCCGGGTAAGATACCTCATCCAACACCTCCATCGTATAATAATCCAATTTCAAAAAGCGAAAAGGATTTTCGGTCACGACGTAAATATAGGGAGTATAATATTCCGTTGGAGAGCAAGCAACGGCAACCGGCTCGGTACCCAAAGGTATTCCCGGATTATTCGACGCGTACACATCCTTTTCAAACCCTCTTTCCGGCCAATTATCATTGCGGAAAGAAATCATGGAACGCCCGTCATACTTACTTAACAGTAAAAGTCCCTCGTCATAAGGATTAGGTACCCGTAATTTAAATTCTTTGAAAATAGCCCCGTCCTCATTATACACCTTCAATCGACAAGGGAAAAGTCCGCAACTATCATAAGCATGTTTCAAAACTCTCTCCGTGGAAACCACGTCATAATTGATCTGCCATTCATACGATAAAGCCTTATCCTGACTTTCCTGTTTCGTTTCCGGGGCTTCAATTTCGAATTCCACGTTTCTTTCCGCATAATACAACGTATCCAACTCCGTCTTAAACGACAAGTAAGAAATGGCATTTTCACCCATTTTCGTCTGATCGTCCAAACAACCTATCAACGAAAACAACACACCTGCTATTAATATCAATTGTTTCATCTATCTCGCTTTTTAATCCATTAAAAATCTACTACTCGTAAGGCCATGGTGCCGATTCGGGAAATTCCATGCCATACTCGGGATGCAACTTAAAGTAATCATACATCTTTTTCCCACACAGAATCACTTTAATCATACTATTCATGTAATCTTTAAAACTTATCGCTCCTCCCCAGAACTCCATCATCTTCTGGTACTTCTCCGGTCTATAAGCTCCCCAGTACATAGCCTCTAAAGCATACCACCAATCAGGTTCCTGCAAATAATTACTAAACACAACCTTACTTTGTAATTTTTCCTGTACCCCTAACCCAAACATATCATTTGCCTCCAGATCCAACACGATCCGGTACACCGTGTCCACCATCGGGTCTATCCTACTCCTCAACAATTCTATCGGGATATACGCGTTCACGGAATCCTTGTCCACCACAAATTCTGTCGACAATGAAGTATAAGAATCTCCCGGGGCTGTTGTCAACTCTTGATTCACGTTTATTTTAAACATTCGATTCTCCCCGAGAGGTTGCCCCAACACCTTCACTGGAACCTTCACCGTGTAAGTTTCCACATCCATCTGCATCTCCCCCAACCGGCAAACAAGACTGTCCTTCACAAAATAAATCCGGTCTTTATCCTCATAATACCCGCTCTCTCCATTTTCATCACACCCTATAAACAGAGAGACTGTAAACACAATCAACAATATATATAACTTTCTCATCTCTTTACATTTTATTGGTTAGTAACTCCATACTCCTGTTCGGACTTGGGCCACGGGAGAACGAATACATCTTTAGACGGAACCACATCCACTTTATCCAGAAAATCTCGAAAACCCAAATTATGACACTTGTAAAAACTGAACATCTGCCCTTCCCCGTAAAATTCCCTCGTGCGTTCCCTCGTCATCTCCTTCAGAAATTTATCTTGAGAATCCACCAACGAAGCTTCAATGTCAGCCAATCCCCGGCTACCGCGAACCGCGTTCAAATAACCAAGAGCCTTCTCTTTATCTTTCGAATAATTAGCCTCAGCTAAAATATAGTACATTTCAGGCAAACGTACCAGACAAGTTCCGTTAAAATACTGTGTCGGCTTATTACTCGCCCCTTCCGTCGGGCTTAATAATCGAATAAAGAAATGCCCCTCGTACCCTTTATCCTGAAAAAAACTCGTGTAACGCAAATCCTTACTATCTGCCGTGAATTGCGACACCTCATATACAGCCTTTATATCCGCCCGCAACGTTGCATTCAAGGTAACGGCACTCTGCAAGAACAATTCTTTATAATCCGTGTACATCTTGTTGGTAAATAACCCCCAAATTAATTCCGTGTGCGTACCGTAGCGTTTTACATGCTCAAAGTTCTGTCGTTCCGTCAAGCCCACTCCCGGGGAAGCAATCACCTTTTCAGCATAATAAGCGGCACTATCCAAATCCCCTCTGGTATAAAATACTCTGGCCTTAATTGCCCACGCCGCGTACAAATTACAATGTGAATAACGTTTTCTACGATACGAATCTACTGTTGTCGTATTATAAATATCGCCATCCCCGGCTAAACTACGGGCAGCCTCACTCAAATCCGCCAATACATTGTCATAACATTGCGCCAACGTGTATACTTTTTTACTACTTAAATCAAAAGTATAGGCATAAGGAACACCACCCGCGTCGGGATTCATCCGGTAATTATCACAGAACAGACGCATCACCTCGAAATGTAAAAAAGCTCTCACCGCGTATGCCTCTCCCTTGATTAACTTCAGATCAGGATCTTTATTCAAATCCTCTCTATCTATGTTGACAATCACATTATTCACGTAAGAAATACACTCGTACAACTTCGTCCAGACAGATTCAATTTGCTTTTCCATCCGCTGATCCTTATAATCATAAATCGAGGCATATTTAATATAAGCATATTTACTTCCAGCCCACCCGTCACTTGCATCAGCAAATTGTCCGTATTCATCCCCGAATTGCTGACCGAGAACATCTGCCAATCCCCAATTCATCATCATCCCGTACAACTCCCCCTGCGCCATAGACGCGTAAATCCCGTACATTGCGTCCCGGTATCCCTGCACATCTTTAAATTGTTCATCCTGCACTAGCTCACCCTCCGGCTTGATATCCAAAAAGCTGTTACAACTGCCCAAAGAGAACAGTACCAGCATTGCCATCCAAATATATCTTCTATTTTTCATATCATTCGTTTTAGTAGTTCGTATCAAAATGCTGCACTAAGCGAAAATTCGAAACTCCGGGCAAAAGGGTACGAGAACCCTCGTTCCTGCTTGATCGTTGAAGCCCGGAACACATCATTCATCAAAAACTCCACCCTCAAACGGCTTAAATAAAGTTTTTGACAAATCTCCGGGGTAAAATCATATGAAAGACTCAAACTCTGCATATTAATCATATACTCGTCCCGCACGAAACGACTGGTAATATCGGGAGTTGTCTGATCCGCGATATTCTTATATTTCACCCGGTCCCCCACCTCTTTCCAGCGACTTTGGAATACCCGTTTATCTGCATTCCGTCGCGGATTGGCACCTTCAACCCGAGTCACCAACGTCTGGTTATAAACCGTCGCACCCAACTCGTAATTAAACAACATATTCAAAGCGAAACCTTTAAACGTCAAATAGGTACCCAACGTCCCGGACACCGTTGGGTCCGAATCCCCGTACGTCCGCTTATCCCAATAATTATAAATAAAAGTCGGGACACCAAACCGATCAATAAAAACCTCCTGCCCGGTAGCCGGATCAATACCCCCGGATTTCACGGCCTTCACGGCACTCAATGACTCTCCTTCCACGTAAACAGGGGGTGGCAACAACGTCCCCTCCGCCGTATTCAACTCCTCGTTCATCTTCTCCAAGGCATTACTGATCTTTTTAATTTTATTCTCGTTATGCTGCATATTCAACGATAGCGACCAATTCCAACTTTTATTGGAAACCGCAACCACCCGGGTCTGGAACTCGATACCGGTATTCAACAATTTACCCATATTCTCTTTTGCCGTGGTCGTTCCCACGGAAGGAGCTTTCGCCACATCCAACAGCAAATTATCCGTTGTCTTGCTATAATATTCCAACGTGAAATCCAACCGGTTCTTAAACAAAACGACATCCAACCCGACATTATAAGTCAACGCCCTCTCCCACTTCAAATCCGGATTGCCGATAGCCATGGGAATCGCCCCTATCCCCTTATCATAATCCAAACCTGCATCATATTTATACGTTGTCATTGCCTGATAGGGAGAAAAAGAAGCGTTACCCGTGTATCCCAAACTCCCGCGCAACTTAATCCTATCCGTCGAAGACATATTCAAAAATTTCTCTTTATGAATATTCCACCCCAACCCTAAACTCCAGAAAGGCGTAAAACGCTGATCTTCGCCGAATTTGGAAGACCCTTCATACCGGATTGAAGCATCGGCAAAATAACGGTCATCATAAATCACGTTAGCGTTCAGGAACAATCCCATGGAACGTTCCAAATCCTGACTTCCGCTCGGGGTCGCACCTTCCGGATACCTTGTGGCAAAAGCGGGATGTCCCAGCTTATCCGAATAAAGTCCCACCCCCGCGTAACCATTACCGTTCCTTTCCGAGGACTGTACATTCCCGCCCCCCATCGCGTTCAACAATGTTCCCGTCCCGAACATCTTATTATAAGACAGAGTAACACGCCCTTCATAAGTCATCGCTTTATTATTCGACACCTCTATTCTCCCGGATTCCGAAGCATCCTTATTCCTGAACTCGTACGACTCCGGAGAAGTAAATTTCTCCGTATCATCTTTTGACTTATTCAGCGAGAAAAAACCTTCCACCCGAAAACCCGGCAACACCTCTACACGCAAATCAAGCACATTATTCAAATAAAATTGTTCACTTCGATCATAACTACCCAGCGTCGCCTCGAACAACGGATTGGAAACACCAAAACTCAACACCTTATTCAACGTTCCATCCAAATTATAAGCCCGATCATACGGGTTCAACTCGACATATTTATTAAAAGTGCCGTAAGGTGATTCCTCGCTATTCACCGAGGTAATCGTCGTCGTGTTCGACACGTAAACCTTATCCTGTTTATTATACGACAACCTGAAGTTCAAAGAATAACGATCACGTTTTGATTTTTTCATCACCCCCTGTTCCGAACCGTAACGGGTCCCCAGAGTATAACGGATATAATCATCCCCCCCGGCAACATTCAAATTATGATTCTGTGAAACAGAATTACGTAACGGTTTGGACAACCAGTCCGTATTCACACCTTCCCGTACCCGCTTGAATTTTTCATTATACTCAATATCTTTCTCGTATTGCGATTTTCCACTATCATCATACACCCCTGCCAAACGCTCGTACTCCAATTTTTCCGCCGCGTTCAACAAATCATAATCCCGCACATCCGGTATCGAAGTCCGTAAAGTTCCGCTGTAAGAAACCCTCAACTTTCCGGCACGCAAAGGTCTTGTCGTGATAACCACCACGCCTTTTGCCGCTTTAGAACCGTATAACGCGGAAGCCGAAGCATCTTTCAACACGGTCACCGTTTCCACGTCATTCATATCCATATCGAAAACATAATCCAAATCGACCTCAGCCCCATCCACGATAAAGGTCGGTACATTGGAAGAGCCCTCGAAACTGCTTCGACCGCGAATCAGAATCTCCGGTCTCGTGTTCGGGTCTGACCCCATATCATTATTCTTCACGATTTGCAGCCCCGGAACAAAAGCCGCCAAGCTCTGTAACAAACTCTTTGTCCCCACGCTCATCAACTGCTTACGGCTAACGACAGTTGCCGAACCCGTGAAACTGCTTTTAGCCTTATTCCCCATACCGGTAATAATAACTTCCTCCAGTTCTTCCTCGTCCGGTTGCATGACTATTTCAAGTCCCTCCTTCACGTACTCTTTTATCTCCCGTTCCTGAGTGACCATTCCGATAAAAGAGAATACCAGCGTAACGGATTTCTTTTCAGCATCCAAAAACTCTATTTTGAACTTTCCGTTCGCGTCTGTCGCCGTTCCGGTCTGTGTACCCTTTATCACTACCGTCACCCCGGGCAGAAGCTCACCTTTATTATCCTTCACCACCCCGGAAATCCGCCATACATTCTTTTTCTCATCCGTGGCTTTCTTCGGGGTAATAATAAACACGTCATCCACGATGTGATAAGTCAATGACGTTCCTTTCAAAACTTGGTCCAGAATCTCCTGCACCGTCGCGTCCTTCGCGGACACGGACACCTTTACCCCGGTAACTTCGTCATCATTGTAGAAAAACTCATAACCGGACTTCTCCCCAAGTTCATTCAAAACATTCAATAAACTCACGGACTTTTTCTCCATAGACAGTTTCACGTTCTGCGCCACACCGCGTGCAGACACGGACAATACCGCCAGTAAAGATAGAACAAGACATAGTTTCATAACTGTACAAATTTTCCTAAAAGCAGGTTCCCCCGCTCTTACATTCGGTTTTTTTTTCATAACTTTGTAATGTTAAATTGTTTGTGATAAAATCAATTTCTCACTTAAGACAGGACGTGTTAGCCGCACTTCCTGTTTTTTATTGTATAATAATCGTCGTTCCCCGTATTTTGAATTGCACGTCGGAAGTCATCTCTATCATCTTCAACGCTTGAGAGATCTCCGTGTATTTCGGTATAGTTCCCGTGAAACGTTTATCCTTCATCGAGACATTCGAGAAAACATACTCCACGTTATACCAACGCGATAATGTTCGCATAACCCCTTCCAAATCCTCGCTCGCGAACGAAAAACGTCCTTTTATCCATGAACTGTACAACCTCGTGTTCACCGTTCGCACCTCCAACATCTCTCCCGACAACACCGCCTGCTCTCCCGGGCTCAACACCACCTGCTTCCCGTTCTCCTTATCGTTTACCTGTATCCGCCCCTTCTCAAGAGTAGCGTGACATACCTTTTCATCCGGATACACGGATAAATTGAAAGAAGTCCCCAACACCTTTACATCCATTCCCCTCGTATCTACTATAAAAGGAGCCTCCTCGTTCGGTGCGACTTTAAAATAAGCCTCTCCTGTCAATTGCACGCGTCTTTCCGTCCCGACAAAATGAGACGGGTATCTTAACTCGGTATCACTATTCAACCAAACCTCCGTCCCGTCATCCAACGTAATCTGGAACTCACCACCCCGCGGGATCTTCAATGTATGCCATTCCGGTACAGTCGAAGCTGTAGTCAGATGATATTTCAAACGACCGTCTTCACTGATCTCCACGCGTTCATTTCCGGCAAACACAAGCGTGGTATCCTTCATTCCCAAAAGCGATACTTGTTTTCCGCTCTCCGTGATCAACACGGCGTGCGAGCTTCCGGGAAGAATCCGTACACTCTCCGCCACTTCCACCCCCGGACTGTCATACGCCTGCCAATAAAACACCCCGGTCAAAACCGCGACAGCAAACACCGCGGCAACCGCCACCCAACGAAGCAATAGTCGGGATTTCCCGCGAGGCACCTTATTCATCTCCTGCCGCAACCTCTTCCATCGTCCTGCCGTATCGAACGAGGCATAAATAACCGCATCCCGCCGGAGCACGTCCTTACTCTTCAACTCCTCCAACAACTCCCCGTGACGACGATCCCGCGCCAACCATTCCCGCAACACAACCTGTTCCTCCGTGGAAATATCTCCCCGCAGATAAGCAATAATCAATTCATGTATTTCCTTTTCTATTCCCATCTTTCACGTTCATTTACACCAGAAACACACTCGTCCGGCAAATGGGTGACATGGAAGTAAAAAATATTTTAGATTCCCGGGAAGAACATCCCTACATAAACGAATAAATCCCCCAAACGTACCCTCAGAAAAGACTTTGCCCGTTGCTTTTGAGTTTTAATCGTGTTCAACGAAATTCCCAACTCCTCGGCAATCTTCTTATCCTCCTGCCCGTCGATATACGATTTCTTGAAAATCTCCTTGCTCTTCTCCGGCAATTCGTCTATTGCCCCGAAAAGCTCCGCGATAATTTCAGCACGAATCTGCTGGCACAGGAAATAATCCTCGTCCAATTCCTCCCGGTTCAGATTCCGGTAATTCCGATCCCGAATCTCCAAATTCCGTAAATAATTCAAACAACGATTCTGCACGCTATTATAAAGAAAAGTCTTAATCGTTTTCAAATTGGGGAAACTCTCCCGCTCCATTTTCCAAAACGAGAGAAACACCTCCTGCACGATATCCTCCGCCTCCTCGCCATCCCTCACGACACGGGCGGCAAAAAAACACAAGGGTTTATGAAAAAACATGAACAAAGCTTGGAAAGCCTCTTGTCTTCCTTGTTTCAAATCTTCCAAAAACTCCTCTGAATGAATGTTTATAGCCTGCATCCGGTTCGTCATCTAGTATTCAGATACAAAAATAAGGATTATTTTGTCAATCCAAAATAAATGCAACGATACACGCAAGGCAAATATTCGGGCAATAAAAAACGAGGCCTGTCAAAAGCCTCGTTTTCCTATTCTTTACAAAAGCCGTTTCAAGCTTTCCTCTTCGTGCTTACAACCACCTCGGGCAAACTCACGGGACCGTAAATCACATCTTTTCCCACTTTCTGTACTTTCACGACCTTGGAAGTAGCGTTAAGATTCTGTTGCTTAGCGTAAGCACACTCGATTCCGTTAGTCTGAGTTTTTGCTAAACTGATTCCACCTACAAACAATGCTAACATTCCGATGCAAACTAATACAATATACTTTTTCATATCATTATTTTTTTAAATTATTATTCTTATTCATTCTTGCCATATTGGCTTTTGTAATTTCTTACGATACAAAGGTAAGGCATTACTCCATGAAAATGAGATTATTACTGTTATACTTTAGTTGAGGTAAGGTTAAATATTTGTTAGTCTTAAAAATGACAACTATTTTTTTAAGAATTACATTTCAATACAAATACAACTGATAATCAATACATAACACCATCACACCCCCTCGTGAACCGAAGTTAACAAAATCCTAATTCACCTCCCTATTCTGAAATTTTATAACATTAGTATCGCCTTCGGCGAGTTGCAGGTTACAGGTTGCATTTGCCTTCGGCAAGTTGCAGGTTGCTCCTCTAGCGTTCAAGACTGTATTCCAACTCCTCCTCTGTTTATAGAGGAGGTGGCACGAAGTGACGGAGGAGTTAATCTAAAATCTTAAAATCATTCAATCTAAAATGAATAAACTCCCTCCCCCCTTCGGGGTACTCCCTCTATAAACAGAGGGAGAACTAAAATACAGTCTTGAACGCTAGAGGAGCAACCTGCAACTTGCCGAAGGCAAATGCAACCTGTAACCTGCAACTCGCCAAAGGCGACTATCGTATCTCCGATCCCGGTTTCACCTCCTTATCGGGAGTAACAAAAGAAAGAGTCCCGTCGACATTCTCCGCCATCAGTATCATGCCTTGTGACACGATCCCCTTCAACGGTTTCGGCTCCAGATTCACCAGCACGCTCACCTGCCGCCCGATCACCTCCTCCGGCGCGTAATGCTCGGCAATGCCCGACACGATAGTCCGCTGATCGATACCCGTATCGACAGTCAATTTCATCAACTTCTTCGTCTTAGCCACTTTCTCGGCGGCAATAATCTTACCCACGCGAATATCCATCTTCATAAAATCATCATAATTGATGTTCTCCTTCGCGGGAGCAGCCGTGACGGACGCCATCTCGTTCGCTTTTTTCGTGGCAAGCAGTTTATCAACCTGCGCTTGAATCACGTCGTCCTCGATCTTGTCGAACAACAATCCTGCCTGTCCCAACTCGTGTCCCGCTTGGATCACGCCGTCGCCCATCTTGCTCCACTCGATCGCGTCGATATTCATGAACTCGCGCAACTTTCGTGAAGAGAACGGCATAAACGGTTCCATCAAAGTGGAAAGATTAGCCGAAATCTGCAAACAGATATTCAAAATGGTTTTCACCCGCGCCTCGTCCGTCTTGATCACTTTCCAAGGTTCGGTATCGGCAAGATATTTATTACCCAAACGGGCAAGATTCATCGCTTCCTTCAAAGCGTCGCGGAAATGGAACGTATCCAAGCCCTTCTCCACGCGTTCGATGATTCGCGGTATCTCGGCAAGCACCTCCCTGTCGTAATCCGTCAACTCACCCCGTTCCGGCACGATATTATCGAAATACTTCTGCGTCAGCACCAGCGTGCGGTTGATGAAATTCCCGTAGATAGCCACCAACTCGCTATTATTGCGGGTTTGGAAATCCTTCCACGTGAAATCGTTATCCTTCGTTTCCGGTGCATTGGCGGTCAACACGTAGCGCAACACGTCCTGTTTCCCGGGGAAATCCACCAGATACTCGTGCAACCAAACCGCCCAATTGCGGGACGTGGAAATCTTATCTCCCTCCAGATTCAGGAACTCGTTGGCAGGCACGTTGTCCGGCAAAATATAAGATCCCTCGGCTTTCAACATCGCCGGGAAAATAATACAATGGAACACGATATTATCCTTACCGATAAAATGAATCATGCGCGTTTCCGGGTCTTTCCAGTATTTTTCCCATTCCGGCGTGAGATCTTTCGTGGCGGAAATATAACCGATAGGGGCGTCAAACCACACGTAAAGCACTTTCCCCTCGGCACCCTCTACCGGGACAGGCACACCCCAATCCAAATCACGGGTCACCGCGCGAGGCTGCAAACCGCTATCCAACCACGATTTGCATTGCCCGTAAACGTTCGGCTTCCATTCCTTGTGCTCCTCCAGAATCCACTCCTTCAACCATCCCTCGTATTGATCCAAAGGCAGATACCAGTGTTTCGTTTCCTTCAATTCCGGTTTATTCCCCGTGATAGCGGATACCGGGTTTATCAGATCGGTAGCGTTCAGGCTCGTGCCGCATGCCTCGCACTGGTCGCCATACGCCCGCTCGTTCCCGCAACGGGGGCATGTACCTATAATATAACGGTCGGCAAGGAACTGCCCCGCTTTCTCGTCATAGAACTGCATGGAAGTCTTCTCTATAAACTTCCCCTCGTCATAAAGTTTCTTGAAAAACGCCGACGACAACTCGTGATGCGTCTTCGAACTCGTGCGGGAATATATATCAAAAGAGATCCCCAACTCGGCAAATGAATCCTTAATAATCTTGTGATAACGATCAACAATATCCTGCGGGGTTACCCCTTCCTTCTGCGCCTTGATCGTGATAGGTACCCCGTGCTCGTCCGAACCGCCGATAAACGCAACCTCCTCACCCTTCTTTCTCAAGTAACGCACGTAAATATCAGCGGGCACGTAAACACCTGCCAGATGCCCGATATGCACGGGACCGTTAGCGTAAGGCAACGCCGTGGTAACCAAATTTCTCTTGAACTTACTCATATATTTCTATTTCAAGTTTGTAAAGTTATAACATTTATAAAGTTCATAAAGCCAAGTAAAAAAATACCGTTCACTCTACGAAGTGGCAAAGTTACGAAAATATTGTGAATTTCGTACCGGGGCAATCTTTTTCGCGAAAGCGAACGCGCCAAACGGGATAGCTTACACCGGATGGGAAACAAATTGATTAAACAGGCATTTTGAATGTTTTTTTGCCCGCCAGACAATCCATTAATGGAGTATTACTCCAACATAAACCTATATTTTAGTTATATTATCTTGCCGTTAAGTGAAAATATCAACCGCGAACGGGCGTAATATTTGTTAAAATATATTCAATTCGAGGTTAAACTACCCGGTTTACGTTATTATTCACTTATTTTAACACACGTCATACCCCTTGAACCACGCCTTCTCCCGCACTCATCACCTCATTTATCTATTGCCGATCTATTGCACATGTATTGCCGATCTATTGCCAAAGGGCGCAATACATCGGCAATACATGAATAGTAGGAAGAGTGTTAATAAAAGTGACAAAGACCACTTGCAGATCAGGCACGCGATATTGGATTACAGAAATAATCATCCCGATACCGCGGGAAGAGAGTGCCGGCTATACAAGAAATCACTAAATCCCTGCCATTTTCAAATTCCTAAATGATTACATTTCCAAATTAAAACCGTACCTTCGTACAATAAAACAAACTATCGTTATTATGTTACGACCTATATACCTGCAGCCGGGGGATAAGGTGGCGCTTGTTTCCCCCTCGGGCATCACGACAAAAGAACAACTGGACGCCGCCGCGGCATTACTCGCCTCGTGGGAACTGATTCCCGTTCCCGGGGAACACGTCTTGGCGCGGGACGGACGAATGGCAGGGACTGATGAAGAACGTTTGGCAGACCTACAAGCCGCGCTTGACGCCGAGGACGTCAGGGCTATCTGGTGCATGGCGGGAGATTACGGGATACTCCGCATCATCGAGGATGCCGACTATTCCGTGTTTCAGGGAAACCCGAAATGGGTAATCGGCATGAACGACATTACCGTGCTGCACTCGAAGTTACACTCGTTAGGCATCGAAAGCCTTCACGCTTCCATGCCCTCGAACCTCCAAGAAACGACACCGGAAGCGTTGACACAACTCCGGAATTTCCTGTTCGGTATTATTTCGGCGTACGCCACGAAACCTCACCCGCTGAACCGCACGGGACTTGCGGAAGCGGAACTTATCGGCGGAATGCTGACATGGATTCACAGCTTGCACGACACGCGCATCGAACGCGATACGCGGGGCACGATTCTTTTCCTTGAAGACCCGACAGACGATATATACCGGATTGACCGAAGCATCCGATGCATGAAATACGCGGGCAAGTTCCAACATCTGGCAGGACTCGCGGTCGGGGAATTCGGACGGAATGACGCCCCCGAATTTAAGGAAAGGGTGTACCACATCATTCACGATGCCGTGAAAGATTACGCATACCCGGTTTGCTTCGGGCTACCGGCAGGTCATACCCGGGACAATTACCCGTTGATACTGGGAACGAACGCGGAACTTATCGTGCAACCGAACGGGGGCGAATTAAAATTCCCGTGACCGATGATTTATAATTTATGATTTCAGATTTATGGCGAATACTTACATTTTCAATTCTCCATTTTCAATTTTCAATTGTAACTTGCATTTCTATGAATAACATTATTTATCCGGCAAATCTGGATACCTTATACAAGGCGATAGACGATCGCCAGACACAAGCCCACGCACCGGTTATCGGTATCACGGCAAATTTCGAGAACGGGAACTCCTGTATAGAACATTCATACGTGATTTCCATCCTGCAAGCGGGCGGTATTCCCGTGCTAATACCCGTGCATAATGACATCGAGAGCTTGCGGGCAACGATAGACACGCTCGACGGGCTTATGCTCACGGGCGGGGGCGATATCAACCCGCTGTACGGGAACGAAGACCCCATCCCTCCCCTGCGGGACGTGGATGCCGCGAGAGATCAGTTCGACCTGACGCTGGTAAAACTGGCATCCGACCGACAAATCCCCATCTTCGGGATATGCCGCGGACACCAGATTATCAACATGGCTTTCGGGGGTACCAACTATCAGGATATCTACTCGCAACACGAGCAACCGGCTTTAAAACACAGCCAGACAATCAGTCGGGAATACGGCTCGCACCGGGTGAATATCATCAATAACTCGATACTCCACTCAATCATGGGAGAAGACTCCATCACGGTTAATTCTTACCATCATCAGGCCATCAAGGACATCGCTCCCGGATTCCGCATGACGGCGACCTCTGCCGACGGGATTATCGAGGCGATGGAAGGTATGCCGGGACACCGCGTCTTCAGCGTGCAATGGCACCCGGAGAAAATGGCGGTACGCCCCGACGAACAGATGATGAAACTTTTCTATTATTTCGTCAGCGAGGCCACCCTGTTCAAGAAGGCAAAAGAAATCCACCGGAACAGCTTGATTGTCGATTCACACTGCGATACCCCGATGAAATTCACCCCGGGTTTCAACTTCGGACAACGCCACGAGGACGTGAAAGTAGACCTTCCCAAAATGCAGGAAGGAAGAGAGGACGCCGTCTTCATGGTAGCTTACCTGCATCAAGACAGCCGGGACGAGGAAGCCTCGCGTGCCGCCACCCGAAAGGCTGTAGACATCCTGTACCAGATATCGGAACAAGTGAAACTGAACCAGTCGCGAGTGGGAATTGCCTATAACGAGGACGACCTGCTTTACTTGAAGAATGCCGGAAAGAAAGCGATATTCCTTGCCATCGAAAACGGGTACGCTATCGGGAAGGATATCGCGAACCTCGAGATGTTCAAGAAAATGGGAGTCACTTATATCACCCTGTGCCATAACGGCAGCAATGACATTTGCGACTCGGCAAAAGGCGAACCGGAACACAACGGGTTGAGTGATTTCGGACGGCAAGTCGTGAAAGAGATGAACCGCTTGGGAATTATCGTGGACATCTCGCATGCCAACGCCAAAACCGTGCAGGATGTGCTGGAAACCAGCGAAGCCCCGATTATCGCTTCCCACTCGTCCGCAAGAGCGTTACGCGATCACCCCCGCAATTTGACAGATGACCAGATTCGAGCCATCGCCGACAAGGGAGGCGTGGTACAGGTGTGCCTGTACAACTCGTTCCTGAGCGCGCAACCCAACCCGACCATTCTGGACGCCGTGGCTCATATCAACCACATCGTCCGCCTCGTGGGCATCGACCACGTGGGCATCGGCACGGACTTCGACGGCGACGACACGGAAAAACTTATCGGCTGCCGTGCCGCCAACGAGCTTATCAACCTCACCGTGGAACTCCTCCGCGAAGGCTACACGCCGGAAGAATTGCACAAATTGTGGGGAGATAACATCTTAAGGGTGTTGAGTGCGGTGCAAAAACCATACTGATTTTAGATTTCAAATTTTAGATTAACGGTGACAATTGAAACAGTTCAAAAAGTTCTAGCACGAGAATTACCGGGAGCGGCGGCACACGCCCTCATGACACCCGAACCTAATCACGTTAAGGGAATAGAAGAAATACATCAGCATTCCCCCGTGAATAGCGCCGTGCTCATGCTGCTGATGCCTTACCGGGAGGATTGGGCAATCCCTTTTATACAACGTACTTCGGTGGGGAAATATCACGGGGGACAAATCGCCCTGCCGGGTGGGAAGACGGAGCCGGAAGACACGAATGCACGTGATACCGCTTTGCGGGAATGTCACGAGGAGATCGGGGTAAAGCCCGAAGACGTCACGATTATCGGGAGTTTGAGCGACGTGTATATCCCGTTAAGCAACTTTAATATAACACCCATTGTTGGAACAATCCCGAAAATACCTAATTTTGTACTCTCGGAAGATGAAGTGGAGGAAGTGATAGTCATCCCGTTAAATGATTTATTTGACGACAAGAATAAAACTTCGCGTTCGCTTTACCGGAACGACCGACAGATTGTCGCACCGGGCTACAAGATTGATAATCATTTTATCTGGGGAGCCACGGCAATGATGATCGCGGAACTGGAAACACTATTAAAAACGAGCAATAACGACCGAACGTGATGAGCAAGAAACTTGGTATTTACACTTTATTCATTTTATCGTGTTGCATGGCTTGTAACATTACCCCCGACGCAGGAAATTACAAATCCATCGCCCGCGAGACATGGAACCGGGATAGTAATTACAAATTTGAATTCAACATCACGCGACCGGGCGATTACGTGTTAAGCACATGCGTACGGCACTCGACGGATTATAAACTACATGGTCTGAGTTGTTGGCTCACCATCTCCCACCCGCACCTGACAACAATCAACCTAAGTTCGGACATCACTTTGGCGGATAAGGACGGCGAATGGGTGGGACAAGGATTGGGAGGATTGAAAACCGTAACCCAAACCTCGGAAGAAATACTTCACTTGGATTCCGCGGGTATCTACACGGTAGAGATCGGTCATCGCATGAAAGAAAAGGAATTGAAAGGAATAAAAAACATAGGGGTTAAGATAACTAAACTAGAAAATTAAGCGATTGGGATATGGCGAAAAATAAGCTGGCAAAATTCGCGGAAATGGAAACACTGGATAACGTGTTCCAACCGAAACATGACGAGGTTTTCCGCACGGATTACAAGCTAAAAGGGAAATGGGGAGAACAAGTGTTCGGCAACGCCCACCCGATTGTACTGGAAGTGGGATGCGGCAAAGGCGAGTACGCCGTGGGACTGGGAGAACTCTACCCGGAGAAGAATTTTATCGGGTTGGACATCAAAGGAGCCCGGATGTGGACCGGGGCTAAAATAGCCCAAGAAAAGGGCATGAAAAACGTGGTATTCCTGCGCACGCATGCCGAGATGCTTGAGTCGGTATTCGCCCCCGGGGAAATCTCCGAAATATGGATCACGTTCCCCGACCCGCAAATGGCAAAGGCCCGCAAGCGCCTGACGGGAACCCGCTTCCTCTCGCTCTATAAAAAGATGCTGAAAGAAGACGGAATCATCCACCTCAAAACGGATAGTCCTTTCCTGTATCAATACACGGCTGAACTTATCCGCCTGAACGGATTGACCGCTTTTGTCAACACGGACGACCTTTACGCGAGCGAACTGGATGATAAAATACTAGGTATCAAAACATTCTACGAACAACAATGGTTATCCCGAGGGAAACAGATCAAATACTTGAAATTCACCTTGTCCGGCTCCGGCGAACTCATCGAACCCGATATCGACATCGAGAAAGATAATTACCACAGCGAGGCAAGATTTATGAGTAAATAATTGAAAATTGAAAATGGAAAATGTCCCCTCCAATTCACCTATACAGTGGTAGTTGAGCGCACGAACAAGGGGAAGCAATCTAAAATCTAAAATCTAAAATCATTAAATCTAAAATTATGAGGGTTTTAATGGCCATGAGCGGTGGGATTGACAGCACGGTTGCCGCCATGTTATTACAAGATCAGGGATACGAGTTGGTCGGGGTTACCTACCGGGTGTACGATCAAATCTCGCAAGCCTGCATGGAGAAGGAAAAAGGGTGTTGCAGCGTGAACGCGATCTTCGAGGCAAAACACATGGCACAGCAAATGGGCTTTGAACATCATATATTGGATATACGTCAGGATTTCAAAGATCTGGTGATACGGAATTTCATCGACGAATATTTACAAGGACACACGCCCAACCCTTGCGTACTTTGCAATTCCATGATCAAATGGGGCAAATTGATCGAAATGGCCGACGAACTCGGGTGTGACTACATCGCTACCGGACATTACGCCCGCATCGGGCAACTGAACGGACGTTACTTCTTGCGCAAAGGAGTGGATGAAACTAAAGACCAGACCTATTTCCTGTGGACACTGACACAAGAGAATCTTGCCCGGACGCTGTTTCCTTTAGGTGAACTGACAAAACCGGAAGTCCGGCAAATCGCTCTCGCCAAAGGACATGAAAAACTTTCCAAGAAAACTGAAAGCCAAGAGATATGCTTTATCCCGGATAACGATTACCGCGCTTTCCTTGCCGAGAACGTGGATAACTTCACGGAGAAATACGGTCCCGGGCTATTTGTCGATACATCCGGCAAGCGCTTGGGTGAGCACCGGGGTTTCCCCAACTACACCATCGGGCAACGCAAAGGGCTGGGCATTGCCCTCGGACATCCCATGTTCGTCGTGGCCATTGACCCGCGGAAAAACGAAGTCGTGCTAGGCACCCGTGAAGAACTGACAGGTAAAGGTTTCCGGGCAAAAGATATCAACCTCATGAAATACGCTTCTCTACCGGACGGCTTCGAGGTGAATGCCAAAATCCGTTACCGCAACCGGGGCGCCCAAGCATCCGTCTACCACGAGGAGAGCGGGCTACGGGTAGAGTTCCACGAAGGCATGGATTCCATCACTCCCGGTCAAAGTGCTGTGCTCTACGAAGGCTCGGATGTCGTGGGCGGCGGGATTATTATTTAAGATGGAAAATGGGGCTATTATGCTACATTTTAACAATTCCAATTCAAATACTTGAAATAAATATCTTATCCTTGCTTATATGATTTAAACAACTAAGATATAGAAAAAGAAAAAATACACCGGATAGAAAGAAAGTTAACGCCAAAGAGCAGAAGCCAAAGAAAAAGAAAGTGAGCAAAACTCTTGAAGCTGCAAGAAGATTGAAAGGTAGTTTAATTGTAAATGATCCAGCTTTTTTACTATAACGATGAGATACTTTATAGATACAAACTATTTGTCTATCTTGCCATTGATGACGACACCTTAAGCAGAGATGTATTATCTCTACTTGAAAAGCCTGATACTCTATTATATATAAATGCAGGATCTGTACAAGAGTTGATCGTGGAGTATAACAATAAAGGTTTGTGTTCCAAGCGATGGAAATCGGCAGGAATGATAGTCGTAATCGAAGAAGAGTTTCATATCAAGATACTCCCTTTGAAAAAAGAACACATGATAACTTATGCGGGCTTAGAACTCAACGAACTCTAAGGACATAAAGATCCATCTGATCACATTATTATCGCCCACGCCATAACCGAGCATTTGCCACTTATCTCAAGTGACTTCCGGTTTGAATTTTACCGAAAACAAGGTCTTGACTTGATATTCAAAAAATAAATCAAAACAACAAGGGAATCCGCAAATTAGATACCAAAAACCGCTTAATGTAAAAGATATTTCTTATTTTGCTTTCCGGAAATTCCAGATCGCCCACACGTTAAACACAACAATGAAAATACACAAGTACCCGATTTGTGGTAACATATGCCTTAACTCGCTACCATAAGCGAAGAAAAGACGCATCGTCTGGATATAATACCGCAACGGGTTAACATCCGCAATCACTTGTGCCCACTCCGGCATACTATCTATCGGGGTCCATATCCCGCAAAGCAAACAAATAATCAACAAGAAAAAAAAGCAAAGCAACATCGCTTGCTGTTGGTTACGGCAAGCCGTAGAAATCAGTATTCCAAACCCTACCATGGCAACCAAAAACAGAAAAGAAACGAGATAAATTCCCCCGTAACTTCCCCGGGGCACGATACCGTACACCAGCCAAACGATAATCAAACCGATCGTCAAGATAATCATCCCGATCACCCAGAAAGGGATAATCTTGGAAAAGATGAAAACACTTCGTTTCACCGGACTCACATTCATCTGCTCGATCGTTCCGCTCTCCTTTTCCGTCACAATATTCAAGGCAGCCAAAACCGTACCGATTAAACAAACCAGTATTGCCAATATAGAAGGTATCTGGTACAAACTAGATTTTCCATCCGGATTATAACGATTATTCACGAGCATATTCACTTGCTCGAAATTTGCTTCTACCGGTTTCGCTATCAGCGGGATATTCACGTCCGGCATACACGAACCGATCGTAATTCCCGGCACGTGTATCGTTTCCACCCCGTACCCGGCATTCATTTTCGCCATCATGGATTTCTCCCCCGCCACCGGTATTTGCACTCGTGCCACCTCCGCTTCCATAGGTGTCTGTGCCGCTTCTACCCGTGCCGATACCATGATTTGAAACTGCGCCACACGGGCTTGCGCTTCCGCCTTAGCCCTCTTCACCATTTCAGCCTGAGTCTCTGCCTCCACACGGGCAAGAATCTCCTCTTGCGACTCAATCCTAAAACCCGGCTGAAAACCGAAACCGTCGATATATTCCCAAACATACTCTTCCATGAGCCGAAGAAAATAAAAAGAAGATACTCCTGCCGTCATCCCATTTACCGCATCTAATTCCAACAAGAGGGAAGCTGGTCGTTGTTCCATGATACTTTTCTCGAACCCTTTCGGGATTTCCAGTATACCGGAGGTTTTACTCTTCTCTAATACAGCCAGTCCCTCGTCGTATGAATCCACGTAAACTCCTATCACGAACTGTTCCGAGGCAGTCAGTTTCCGCAAGAAATCGGTCGATGTCGTCGAGTGATCGTGATCCACCACGCTCAAAGCGATCTTCGATGTTTCTATTTTTGCCGCCGGGGGAAGAATAAATAACAAAATCACCGTTAGTAAGAACAAAATTAATAGAATTGTTTTGTCCCTAAATATCTGAAGAAACTCTTTCTGTAATAAAAATCCTAACATTCTCATGACAACCGGTTTTTAAAACATTTCACACTGATAACGATCAAAACCATCGTGATCATGACCATTAAAATCAATTCCGGGTAAACAGCTACCATCCCCAAACCCTTGATCATGATATTTCTCGCTGCCGAGATAAACAAGGTCACCGGCATCAAGTGTACCGCAGCCCACATAGCAGGGGAAAGCACGTCCAACGGGAAAATAAAGCCGGACAACACAATCGACGGGAGCATCAACCCGGCAATAGAAACCACGATAGCGCTTCGCTGCGTGTTGGTCAGCACCGACACCATGATACCCAACGCCAAGGAAGACAACGTGAATATCGTGCCGGTAAAGAAAAGCAAAATGATATTCCCGGCAATCGGCACGTCCAGTATAAACACCGATATCAGCAAAATAATCACGATATTAATCATTCCCACAATCAGATAAGGTACCAATTTCGCCAAAATTATCACCGGTGGACGCACGGGCGACACCAACAATAGCTCCATCGTTCCTGATTCCTTCTCCTTCACTATAGCCAGAGAGGCCATCATCGAACACACTAGCATCAACACGATGCCAATCACTCCCGGCACGAAATGGAAAGCACTACTCAATTCCGGATTGTAACGCATTTTCACTTCCGGGATAATCTGAATCGGGCTCTCCCTACCGGAATTCATCTTTTGCTGGAATTTCAATAAAATCACAAGAATGTGCGACTCCAAGGTGGAAGAATTTATTTGCAGGCTAGCGTCCATGATCACCTGCACGTCCCCTTTGCCCGTTTGCTTAATACCCTTCCCGAACCCCGGCTTGAACACAAAAGCCTGGGACAATTTTCCCCGCTTGAACAATTCATCGACCTCATCCATCGAATGCACTCGCCCGATCACTTTAAATGTCGTGCTAGCATCGATTTCAGCCATCAACTGTCGGCTCAACGGGTCATTCGACATATCCAACACCACCGTGGGCATCTCCGTCAAGTTACTGTTCAGCGCGAAACCGAAAATCAACAACTGCGTGATCGGTAAAACAATCAACACCAGCAAGGTCTTCCGGTCACGTAATATATGGTAAAACTCTTTCCACGTGAAAGCTAAAAATTGATCTATAAATGTCTTTATCTTCATGCTAACTATCATTTCTTTGCGCTCGTCGTGCCAGCAAGTAAAACACCTCCTGCATACTCGCCACACCATATTGTTGCTTTAATACTGCCGGGGTATCCAATGCTTCGATACGCCCGTCCACCATGATCGACACCCGATCGCAATACTCCGCCTCGTCCATATAGTGCGTGGTCACGAACACAGTGATACCATCCGCCGCGGCTTGATAAATCAACTCCCAAAACATTCTTCGTACCGCCGGGTCAACCCCTCCGGTAGGTTCGTCCAAGAATACAATTTGAGGTTCATGGAACGTAGCCACCGAAAACGCCAAGCGTTGTTTCACCCCTTGCGGCAATAACTTCACCAGCGTGCTCCGCTCGTGAGATAAACCGAGACCTGTCAATATCCTGTCCATTTTTTCCCGGATACTCGCGCAACTCATCCCGTATATTCCACCATACAACCGGATATTCTCACCCACAGTCAGCGTCTCGTAAAGCGAGAACTTCTGGCTCATGTAGCCAATCCTGCTTTTTATCTTTTCCGACTCCCGGGCTATGTCGAAACCCACTACTCGCCCCGTCCCGAAACTAGGTTTACTCAACCCACACAACATTCGCATGGCTGTGGTCTTCCCCGCACCATTCGCCCCGAGGAACCCGAATATCTCACCCCGGTATACCTCAAACGAGATATGATCGACCGCCATGAAACTTCCAAATTTCTTCGCCAACCGCTTTACTTCAATTACCCGCTCCATCACTCGTATCATTCGTTAACATCATAAAATAATCTTCAATACCCGCCTCGATCTCGTTCCACACCACCTCGATATGCCCGGCAGACCGCAAAGAAGCCGCCAACCGTTCCACGGGATAATCATTCTCCTTGAATGTCACGTGAAGCGAATCCCCGAACGTGAAACAAGAATAAATGTCCGATTCTTCTCGTATGACCCGTAATAACCGGAACATATCCCGTGCTCGGAAAGCGACCAATTTTTTATCATACTGCCGAATTAAATTATTAGGGCTATCCACGGCAAGCATCTCTCCTTTGAATATCAACCCAATCCGGTCACACAACCGGGCCTCGTCCATGTAAGGCGTTGACACCAATACTGAAATACCGTCCCCACTCAACCGCTTCAATATGTCCCAAAACTCCTTTCGCGATATCGGGTCTACCCCTGTTGTCGGTTCGTCCAAAAACAACACTTCCGGTTTATGGATCAATGCGCAGCACAACGCTAGCTTTTGCTTCATTCCTCCGGACAAAGCCCCCGCCTTCCGAGCTTTAAAAGGAGCCAATTGCTCGTATATATCTTTAATTTGTTTGTAATTAGCCTGTACCGTGGTATTAAACACCCTCGCGAAAAAATTCACATTCTCCTCCACCGACAAATCCTGATATAGCGAAAATTTACCCGGCATATATCCCACGATATTCCGCACCTCTCGGAATTGTTTCACCACATCATACCCTCCCACAAGAGCATACCCTGACGAGGGCAACAAAAGCGTTGTCAATATCCGGAACAATGTACTCTTGCCCGCCCCGTCCGGACCAACCAAACCAAACACCTCTCCCTTCTCCACTTTCAGTGAAACACCTTTCAAGGCCACCACCCCTTTCAACATCTGGCGGTAAGTCATCCCGATATTCTCCGCTACAATCATACATTTATAATGAATTAAATTTCACATCGGCATACATCCCTATCCGCAAGAATCCATCATTCTCCACGTGTATTTTCACGGCATACACCAAATTATCACGCTCGTCTTGCGTCTGCACCGTCCGCGGAACAAATTCTGCTTCCGAGGCAATCCAAGAAATCTTCCCCGAGTACTTCCGCTCTTTACCGCCACCCAACTGGGCAAACACCCGTACCGGATCACCCACTTTCAATCCTCCTACACGCTCTCCTTCCAAATACACTTGAAGTGTCATGTTCTTCAAATCCCCTATCTTATACAACGCTTTCACCGGTGCCGCCAACTCTTTTTCCTCCGTGTATTTAGCCAAAACAGTTCCCGCTATCGGGTTCTTTATAATACAACGTTGTATCTGATCGTTCACTTGATCAATTTTCAATGCAATCGCAGCACTTTCCGCCTTTGCCCCGGCAATCATCACTTCCGCCTGATGTGTTTGTCCCGCCAAAGCCGAACGCCCCTCCTCCACCATTGCCTTCACGTCGTCATACTGTTTTCGGGTTGCCGCTTTGCCTTCCAACAAACACTCCACACGCTTCAACTCTCTCTCCCCTTTCTCTATTTTCAAACGATATACTTCCAGAATCTTATCCAAATCCGGAATTCTCTCTTCCACAGCCTTCACCGCTTGTTGCACCTGTACTTTCAACCAGTGCAACTGCATTGTATCAATCAATCCGACCACCTTACCCGCCTCAATATAATCCCCTTCCATCACATCCAACCGTTCCACTCTCCCACTCATCTCCGACGACACGATCACCTCCCTCGCTTCAAACATTCCCGACACATCCCGTTCGCCCCTCTTATCTTTGCAGCCCAAGCCCCAACAAGCCAAAACCACCAAACCCAATACTTTGCTCTTCATCTCCAAAAATATTTAATTCTAAAATCGTATATCACAATACCCCCATCGTTATCTTTTTCGTGTAAATCATCATCCCCAGTTCGATCTCCCGCAACGCTTTCTCCTGCCGTGCGATCAAGGCTTGATTCACGTCCATGATCAGTTCTGAGATCGTGCACACCCCGTTCGCATACTTTACCTCGGATACTTGCCGGATACTCTCCCGCAAACGTACCATCTCCTCGTCACCCTTCACCAATTCCCGTAACTTCTTGATCTCGGCATCCTGCATCAACATTTCCATTCTCGTGTTGAAAATAAAACTCTCCTGCAGATTTCTCACGCTCTCTTGTTGCACCTTGACCAATTTGCGTTCATTCGCCCGAGTATTCAACTTTCCAAAATTCCAACTCAATATCAATCCCCCGACAAAATAAGGTTTGAAATCACTTTCGAACGTGTTCAACCCTGATTTACCGAATCCTCCCATCGCAAACAAGCCCAACTTCGGCATATTCTCGGCATTCTGCATTTTCAAATCGGCATCCAAACGTTTGATCTTACTATCTAGGTACTTTAACTCCGGTCGTTTCACCTCTTGGATTTCAAAATTTTCCTCCATCATCGGCATCAAAAACAGCATTTCTTTTGATAGTGTTCTATCTATTAATGTTGACAACACCTTCAGACAAGCCTCCCGTTTCGCTTCCAACTCTACCCGCAACTGCCTGTACTTGATACGTTCCACGTCAATCACGTCTAAATCCGTTTCGTATATCACCCCTTCTTTCAATGCAACCTCGGCTCGTGCCCGCAAACTATCCAGTATCTCGTCCGCCCTATTCAACTGTTTCTCCCGCCCCTCTATCGCCAACAAACCGAAATACAATTGCTTTACTTTATCTTTAATCTCGTACAACTGGGCATCTACCCCGGCGTGCATCATGTCTATCTCGCGTTTTGCCATCTCTTTCCCGGCTTTTACACGTCCTCCTGCCCACAACGCCTGTTTTAACGACAGCGACACGTTATAACGATCCCGATCACTCACCGGAATCGCCATACGGGGAATAGCAACCGGCACATTTATCGTTGGCAAACTCATCCCCGGAATCGAAACCACCTCGTTCAAATCCGCCGACACGTTCACTTTATCTTTCATTTTCAACTCCAGCTCCGTCTTTTCCGATTGCCACAACACCACTCCAGTCAAACCGAACTGCGGTCTATACTCTCTCGCAATGTTTGACAACGTGTATTCCTTTGCCTGTTCTAACAATCCGTGTTGACGTATCGCCGGATAATTCTCCATCGCCAACCGCTGGCATTCTTCTATCGTGATTTCTTCCTGCGCCGACAACCGAGCCGAAACACTACAAAAAATCAACATCCCCCCTAATAAAGCAAACATTTTTCTAAAACATCCCTGAAAAGGATACCATAATTTTTGTATTTCCATCATTTTACTACATAAACGGAACTAACTTACAAACCGCATTTTATAACAGTTAAATAAAAAAGTCAATAGGTTTCCATTTTCAGGAAACACTATTGACTAAAACGATTATTACTATTTCAAATTAGTTTCCAATGCATTCAACATAGCTCTATAGTGAATACGATCTTCCCTATCGGCTACATTAGCTTTACTTTTTAATAAAGTATACAGTTTTTCTGCCATAGCACACTGATAAGCAATAAGATCACTTTTCGCAGAGGGGACATTAAACGGACGATAAAACATCGGTGTTTGCTCTCCAAAATTTCGTGATAACAATTTATCGGCAACAATTCCTTTCCCGTATTGTAATTCCAAATCTTTCAATTGTTCTCGGAATCTTTCCACCATTCCACTCGGGTCTAAACCTAACTCGCAAATCTCATCAACGGAAGGCAAATCCGACCACTCTGAATACAAATTATTTCCGGCACTAATACTAAATGAGGTAACAGCTCTCCCTGTTTTGTATTTAATCATTACACCGATTATGGTTTCCAAAAATTTGCGTTGCAATAATTTATCGGCATAAGTCAATTTACGTCCTTTTAATGTCGGCTCGAACACGCCTGCATACAAATCATCATAGAATTCGAGAACCGTATACGGATCTGCAGATAACGCATTATACGTAGAAACTTTAGTAGCCAAATAAGTACATAATAAAGATGTCAATCGCCCTCTAAAAACCTGTGAAGCCGGCAATGTCAATCCAAATTTATTAGTAAGCTCCTTATTATCCAGCCAATCGCAATTCCGATACTCTTTCAACAACCAAGCAACAGAAGCCTTCTGCGCTTTTTTGGGAACATTCAAGAAAGTTTCACCGGACGTTCCGTCCTTCACTTCCGTCAAATACACACCACCCACATTATGTACAACATTATCAACATAACGGGTATATTGTTCTACAATGGCATTATACAATCCTTGGCGATGCGTAACACCCCCTTCTTCTTCAATCCAGCTATTCAAATTAGAAAGAATATATTTCAAGTTCTTGATCCCGTAATTTCCCGCCTTTATTGGGTCATCACCCAAATCCTCGGACAACGCCGAAGGATCCGTAATCTCTCTCATTTGCTGGCGTCCATAACGATAGAATGGATCTCCGGCTTTCTCATCTAACCATTTCTCCACGAGTTCCTTCTCCTCCCACATATCATGACTACCCGCAACCGGAGAATACAACCATTTAATCACTAACTCGTCATACACACCTAATGTCGGGGGAGTCAATTTCACACCCTTATCCCCCGGCTGTGCCACGTAATTAAATCTCGCATAATCCATGATAGAAGGCGTTGTTCCATGTTTTGCAGTGAAAGAAGCAGAACGTAATGAATCCACCGGGATGGCTGCCGAAGCAGACATATTATGCATCAAACCGAGAGTATGACCTATTTCGTGAGCAATTACATACTCAATTGACTCATCTACAATTTCCTTCGGCATCTTTTTAGTGCGCACGGAAGGATCAATTTGAGCCGTTTGAGTGAAACGCCAATAATTAATTATTTTCACGATATCATTCCACACGATAACTGTAGCGTTGATAATTTCCCCAGTCACCGGGTCTACCCAAGAGGGCCCCATAGCATTCGGGATCGCATCCGGGATATAACGAATACAAGAATACTTCAAGTTATCCGGGTCAAATTCCGGATCGTCTTTCGGGAAATCACGTACCTGCATCACATTCTTCAAACCAATTTTCTCAAAAGCAGTATTCCAGCGCAAAACCCCTTTCTTGATCGGTTCTACCCAATCTGTCGGGAACGCATCATCTACATACCACACGATAGGCTTCTTCACCTCCACTAACTCACCTCTCTCCCAAGCAGCCATATCAACCGGCTCCATTCTCCAGCGGTTAGCCAAGAAATAATTCTTCAATCCATCCTCTTTTTGAGAAACTTCCCGCTTCGGGAATGAAAATAATCCGGCACTATAAGCTGTCGTGAAAACACCCACGCGAGAATCCTGCAACCGAGGTTTCATCTTCTCTTCTGGCAATAACATAAAAGAAACTAAAGAAGTCGCAGACGCCTCTCCCGCAGAAATTTTGCTGATAAGAAGTAAAAATTGAACATTATAATTTTGATTTATCTCAATAGAAGCATTGTCCTTGAAAGCCTTGATATCGCCAAAATAGAAATCCTCTTTCCTTTCTGACAATACAAAACCAACCGAAGATACTGTTACTTCAAGATCTTTATTCCCTTTAAAAAGAGGAGTCACTTCAAAAACGAGCGTTGAACTATCTTGCCCATAAGCAAGCACTGGGAATTTCTTGTAAAAACTATCCTTGTAACTCATTTTATAAGCTTTCCCCACGTTCTCGTCTTTACCATCCCACGAGGCTACCGTGTTCGGTTTTAACAAAAACATGGTAGAATCTTTTAACTCAAACTTGAAATGAAGCGGAGAGATACTTTTCATCCCGATTTGAAAGATAGATGCATCCGTAGTCTCCTTCACCGTACTTGCCATTAAAAATTCCCGTTCTAAAAACTTTACCGGGTATTCAAAATAGACTTTATCGCCCTTACGGTGAATCGTGATGAAATCCCCCTTGGCTGTCACCGCTCCTTGCAAGAGCTTGTCATACTTGCTAACTGTTTTTCTTACCACCGGGGTCACGACTTGCTCCGTTTTCTTGCTTTTTTTCTTCTTTTCCGTAGCATTTACATTGCTCCATGACACACAAATGGCCAACATGAATACCAATACATACAATTTTTTCATGAAAAACTTTTTTTAATTAATAATTTTACGATATAACATCCTCTAGTCAAGCACGATAAAAACCACGCATTATTAACAACGTATTATTTTAAAGTACTTGATAATCTATAAATTAATACTATAATTATTTCAATTATAAAGATCTCCGATAGCCTGAATATATATCCCGAACTCCTCTTTCATCACCTTAACCAGAATATCATATTTCTTTTTGATCAACCCATTCACGTCTTTCTTCACGTGAAGTATTCCCTTGTAACTCCCTGCATCATAATTGCCACTCGCAGGTTCTGCTGTCAAAGTCGTGAAAGAAGTTGAAAGTATCATATTCAAGAAATGCTCCAAATCCGTCTGTTGTTGTCCACTCGACCCCGTATTCGGCTTAAGTACTCCTAACGGATAAAGTTCCTCATAGGAATACCCAGCTTCCTTCCAAGCAGTATAATTCGTTACCGAAAAAAATCCGGACTCTTCTACAGCCGCATATATTTGATCAGACATCAACTTCAAAAACCATTTATGCAAATCTACCTTACACTTCAACTTCATATTATTAGCCAGATTTTCTATACTCTCGTCACCATAATTCAACACGAGAGTATTAAAATGCGAGGAATAAAAACTTTCTGTTCTCTTTGTTTTACCGGAAACAAGTTCTAAATCTTTTCCTAATATTACTTTTATAGGCATCTTTTGCCGCAAAACAACATCCGGATAAAAATCCAAAAACATCTCTTCGAACCAAGCCAATTGCTTCCCCGCATATTTTTCATCAGCTTGATTCACAGAAAACAACCCGTCATATTGCAACTTTTGTCTCGTAATTGTTAAAACATCTCCCGATAAATCTACAATCACTTGCAATCCATCCACGACTTGTTCTCCAAGCACGTAAGCTACCCCAGGATCATCCAGTAAATAAAACTTATCACCATCCTGTGTCGCAGTCCCCAAAAGTCCCCCCATGGTATATTGATTCGTAAACCA
>ENA-UEPJ01001136-UEPJ01001136.1-human-gut-metagenome-genome-assembly--contig:-NODE-1136-length-33494-cov-9.102822_pt1 | contig 33494 bp, 27 predicted proteins | sample MGYA00242890_ERZ507896 | MGnify/ENA primary metagenome ERZ507896 (study PRJEB26167, sample SAMN06115508) | human gut metagenome | host: Homo sapiens | place: China:Qinghai | collected 2015-08-20... | reverse complement strand
CTGTGATGTCGCTATTTAGCAAATAAAAAATGACGAATGTTCTTTGACAGCTAAATGCTGTAAAAACATTCGTCATGGTGCGGGCAACAGGACTCGAACCTGCACGCGTTGGCAGTGGAACCTAAATCCACCGAGTCTACCAATTCCACCATGCCCGCAGATCTGCCTTTTGCAGCAGGAATATCCTAACACAAAGCGGGCCGTTTGTCAATGCAGGTTGGCGGCGCGGCGGCGCGCAAAATTGCTCTTTTGGAACACCCCCCAAGGGCCATCATGCCGATGACCATCCCCCGGAACAGCCCGGTGGACTGGCGGGTAGACGTACTTTGGAGATGGCAGGCAAAAATGATTGCCACGATCACCAGGCAGAACAGATCGTTGATGATATCGCTCAAGGCATACATATTGCTTACGGTCCCCCTATGCGCCGATTTCCCTTTTACCATACCACATTGCTTACCAAAAAATATCCTTTTTGTCAAAAAACACTGTTTATCTTCTGCATCGGACAATGGCTCCCATGAAGGCGATGTTGTCAGCGAAGGCAAATCCGTCTGTTTTTCGTAGGGTTGCCCTGAGAAAACAGTACCGTCTATTGACTTTTTCCGGGATTTGTGAGAAAATAGCGGCGTTAAATTTAGAAACAAGAGAGGCTTTTTTATGAAGCAATCCAGAACGAATACCTGCGGCGAGCTGCGGCTCGGGGACGCAGGCAAGAAAGTGACCATCGTCGGCTGGCTGGAAAATGTCCGGGAAGTGGGCTCCAACTTTGCCTTCCTGGTGCTGCGGGACTACTACGGCACCACTCAGGTGGTGGTGGAGACCGAGGACATGATGAAGCTGGTCAAGACCATCAATAAGGAATCCACCATCTCCGTCACCGGCACCGTCCGGGAGCGGGAGAGCAAAAATTCCAAGCTGCCCACCGGCGACATTGAAGTCGTGCCCGAGAAAATCGAGGTGCTGGGCAAGTGCTTCCACAACCAGCTGCCCTTTGAGATCAACAAGAGCCGGGATGCCGATGAGAACACCCGGCTGAAATACCGCTTCCTGGACCTGCGGAACCCCGCCGTCAAGTCCAACATCGTGCTCCGCTGCCAGGTGGTGGCCGAGCTGCGCAAGCGTATGACGGACCTGGGCTTCCTGGAGATCACCACACCCATCCTGACCTCCTCCAGCCCCGAGGGCGCAAGAGACTATCTGGTCCCCGCCCGGAACCACCCCGGCAAGTTCTATGCCCTGCCCCAGGCCCCTCAGCAGTTCAAGCAGCTGCTGATGACCTCCGGCTTCGACAAGTATTTCCAGATCGCTCCCTGCTTCCGGGATGAGGACGCCCGGGCAGACCGCACCCCCGGCGAATTCTACCAGCTGGATATGGAGATGGCCTTCGCCTCTCAGGAGGACGTGCTGGAAACTTTGGAAACGGTTTTGCAGCCGGTTTACGAGAAGTTCGGCAAGTTTAAGCGGGTGGCCCAGGCTCCCTGGCGGCACATCCCCTACAACGAGGCCATGGAGCGCTACGGCTCCGACAAGCCCGACCTGCGGATCGACCTGGAGATCCAGGACATTTCTGCCATCGTTCAGGGCTGCGGCTTCGGCCCCTTCGAGGGTGCCACCGTCAAGGCCGTGGCTGTGGACAACTTCACTCAGGCCAGAAAGTGGATCGATAAGCTGCTGGCCGATGTAGAGGTCCAGACCGGCAACAAGGCCTGCTGGGTCAAGGTGGATGAGAATGGCGCTCTCACCGGCGGCATCTCCAAGTTCCTGGGCGACTGCGGCGAGGCTCTGAAGGAAAAGCTGGCCCTGAAGCCCGGCTCCTTCGTCTGCATGGCCGCCGGCAAGAAGGCCGCCGCCCAGAAGACCGCAGGCGTCATCCGTACCCTGCTTGGCAAGCGGGTGCCCGGCCACTTCGACGAGGAGCAGTACGCTCTGTGCTGGATCGTGGACTTCCCCATGTATGAGATCGGCGAGGAATCCGGCCAGCTGGAATTCTGCCACAACCCCTTCTCCATGCCCCAGGGCGGCCTGAAGGCCCTGGAAGAGGCCGAGGGCGATACCGAAAAGCTGCTGGCCATCAATGCCAACCAGTACGACCTGGTGTGCAACGGCTACGAGTGCGCTTCCGGCGCCGTCCGGAACCACGACCCCGAGATCATGGTCAAGGCCTTCGAGATGGTGGGCCTGGGCGAGGACGATGTCAAGGCCAAGTTCCCCGCCATGTACAATGCCTTCACCTACGGCGCACCCCCCCATGCCGGTGCAGCCCCCGGCGTGGACCGGCTGATCATGATGCTCACCGGCGAGGAGAGCATCCGGGAGGTCATCACCTTCCCCATGAACAAGAACGCCCAGGACCTGATGATGGGCGCCCCCAGCACCATCGACCAGAAGCAGCTGGACGATGTGCACATCGCCCTGGTAGAGGAGTAACTCCCGTTCTCTCCGGATGCACCCGCACCCGGAGAGAATTTTTTGCCATTTGGCTCTTTACAAATCCAGCTTTATCTGCTATAATAGCCAAGCACTTAAGGTGTATGCGCCAGTGGCTCAATGGATAGAGCATCGGATTCCGGTTCCGAGGGTTGGGGGTTCGAGTCCCTTCTGGCGTACCAAAGAAGAATAATCCGAACCTGTTCTCAGTGGGAGATGGGTTCGGATTATTTTTGTTTTTGGGAGATGACATTTTTTAACGGCCAAAGTGCCAGGCTTGATCGGTTGGTCTTTGTTTCACTGCGACGTGTGAACTCAGTGGGAGATTGTTCAGCCAGCCGTAACCATCAACCACTGCTGGGAATACTTTGACTGCCACATTGGTCATGTCGAGCAGAGTTATGACAGGAAACTGAACGAGAAGTTCTGGCCTGACTTTGGTTTGGCGATCCAGACATATGCCTGCACAGGGTCAACAGAAATTTAGGTCAGGTCTGCTACCCAATCCGGTAATAGATGCTCCAAATCAAGCTCACCACTCTGTTGGTTCTGGACGACACCAATCCTTTTCTGCACGTCATTTTCGAAAAAAACTGCATGTTCCCATTTTCAAAATGGAAGCTGGCAATCGCTTGCCATGGGAGACCAGTCACCGCATTTTCGATGCAATTTCTGTCCTAAACATGCCTTGCACCGTCATCACGAGAGAAAGATGGTATGGCTAATTACCTTGAACTAGCGGCGTTCACTAATTTGTCAGCAAAGGTATGGACAATAGTTTTTTTGTCTTCTGCGGAAATATCCTTCTTTGCTTTGTAATAAATGTGGAAGAAGTTAGACTGATGCTCTCCGGCAGTTTTCAAAACATCGACAACCCTTTCGAGAGGGACAACGTTTTTTTCAACATTTGGAAATAGAACAGGGATTTTTCCAAGGGCAGATTTAAAACTTGTACTAAACTTCTTTTGAAAAATTATCAAAAATTCAAATTCCATCCCTGTTTGTTCTCGAAGTGCATCGTAGATCTCTTTTAATACTTGTGCCCAATACTGCTTCTTCTTTATTCCGGCAATTAGGTCTTCGTAAGTATCTTCATCTATTTCCGCCTTTGCCTTTGCTTCGTTTGCTTCAGTTTCTTCGCTACTTAATACACCCCAAAGACTTTCGGAGATAATTGGAGCCCCCAGTTTGTCTATACAGTAATTAACCAAGCTCTCAAATCCCTGTTCAAGCTTTTGGATTGCCTGCGTGTTATCACCAATTCGTTCCTGGAATAATGCTCTGAATTCAGCCTCAGACTTCCAGACTGCGGTTCTACGTTTGTCTCGGGCAAAATACTCATAGCCAAGTCCGTCTTTGCAGAATTGTTTCATTAGGTGCAAAAAATCCTCATCCGCAAGCAATGAAACATGGTATTTTTGCTCAACGGTACCTGAAGTGAAGTCGATATTAGCCTCACAATTAAACAAATCTCCCTGCTCTAAAAGAAGGCGGGCTTCTTCGGTCAGCAACTTTCGCGCATTTTCTGAAAATAGCTGTTTCGTTATCTTCAACTCTTTGCCGTCTTCGGTTAATGCTTCATAGCAGAAGAGGGGATTGGTATCGGATGGAGAAGAAAAAATGTTGGTGAGTGTGCTCATTGCGTTTTTGAGCGCTTCCATCTCATATAGAATTGTTGGATGTCCTTGTACCCATTTTTTCTCTGCATCGTGTGCATATACGGCACTTTCAATCACGCTTATTGCATTTTTGTGATAGCCGATACATAATCTTTTCCCGTCTTTAACAATACGCAATCCTTCAAGGAGCCGCATATAGTCGACCTGTGCATTTTTAAAACCGATTGTGGCAGAATCACGAATTATATAGTCCAAACGATCCACATCAATTATTGATGAGTTGAGCAGATTGATTATGCAATTACACAATTCTATTGCTTTATTGCATGATTTTAGCTCCGTTATTTTCCTTAATTTTTCACTCCGCTCGGGGCCCTCGGGGAGAGATAGGTCAGGTTCTGGAATCATTTTTGTACGGAAAGGCATTCCAATGATGCATCTAGAAAAGAAGCTTTTTTGAAGCGAAGTATCAAAATAGCTCGCAAATCTTCTAATTCCGACAACACAGCTCATACACTCATGGGAGGCAGGTTTCTTAGCTCCAAGTGCGTCAAAGTCATTTGCAAAATCCGCATCATCTACAGACTCTTTTAACAAGGTAAACAGTGTCTGACTTTTATCCAGAAAAAAGGTTTCGCCAGTATGAGAAAAAGGGGCATGCCCAACATCATGCAATAAGCAAGCTAATTCAAATGTCTGCTGCAATATGTCAACTTTTTCTTCCAGCGCAGTGCCCATACTATATTCGACCAGCTGAGTTTTTATTGAGTGAAAAGCGATTTGGCCTAAGTGGTATACACCAAGAGAGTGGACGAACCGATTGTGGTACGCCGATGGAAATAGGGGGGTATAGCTGGTTTGGCGGATGTCTTTTAGTCGCTGAAAAGCAGGCGTGTCAATGATATTCGCAACGATGTCATTATCAATATTGATATATCCGTAAACAGGATCTTTAAACTGTTTTTTACCCACGATTGTTCATCTCTTTCTATGGAAAATCAGGAACCAGCAGGCCGATCAAATGAAAAGAATTACTCAAAAAGGGTACCCAAATGGTACCCTTTCCGTTGCTTATCCACACGCATTGACGTTAAGGGCCTTCAACGACTCTTCACGAACGAGTGCTTTAGCGAGATCTACAGTTAAGTTTTCTCTGAATTGATGACGTAGATCATCAATTGTTTTGACCTTCTTCAACTCGATATACTCAACATCGCCATACTTTTCAATGGAAAAGAAATCAACATAATCATGAACGAACTCATATGTGCTTTCTTTAGTTAAAAATAATATGGCATTTTGACCCGAGTCGGAAAGGAGCGATACAATGACGGCTCCATAATCTGCAAGTGCCTGAAAACTCACCTTCCTGTTGCTATCCTCTCTTTTAATCATTTCGATTAGGGCACTTGCAACAAGATCCTCGATTCCAATGTACCTGTACATGGATTACCATTCCCCTTTATATGCAATTTTAAAAACACAAACAAGTGAAAGCGCAAAAGCGGCACTTCCACTTATCAACAAACATAACATGAAGCGTTATACAATTAGACAAACGTTACTGATCGCATGTTTGAACCATTATAGCACCGTGGAATCTGCTTTACAAGAGAATTCTGTATATCGATTTTAAATTTGTAGCTTTGAACAAATTATTCTGCAATATTTAGTCAATTATTATTTGCACAGTTATAATGGTTACTTGTGCTACTAATAACAAGAATTGACCGCAAGAAATGGACACTCCCTGGAACCAGCATCCTGCATTCTGGAGAGGGAAATGGCGCAGGTATCCTCGTAAAAGGAACATCGAAATACATGTGGAATCTAAAAGAATGGACATTGCTCTGCCTTTTCATTCAATCTGCGTGTATAACAACAATACTGCTTACCAGAGCTGTAATCTAGTTTTGCGATAAGGCTACATACATTCTATCAAGAGGGATACGGGGTGAACGGCGGACAGAATTTGAGAATTCACGCATTTAGAAAGCCGTTTTTGAACATCCGCAGGTAATTGCATTCCCGAATCAAAAACGTGTCCAAGGAGCCTTGCAATCAGTCACTTTTTCACCCCCCGAAATGCGTAAGTGGAAGTGCCTTCTGCATGAGAAAAGGTGCCGCCAATTTGGCGGCACCCTGCGCGGTTACTTACTTTTCCCTTCCTTTCCTTCCGTCTGTTCTGCTTCACGCTGAGACAGCCATTCCCGGAACTCCCGCTGACCTTCTTCGCTTTCGTAGTAGGCGAGGATATCAGGCAGGATACACCGAGCGATGTGCTCGATTTCGTGCTGCGGAATACCGGAATGCTCCATGAGCTTCTTTTTGCAGCTCAAGCTGGTTATTCCCTCCGGTTCGATATGAAATTATTAAGGTGCAGTTGTAGACGGGCGGATAATCTGTTGTTGACGGCATGGCTCCCTTCTTAAGAAACGGAAAATGCAGGCGCTTGTCAAGCCACAGCTTGATTAGCGTCTGCATTTTGCTTTCCGGTATTATATCACATTGGGAGTGGGTGTCAATAGCGTAGGAAGGGGTTGCGATGTAGAATAATAGCGGTGGAAAAGTGCTTGTGCCACAACAGGTTTTCCTTGCGTTTTTCTTGCAGTAAGGGAATCGTACTCACCACCAGAAAATCCGGCTTCTATTCTTCTACACCGAAATTGAGGGTGGACAGAACCAGCAGTCGGGTATCGACATTTTAGAGAAAAAAGCCGTTGTGCCACAATCACTTTTTGCCGCAATTCTATTGGGATAAGGATATTGTATTCCCCCTTCGGAAAATGTCTTTCTGATGTCGACAAAATAGCTTTCTCCGCATATAAAACCCGATTTTCGGCTTCCGAATATACCTATACCACCCCTCCCAAAATCGAGAGAAAAAGTCGTTGCGGCACAACGACTTTTTGGGGTCTAAATGCGTGAGTATGAGCGGGATAGCTGCTGGAGTACGATGAGGTGTTCCGGCAGCTTTTTTCTTTTCCCAAAATGTGATATAGTAAAAAATATTGTAGCCTATGTGAAACCTTTCCAGCTAATCTTCGTGTATATAGGTGAAAATACTCACATAGAAAGGAAGGGATTTGTAATGGACGACACCCAGATTGTGGATCTGTACTTTGCACGATCCGAAATAGCAATCAAAGAAACGGATAACAAGTATGGTGGTTACTGCTATAAAATCGCCTATAGCATCCTTGCAAACCGGGAGGATTCTGAGGAAAGTGTCAGTGATGCCTATTTATCCGCATGGAACATCATTCCTCCCCGCAAACCCGCAATACTCTCTACATTCTTAGGCAAATTAACCCGGAACATATCCATTGACCGCTGGAGAAAAATGAGTGCGAAGAAACGCGGAAACGGTGAAGCGGACATTGCGCTGGAGGAGCTGGGCGAATGCGTCTCCGGTCAACCCAGTGCAGAGGCGGCTCTCCTGCGCAAAGAGGTGATTGCCAGCCTGAACCGTTTTCTGTCCGGGCTGCCAAATGACGAACGGGATGTCTTCTTGTGCCGGTACTGGTATGTAAATTCCCTGGAAGAGATCTCGGGCAAGACAGGTTTCTCCGTAAGCAAAATCAAATCCATGCTGCACAGGACACGCCTAAAGCTCAGCCGCCAGCTGGAAAAGGAGGAACTCCGATGACAAATATGGAACTGTTTACAGCTCTGGGAGGCATCCGCGCAGAGCTGCTGTCCGGAGCGGAAGCGCTGCAAGAGAAGCCCTGCGTTCTCCCGAAGCCGAAAAAGAAAATGAAGCGGGCTGTGCTGGTAGCCGCCATTGCCGTGCTGCTCCTGCTGCTGGTAGGCTGCGGGGCCGTCATCGCATTGCGCCTGCAGCACCTGACCATCCGGGAGGAAACTGCCAGTATTCCCTCTGAAACAAGCTTTAATGGTGAAGAAATTAACTTAATATCCATTCAAGGATTTATGGGTACGGATTCCTATGCAGCGTTTAAGGAATGGCAGGATTTCTTGAGTACCTATGATCTGGATAAGAGTATTTTGCATGCCAATCATGATTTTCAGACACCTGAAGCATACTTTTCATATAGCTGTTATTCTCAGGAAATGATCGACAAGATCGATGAAATCTGCGAAAAATATCGTTTGCATCCCCTGGGAACGCCCTGGTTTTTTGACCGGGGAGAGGACGTGTTTGACGCGGTAGGCATTGAAAGCGTGTTTTCTGAAAAAGCACGGACTGGGGTCGGAAGTATTTCCGGCTACTGCTACGCCGACGGCACTTTTGACATTGAGGGAACGCTGGAACTCAAGGGTCAGTGGAACGAGTTGGTATCTTACAGTTTACGAAGCGTCCAGAAAACATCCTTTGATGGGGTGCCTCGAAATATCGGCGATGTGGATGCCTATGACCAGTGGAACTACACCATGGCAGACGGCACAACGGTGCTTCTGGCATTGAGGAAAGAAGTGGGCCTGATGATTGTTGACAAGCAGAACAGCTTTGTGACTGTGGGCATCGATGTTTTTGCCAACGGAGGTTTCCTCGGCAATGTTCCGCAGGAACGGGCATTTCTGGAAGCGGTCTGTGAGGAATTTGATTTCACATTCCAAACACAGCCGGTAGATCCCGCGAAAGCAGATGCATTGTATCAGGCACAGTTGGAACGGGAAGCCGACGAGGATCACCTCCATGTTACCGGAGGCCTGATCGACTCTGAACATCTCAGCAGCTATGCTGGCTGGATTGATTACATGGTCGATGAGATGAAATACAAGGACCTGAAATATGCCCTGATCGATGTGGATGGGGACGGTGTGGAAGAGCTGCTGCTTCAATGTGAACATCTGGTGAACTACAATGGAGATAAAAACAGCTTTTTGGGATTATTTACTATAGAAAACGGAGAAATCAAGGCGATTGCCCAAGGCAGCCTACGGGGCAGCAATTTCTATCTGTGCCAAGGCGGTTTCATTGAGCAGGCATACACAAACAGTCATTACTACTTTGCAGCAGATGGTACGCCGGTGGAATCCGTTGGCTATTTTGAAGGAAAATGGTATCACACGCAGGGCGGCAGCCCGGGGCAAGGATTTGGAGAGAGTGACGCGGTCACCGCAGAAGAGGCAAACGCCATTATCGCCCAATATCCCCGCATCGATATTGATTTTAGGCCTGTAGAAGACTTTTCAAAAGAATAGTCCGACGGAACGATTCTCCTCTGAATGGAAACGCCGCAAACTGGAAGGTTTCACCGTAGGGGCCAAATTTCCCTTAAGTTGATAACATTGCCCGTAAGGATGGTTAAGCAAAGCAACTGCCCAACCACTTGACAACCGCATGACAACCAAGCGACAACCAAACGGGTGTCAATCCGGCAACCGAGGTAAGGTTAGGTAAGGTAAGTATAGATAAGGCTAGTATAGGAGCGTGTACGAAGGCGGCCGGGCCGCCCGGACACACATCTTCTCCCTTGCATTTTTTCCGGATTGTTATATAATCGTTTCACAGGAATGCGAAAAAATCACAGGAAGTTTCAGGGAGGGCACGGAAATGGGCAAAGCTGTTGGAAGCGAACCTTTGGGCAGCCTGTACTCCGCCGGGAAGGTCCGGCGGCGGCGGGAATGGCGGGGGCTGCGGGATACGATGTATGACTATTTCCGCTGGCTGGGTATTCTCGGGGTGCTCCTGCGGTTCATTGCCAAGCCCCGGAATTTCAGGGGCTTTCTGCGCTACCGCTGGATGGTCAACTATCTGGCGGTGCCCATGATGATGGACCGGGTGACGGAGGGTCTCCGGGGGCCCCACCTGCGGATCGCCCACCTGGAATACGGCCTGATCATCCGGGAAATTGCCGAGACTCTGGACAAGCTCTTCCGGGGGGACCGCCGCATCGGCAACGACAGAGCCTTTTCCGACCGGGTGGTGCTGCTGGACGAGAACGAGATGACGGCCATTATGATGGGCTTCCCCACCCTGGAGGGCCTGAGCCGGGAGATCCCCACGCTGTATGTGGCCAATCTGCTGCGGCAGGATTCGGCAGAGCACTATCTGGATGTGGTCCAGGAATTCGGCCTGCCGGGGGATGTGTGCCCCATGCCCGCCACGGAGGCCGGCATCTCCATTGACGACGACTACTGCGTTCTGGGCAAGTGCGCCGTCCAGTGCAACACCACCTGCGACGGCTCGCTCATGGGCAACAGCGTCATCTCCAAGCGGCTGGAGCTGGAGGACGGCATCCCCTGCTTCCAGCTGGCCATGCCCCTGCGGCACACCCGGGAGGATGTGCAGGAGTATGCCGCCCAGGAGATCCGCAGCGCCATTGCCTTCATCGAGGAGCAGACCGGGGCAAAATGGGACTGGGACTACTATTTCACCTGCGCCAAGCGGGTCAACGAGACCACCCGGCATCGGCTGGAATGGCTGGACATCAACAAGACCCCCTATCCCCAGTTCCTGGGCCTGAATCTGGCGGTATACACCGAGACCAACTACCTGGGCGTCTGCGGAAAATCGGAGCTGTTTGTTAAAAACGACCGGAAAATCGCCAAAATCGCCGAAAAGGCCTACCGCGACAAGGCCATGTACGTCAAAGAGTACCGCCACCGGGCCATTGTCTGGGGGGTGCAGTCCCAATTCTACTTTGAAATGCTGCTGTGGCTGGAAAACTGCTGGGGAATCCTGCCTCTGACGGATATGCTCTCCATGCTCTCCACCCGGATTCTCTCCGAGGATGACAAGGAGCAGGCCATTTACGACATGGCCTGGCTGACGGAGAACATGATCATGCGCAACCGCACCCACGGCGGCTATGCGGTCCTGCTGGACCAGCTGTGGGAATACTGCCAGGAATTCAACGCCGACACGGTGATCCTCTGGGAGCACATGAGCTGCAAGTCCCTGACGGGCCTCCACGGCCAGTTTGAGGAGAAGGCCCGGCAGCTAGGCATTCACCTGATCTGGGTCAGCCATGACCTGTGTGACCCCAGAAACATGAGCAAGCAGGGCATCCGGGACCAGATCAACAAGTATATGCGCACCGTCTTCCGGGAAGAGCCCCTTGACCCCTCCCTGGAGATCCTGCCGGACGGGAACTCCTGGTAAACGATTGCAATTTCACAGTACAAAAAGCGCCGCCGGTGAATACCACCGGCGGCCAAATATTTAGTTGCGTATCCGGTTTTCCAGGTGACCGGAGCGGATCACCGGGGGCTTGGGGTCTACGGCCTCCCAGGTGTTTGGCCTGGGTTCTTCCTTTTTCTCTTCCTTCACGGCATTTCTCTCCTTCCGGGGGCTTCCCCCTGTCAGGATATGCCGAAGGGGCAGGGATTATTCCGCCTTGTCTGCGAAGAGGGGCTTCACCTTCTGGCGGTACAGCTTGGCAAAGAGCAGGCCCGTCACCAGGGCGGACATGACCTCCGCAATGGGGAAGGACCACCAGACGTTGTTTACGTCCCCGGTCAGGCTCAGCAGGTAGGCCACCGGCAGCAGCACGATCAGCTGGCGGCACAGGGAGACAACGGTGGAATAGGAGCCCTTGCCCAGAGCCTGGAAGGAAGCGCCCAGGGAGATGCAGATGGCCGCCACCGGGAAGGGCAGGCACAGAATGCGCAGGGCTTTCACGCCGATGGCCAGGAATTCCTCCGTGGGGTTGAAAATGCCAAGCAGCGCCTGGGGGAACAGCTGGAACACCGCCAGACCCACCAGCATAATGCACACGGCCACGGCCGTAGCCAGCTTCAATGTGTGGACGATGCGCTTGGGCTTCCGGGCGCCGTAGTTATAGGCGAGGATGGAAATGGTGGCATTGTTGATGCCGAACAGGGGCATGAAGAACAGGCTTTGCAGCTTGTAGTAAATGCCGAACACGCCGGTAGCCACCTCGTTGAAGCCCTGGAGGATCTGGTTCATGCCGAAGTTCATAACGGAGCCAATGCCGTTCATGACCACAGAGGGAATGCCCACCTCCAGAATGGGGGCAATGACCTTCCAGTTGGGCTTCATAAACTTCACATGGAGCTGCACCTCGGGATTGTGGCGCAGATTCAGGTAGATGCCCAGCACCGCGCCGGTGCACTGGCCGATGACCGTTGCCACAGCGGCACCGGCCACGCCCATCCTGGGCATGCCCCACCAGCCGTGGATGAACACGGGGTCGAGGATGATGTTGATGATGGCGCCGGTGCCCTGGAGGATCATGGTCTGCATGGCCCGGCCCGTGGCCTGGAGCAGCCGCTCGCAGAGGACCTGGATAAAAACGCCAACGGTGAAGATGCAGCAGATGCTGGTATAGGCAATGCCGCCCTCAACGGTCTCCGCCACGGTGGACTGCATGGTGTAGTAGGGCCGGACACCGAAGAAGCCGAAGAGCATAAACAGCCCCGTGGCTACCAGCGCCAGAAATACGCCCTGGCCCGCAGCCCAGTTGACGCTCTCCTGATCCTTCCGGCCCAGGCTCTGGCTCAGCAGCGCATTGACGCCCACGCCAACGCCCACGGCAAAGCCGATCTGCATATTCTGCACCGGGAATGCCAGGGAAAGCGCCGTGACTGCACTCTCGGACACCTGGGACACATACACACTGTCCACAATATTATAAAGGGCCTGGACCAGCATGGAAATGATCATAGGCAGGGCCATATTCACCAGCAGCTTCCCCACCGGCATAACGCCCATTTTGTTCTCTTGCAACGTCTCTTTCTGCATAACGTACTCCTCTCTATTCCATCCGATTCTTCATAAACCTGTATATCATATAATAGGCATATATAGAAAGCAAGAATTTTTTTCATTTCCGCTGTTTTTCTGCATTTTTCACACTTTTTCCCATCTTAATTCCCCATTTCGGTGCATACTCACAGGAGCGGCCCCGCCGCAGGAAAAATATTGTGTGCCATTTGCATAGCAAGGTCCGTTTCATGATCAGGAGCAGCAAGCAGGTGCCCGGGGAAATGTCCCGGGCACCTGCTTGTTGTTTCATAAATCTTTCTTCCGGAGCAGGGAGAATAGCCGCATTCTGCCGGAATCCACCAGAATGCCCAGCAAGAAAATGACAAGCGCCGCAAATAGAACCGCACCGATCATCGCCCATGCCGGAAGCCGGGCCAGAAATGCAAACCTGCCGCTGATGAAAACCTGTCGGAAGGCCGGGTTGTCATGCATCAGATACACGCCAAAGGCAGCCGGTGCCATCCGGGCCAGCACCCTCTGAAGTCCGGTGGAAAAACGGATTCTGGTACACAGAGCCATCAGGCACACCGCCATCGCCAGTACCAGAGGGCTGCTGTTTCGCTCCAGCTGGAATCCGGACAGCACACCGAACCGGTTTGTCAGCCACAGGCAGGCCCAGCAGCCAAGGAAAGCAGCCGCCACCCAGGTGGTTTTCAGTTTTTCAAGCCACCTATCCCGGCCCAGGGCGGCACCCACCACATAGAGGATGACCAGCCAGGAAAAATGGCAGCCGCCCCACAGTCGAAAATTCTCCGATAACGGATTGGCCAGCGTTCCGTACAGGCAGAACAGCCCGGTAAGCCCAGCTGCAAGCTGCCCCAGCTCCCGCCGGTCCAGGCGGTACAGAAGCGCATTCAGCCAGGGCATCATAAGGCACAGTGGCATATAGGCCGTGACGTACCAATATTGATCTGAGGCAACCGGCAGCAGCGCACGCAGAAGACTGCTTTTCGAAAGGATCGGCCGGTAAACGCAGGCAGCCGCCAAAAGCATCAGCAGGCTGTAAAAAAGGGTTTGCAGCCAGAGTCTGGCCATCCGGTTTACAGGGAACCGGGGCTTTTCCTCCCGCAAGCCCACATAGCCGCTGATCAGGGCAAAGCCGTCCACTGCGCAGAGGGTCAGCACCCGCAGCAGCTGGGCCGCCCCGGAATTCTGCCCGGCATCCAGGATTCCGCCATGGAACAGCAGATGGTATACCACCACCAGATACATGGCAAGCAGCCGCAGGAAATCAATGCCCGGATTTCTTTTTATCTCCTTCATACGCTTTCCTTTCTCAAAAAAGCACCGCCGCTTAAGGGAGCGGCGGTGCAGGAGGATTCGCGTCTTACAGGTACTTCTTCATACCTTCGGAAGCGGTTGCGGGGTCGGCGGAGATGGTCATGGTGATCTCCATGTTGTTCTCCTTGGCAAAGTCTGCCACCCAATCCACAAAGGCTTCGTTGGCAGCCTGATCCTGACCGATGGTCTTATACAGGTTGTCGATGAACACGTTGGTAATATCAAAGTTGCCTGCGTGCAGACCGCTCAGGAAGCCCTTGAGCATATCGGGAGAGCTGATGCCGTACTCCTGGGAGTCCACCAGACGCACCTTGTAAGTAACATCATAGGTCAGCTTCTTGCCGTATTCGATGCAGACCACATCGCCGTGGGCATCTGCCACTGCGGCGTTGATGGCATCGATCAGCTTCTTGGTCTTACCGGAGCCCTTCAGGCCCATAATTACATGAATCATCGGAATTTCCTCCTTTGCTATACCAAAATAAATCTGGCTTGGTATCATTCTACCAGCAAACTCGCTTTTTTGCAATAGGGAATTTTACAAAATGCCAAATGCTTTTTACTTGCTCTCGTAGCCGGGCTTGCCCAGGAGCTTGAACATATTGCGCTTGTAGAATTCCACGCCGGGCTGGTTGAAGGGGTTCACATCCAGGATGTAGGCGGAAACGCCGCAGCACAGCTCCAGGAAGTAGAACATCTCGCCCACCTTCCGGTCGTTCAGCTCGCCGCAGTCCATGGTGATGACGGGCACGCCGCCGTCCACATGGGCAGCCAGGGTGCCCAGGAAGGCCTTCTCGTCCACGAAGTCCAGGGTGCGGCCCTCCAGGTAGTTCAGGCCGTCCAGGTTCTTCTCGTCGCCGCCGATGACCATCTTCTCCGCAGGGGCGTCGAAGCGGACCATGGTCTCGAAGATGTTCCGCTGGCCCTGCTGGATCATCTGGCCCAGGGAGTGCAGGTCGGCGGTGAACTCGGCGGTCACGGGGAAGATGCCCTTGCCGTCCTTGCCCTCGGATTCGCCGAAGAGCTGCTGCCACCAGCCGCCGAACATCTTGAAGCCCGGCTCAAAGCTCTCGAAGATCTCCATGGACTTGCCGTTGCGGTACAGCAGGTTCCGCACGGCGGCATAGAGCCACACGGGGTTATCGAAGGAGCGCAGGTCGTAGCTTTCCTTGGCGTCCATAGCGCCGTTCATCAGCTCCATGATGTCCACACCGGCCACAGCCAGGGGAAGCAATCCCACGGGGGTCAGCACGGAGAACCGGCCGCCAACGTTGGCGGGGATCACGAAGGTCTCCCAGCCCTCTTCGTTGGCCATCTGGCGCAGTGCGCCCTTGCAGGGGTCGGTGATGGCATAGATGCGGCTCTTGGCCCCCTCCACACCGTACTTCTCCTCCAGCTTGGCCCGCAGAGCGCGGGTGGCAATGGCGGGCTCGGTGGTGGTGCCGGACTTGGAGATAATGGCAATGGAGAAATCCTTGCCCTCCAGCAGGCGGCTCAGCTCATTCCAGTGCCGGGTGCTCAGGCCATTGCCGGCGAAATATATCTGGGGATCGCCCTTGCCCTTGCCCATATTGTGGTTGGGGCCTTGCAGCAGCTCAATGGCTGCCCGGGGGCCAAGGTAGCTGCCGCCGATGCCGATGACCACGAACACATCGGAGTCATTGCGAATCTTCCGGGCAGCGCTCTGGATGCGCAGGATCTCCTCGGTGGGCTCCCGGGTGGGCAGGTTCTGCCAGCCCAGGAAATCATTGCCGGCGCCGGTGCCGTCCACCAGGGTGGCGTGGGCCTGGGCGACCTCTTTCTCCATGGCCAGAAGATCGGGCAGAGCGATCTGCCCCCAGACGTTGGAAATGTCAACTTTGATCATATTTGTAGGACACGTCCTTTCTATTGATAAAAATCTACGGGTATATGTTACCGCAAAACGGAGCCGCTTGCAAGCCCCGTTGTTTAAAAAAATCCTTTTTTTCACAAAATCAATTTTCCGGTTGACAAAAGCCGCTCCCTATGCTAGAATGAGCTGAAATACGGCGACGAACCGTGAATGCTGTCTTGCCGTATGGCAGGATATTTTTTTGGGTGAAAGGAGACTGACCATGAAAACTCGGCTGAAGGCAACCGCATACGGCTCTTTCCCTTCCTCTTTTCTGGACGGCGTTTCCGCTGTTTTCAAAAAGAAGGATTTTTCTTTTCTCAATTCGTCCCAATATTCCGTTTTTCCCGGCTTTTGTGATGTGCATGTGCATTTCAGAGAGCCGGGATTTTCTTATAAGGAGACGATCCTCTCCGGCTCCCGGGCAGCGGCCCGGGGAGGCTACACCGCCGTGTGCACCATGCCGAACCTGAACCCGGTGCCGGACAGCCCGGAAAATCTGGAGCCCCAGCTGGAGGCCATCCGGAAATCCGCCGTCATCGCGGTCTACCCCTACGCCGCCATTACAAAGGGCGAGCAGGGTTTGGTGCTCTCCGACATGGAGGCCCTGGCCCCGCAGGTCATCGCCTTTTCCGACGACGGCCGGGGGGTGCAGAGCCCGGAGATGATGGAGGAGGCCATGAAACGTGCCAAGGACCTCGGCAAGCTCATCGTGGCCCACTGCGAGGACAACACGCTTCTGCACGGCGGCTACATCCACGACGGCGCTTACGCCAAGGCCCACGGCCACAGGGGCATCTGCTCCGAAAGCGAGTGGGGCCCCATCGCCCGGGACCTGGAGCTGGCGGCAAAAACCGGCTGCGGCTACCATGTGTGCCACATCTCCACCAGGCAGAGTGTGGACCTCATCCGGCAGGCCAAGAAAAGCGGCGTGGACGTGACCTGTGAGACCGGCCCCCACTACCTTGTAATGGACGACGGCCTTTTGCAGGAGGACGGGCGCTTCAAGATGAATCCCCCTCTGCGCTCCCCGGAGGACCGGGAGGCCCTGCTGGAAGGACTGCTCGACGGCACCATTGATATGATCGCCACGGACCACGCCCCCCACAGCGCCGAGGAAAAGGCAAGAGGGCTGGAAAAGAGCGTCTTCGGCGTGGTAGGCCTGGAGACGGCCTTCCCCATTCTCTACACCTACCTGGTCCACACAGGCCTTCTCACCCCGGAAGCGCTGGTAAACAAGCTGGTATGGAATCCCAGAAAGCGCTTTGCGATCCCTATGGGCAATGACTTTTCCGTATGGGACCTGGATGCCCAGTACGCAATAGACCCGGCGGACTTCCTGTCCCAGGGCAAGGCCACGCCCTTTGCAGGCTGGAACGTCCACGGAAAGTGCATGGCAACCTTCCACGACGGCCAGGCCGTCTATCTGGCATAACCCAAATTCCCCCGCGCGCCCGAAAGCTTCCCCTCCGGGGGAGCTGGCTCGCGTTAGCGAGACTGAGGAGGGGTGTAACGGGCGAGAGTGGTTGGGAATTACATACAGCTCACTTGTCCGACGCCCCTCATCCGTCCCGCCTGTCGGCGGGCCACCTTCCCCGGAGGGGAAGGTTGGGGTTCAGGCGGCTCCCGGCCTGGTAACTGTCCCTACAGTAAATGTATATAATCGAAGATGTTTTAAAATGGAGGAAATGAATTATGGCAAAGAGAACAGACATTAAGAAGATCCTGATCATCGGCTCCGGCCCCATCGTCATCGGGCAGGCGGCGGAATTCGACTACGCCGGCACCCAGGCCTGCCTGGCACTGAAGGAAGAGGGCTACGAGGTGGTCCTGTGCAACTCTAACCCCGCCACCATCATGACCGATACCGCCATTGCGGACAAGGTCTATATGGAGCCCCTGACCCTGGAATACATTGCCAAGATCATCCGCTATGAGCGGCCCGACGCCATCGTCCCCGGCATCGGCGGCCAGACCGGCCTGAACCTGGCCATGCAGCTGGAGAAAAAGGGCGTGCTGCGGGAGTGCAATGTGCAGCTGCTGGGCACCTCCTCCACCTCCATTGAGCGGGCCGAGGACCGGGAGCTCTTCAAGGAGCTGTGCCAGTCCATCGGCGAGCCCGTCATTCCCTCCGAAATCACCTACTCCCTGGAAGAGGCCAAGCAGGCCGCAGCGCACATCGGCTACCCCGTGGTACTGCGCCCCGCCTTCACCCTGGGCGGCACCGGCGGCGGCTTTGCCTACAATGAAGCCGAGCTGGAGGAGATCGGCCTGAACGCCTTCAAGCTCTCCCCCGTCCACCAGGTCCTCGTTGAGAAGTCCGTCAAGGGCTACAAGGAAATCGAGTTTGAGGTCATGCGGGACTCCAACGACCACGCCATCACCATCTGCGGCATGGAGAACATCGACCCCGTGGGCGTCCACACCGGCGACAGCCTGGTGGTGGCCCCCATTATGACCCTTTCCGACCACGATCTCAAGATGCTCAACGACTCCGCCATCAAGATCATCCGGGAGCTGAAAATCGAGGGCGGCTGCAACGTCCAGTTTGCTCTGAACCCCAGCTCTTCCGAATACTACCTCATCGAGGTCAACCCCAGAGTCTCCCGGTCCTCCGCCCTGGCCTCCAAGGCCTCCGGCTACCCCATCGCCCGGGTCACTGCCAAAATCGCCGTGGGCATGGCCCTGGAGGATATCAAAATCGCCAACACCACCGCAGCCTTTGAGCCGAGCCTGGACTACGTGGTGGCCAAGCTGCCCCGGTTCCCCTTCGATAAGTTCGCCTCCGCCGCCAACACCCTGGGCACCCAGATGAAGGCCACCGGCGAGGTCATGGGCATTGGCTCCAATCTGGAGGAGTGCCTGCTGAAATCCGTCCGGTCCCTGGAGATCGGCGTGTGCCACTTCTATATGCCGAAATTCGACCGCATGGATACCGCCGAGATCCTGGAGTATTTGAAGCAGTTCCGGGACGACACCATCTTCGCCGTGGCCGAGCTGCTGCGCCGGAATGTCAGCGTGGACGCAATTTATGAGGTGACCCAGATCACCCCCTTCTTCATCCGCTCCATTGAGAAGATCGTGAACATGGAGAAGGCGCTGAAAGCAAACGTCGGCGATATGGAAACCCTGAAAGCCGCCAAGGCCATGGGCTTCGGCGACAAGTTCATTGCTCAGCTTTGGGGCATGAAGGAGCTGGAGGTTTATCGCCTGCGCTGCGAGAAGGACATCTTCCCCGTATACCGCATGGTGGATACCTGCCACACCGGCGCTTATATCCCCTACTTCTACTCCTCCTACGAGGGCCAGAACGACTCCCGGCTGACGGAGAAGAAGAAGGTGGTGGTCCTGGGTGCAGGCCCCATCCGCATCGGCCAGGGCGTGGAATTCGACTACTCCACCGTCCATGCGGTGAACACCATCCGCAGCGAGGGCTTTGAAGCCATCATCATCAACAACAACCCCGAAACCGTCTCCACGGACTACACCACCGCCGACAAGCTGTACTTTGAGCCCCTGACCCCCGAGGATGTGATGAACATCCTGCATTTCGAGAACCCCGAGGGCGTGATTGCCTCCCTGGGCGGTCAGACCGCCATCAACCTGGCAGACCCCCTGATGGAGCGGGGCGTGACCATCATCGGCACGGACTGTGCCGCCATCGACCGGGCCGAGGACCGGAACCAGTTTGAAAACCTCCTGAACGAGCTGAACATCCCCCGGGCCAAGGGCAAGGCCGTGACCAACATTGAAGACGGCATTGCCGCCGCCAAGGAGATCGGCTACCCCGTGCTGGTGCGCCCCAGCTTCGTCCTGGGCGGCCGGGCCATGCAGATCGTGGCAAACGGAGAGCAGCTGCGGCAATACCTGCGCACCGCCGTGGAAATCGACGAGGACAAGCCCGTGCTGGTGGACAAGTACATCCAGGGCCGGGAGGTGGAGATCGACGCCATCTGCGACGGCCGGGACGTGTTCGTCCCCGGTATTATGGAGCTGGTAGAGCGCACCGGCGTCCACTCCGGCGACTCCATCTCCGTCTATCCTCCCTTCTCCATCTCCGACAAGGTCAAGGGCATCATTCTGCAATACGCCAAGAAGCTGGGCCTGGGCATCGGCATCAAGGGCCTGTTTAACATCCAGTTCATTGTGGACAAGGAAGACCGTGTGTATATCATCGAGGTCAACCCCCGGTCCTCCCGGACGGTGCCCTTCCTGAGCAAGGCCACGGGCTACTCCCTGGCAGACATTGCCACCGAGGTCATCCTGGGCAAGAGCCTGAAGGAGCTGGGCATTTTCGACATCTACCCCACGGAGAAGAGCCGCTGGTACGTCAAGGCCCCCGTGTTCTCCTTCAATAAGATTCGGGGCCTGGATGCCTACCTGTCCCCCGAGATGAAGTCCACCGGCGAGGCCATCGGCTACGACAAGACCCTGACAAGAGCCCTCTACAAGGCTCTGCAGGCTTCCGGCATGCACCTGCAAAACTACGGCACGGTCCTGGCCACCATTGCTGACCGGGATAAGGAGGAGGCCCTGCCCCTGATCCGCCGGTTCTACCAGCTGGGCTTCAACATCGAGGCCACCACCGGTACTGCCAAGTTCCTGAAGGAGCACGGCATCCGCACCCACGCCCTGCAGAAGATCAGCGACGGCAGCGAGGAGATTCCCAACGCCCTGCGCCAGGGCCACATTGCCTACGTCATCAACACCCGCGACCCCGGCTCCAACGCCACCGACGGCATTCAGATCCGCCAGATCTGCACCGAATACAACGTGACCCTCTTCACCGCCCTGGACACCGTGAAGGTGCTGCTGGACGTGCTGGAAGAGACCACCCTGACCATCTCCACCATTGATGCCTGATATGAAACAGAGTATTTTTAAAATCTTAACCAACGAGGCTCTCACCTCCAACGTCTACCGCATGACGTTGGAGGGGGATACCTCCGCCATTACCGCCCCGGGGCAGTTTGTGAACATCCGGCTGGAGGGAAAGTTCCTCCGCCGCCCCATTTCCGTCTGCGACTGGGAACCTGGGAAGCTGACCCTGGTGTATAAGGTGGTGGGCCACGGCACGGCCCAGATGGCCGCCATGGCCCCCGGGGAGTCTTTGGACATTCTCACGGGCCTGGGCAACGGCTACGACCTGACCCTCACCGGGGAACACCCGGTGCTGGTGGGCGGCGGCGTGGGCGTGCCCCCCATGTTTGGTCTTGCCAAGCGGCTGCGGGCCATGGGAAAAGAAGTGCAGGTCATTCTGGGCTTCAACACCCGGGAAGAAATCTTCTATGAGGAAGCATTTCAGGCCCTGGGCTGCACCGTGTACGTGACCACGGTGGACGGCTCCTACGGCACCCCCGGCTTTGTGACCGATGCTTTGAAAAATCTCAGCTACAGCCACTTCTGCGCCTGCGGCCCGGAGCCCATGCTGAAAGCCCTGTACGCTGCCTCCACCACCTCCGGCCAGATGAGCTTTGAAGAGCGCATGGGCTGCGGCTTCGGGGCCTGCATGGGCTGCTCCTGCAAGACCCTCACCGGCAGCAAGCGCATCTGCAAGGACGGCCCCGTCATGAAAAAGGAGGAAATTCTATGGGATCAAACGTAAATCTCTGCGGAATCCAATTGGACAATCCGGTGATTCCCGCCTCCGGCACCTTCGGCTTCGGCTACGAATTTGCGGAACTTTACGACATTAACATCCTGGGCACCTTCTCCTTTAAGGGCACCACCAGGGAAGCCCGGTTCGGAAACCCCACCCCCAGAATCGCCGAGTGCCCCGCAGGCCTGATCAACGCCGTGGGCCTGCAAAATCCCGGGGTAGACGCTGTGATCCGGAATGAGCTGCCGAAGCTTTCCCAGGTTTTCCACAAGCCGGTCATGGCCAATGTGTCCGGCTTCTCCGTGGCAGACTATGCCTACACCTGCGAAAAGCTGGACGCTCAGGCGCAGGTGGGCTGGCTGGAGGTCAATGTCAGCTGCCCCAATGTCCACGGCGGCGGCATGAGCTTCGGCACAGACCCCAAGGCCGCCGCAGAGGTGACAAAAGCCGTCAAGGCCGTCACCGCCAAGCCCGTCATCGTCAAGCTCTCCCCCAACGTGACGGACATTGTGTCCATTGCCAAGGCCTGCGAGGACGCAGGGGCCGACGGCATCAGCCTGATCAACACCATGCTTGGCATGCGCATTGATTTGCGGCGCAGAAAGCCCGTCATCGCCAACACCATGGGCGGCTACTCCGGTCCCGGCATCTTCCCGGTGGCGGTGCGGATGGTCTACCAGGTGGCCCACGCGGTCAAAATTCCGGTCATCGGCATGGGCGGCGTGCAGAGCGCCGAGGATGTGTTGGAAATGATGCTGGCAGGGGCCACCGCCGTAGAGGTTGGCGCTGCCAACCTGGTTGACCCCTGGGCCTGCAAGAAGATCATCGAGGACCTGCCAAGGGTCATGGAAAATTACAGAATTGAGAATTTAAGCGACATTATAGGAGGCGCACAGTAATATGGGGAAAGACGTCATTGTAGCCTGCGATTTTTCCAGCGCAGAGCAGACCTTCGCATTCCTGGACAAGTTCACCGGCAAGAAGCCCTTTGTGAAGATCGGCATGGAGCTGTACTATGCCGAAGGCCCGGAAATCGTCCGGCAGATCAAGGCCCGGGGGCATAAGATTTTTCTGGATTTGAAGCTCCACGACATTCCCAACACCGTCAAGAAGGCCATGGCCGTTCTGCGGAACCTGGATGTGGACATTACCAACCTCCACGCCGCCGGTACCACCGCCATGATGCAGGCAGCTCTGGAGGGCCTGACCCGGCCCGACGGCACCCGTCCCCTGCTGATTGCCGTGACCCAGCTGACCTCCACCGATCAGGAGGCCATGGAGCGGGACCTGATGATCCATGAGCCCATGGACCGGGTGGTCATGCACTACGCCGAGACCGCCAAGAATGCAGGGCTGGACGGCGTGGTCTGCTCCCCCCTGGAGGCGGAAAAAGTCCACAGCACCTGTGGAAAGAATTTTATCACCGTCACCCCCGGCGTTCGGTTTGCCGACGGAGATGCGGGGGACCAGAAGCGGGTCATGACCCCCGCCGCCGCCAAGGCCATCGGCTCCGACTACATCGTGGTGGGCCGCCCCATCACCGCCGCAGCAGACCCCGTAGCCGCCTACGAGCGGTGCGTGGCTGAATTTGTAGATTAAAAATTTCAATGGAAGTGGCCCCAGGCCGGAGGGGTTCGGTCTGAAGCCCTGTCGGGACCTCTGGCTGGGCCCCTCCGGGGGATTCTTTCTTGTCCCGCCAAGAAAGAATGAAAGAATGCGGCTTAAGGGAGGCGCTGTCGGCAAAGCCGATGAATTAAGGCGCGATTGCCACTGGCAATCGTTTGTTAGATTCGCTGCGCGACGCACCGCCCTCCCTTAAGAATCCTTCCCGGCCTCAGAAGAGACGCAGTCGGTGCTAGGGCACTTCCGGCGCGGAAAATGCGCCTATCTGGGCGCTATGAAACTGCGTGATCTGGCGTACCCATTGGGTTGGCCTTCTCAAGGGCGCGTTTCGTGAGAACTCTGAAAATCTGTAGCAGGCGATTGCCACCGGCAATCGTTCCAAAAGCCGAAGTGGTCCTCTATTCCGCGCCAGTGCGCACACTGGCATGGAATGGGTTGGTCATGGGGATGCTTCCGTAGAAAGCGCCGAAACCCTGCTTCTCTATACCAAGTGCGGGCCGGAAGAATTCTTAAGGAAGGCGGTGCGTCGCGCAGCGAATCTAATTTATCGATTGCCGGGGGCAATCGTTCCTTAATTATATCGGCTTGGTTTGCGGGAGCAAACCTTTCAGCGCCTCCTTAAGCCGCATTCTTGCGGAGCTTCTTGGCGGGACAAGAAGCTCCCCGCCGGAGGCACCCAGCCGAAAGCTTTGACAGGGCTTTCAAAAAATCACCGGGAATGCCCGCTGCGGCCTTCCCGGCGATTTTTATTCTCCCTCGCCCTTGTTGTCCAGGGCGAAAATGACCCACTCGGCCAGATTGGTGGCGTGGTCGCCGATGCGCTCCAGGTATTTGTTCACCATCAGCAGATCGGCGGCGTACTCGCCGTACTCCGGGTTCTCCCGGATGACCTGGATCAGGTCCGCCTTGACCTTCAAAAACAGGTCGTCTACCACATCGTCGTGGTCGATGACCGCCCGGGCCTTGGCCATATCCTTGGTGACGTAGGAGTCCACCGCGTCCACCAGCATGACGATGGTCTCCGCCGCCATGCACTTGATGTTGTCCCCCCGGAGCTTGTAGGGGGTGCCCGCCATGGCCACGGTGAGCTCGGAGATATCCGCCGCATGGTCGCCGATGCGCTCCATATCCGTGACCATCTTCATGGCCGCGGTAATGGTCCGCAGGTCCCGGGCCACGGGCTGCTGCTGAATGAGCAGCTGGAAGCAGATGTTCTCGATTTTCTTCTGCTCCTGGTCGATGTATTCGTCCTCGGCCATGATCCGCTTGGCGGTTTCCACATCCTGGTTCAGGAAGGCATGGGTGGCATCCTGAATGGCAGACTCGATCATGGAGCCCATGTGGGTCATTTCCTCCCCCAGCAGCCGCAGCTGGGCATCGAACTTGATTCGCATTAACCGAACCTCCCCGTAATGTAGTCCTCGGTCTTCTTCTCCCTCGGGTAGGAGAAGACCTGGCGTGTCTTCCCGAATTCAATGAGCTCGCCCAGCAGGAAGAAGGCGGTGTAATCGGAAACACGGGTGGCCTGCTGCATATTGTGGGTGACCACCACCACGGTGTACTTCTGCTTCAGGCTCTCCATCAGGTCCTCGATTTTGGCGGTGGAGATGGGGTCAAGGGCGGAGGTGGGCTCGTCCATCAGCAGCACCTCCGGCTCCACAGCCAAAGCCCTAGCAATGCACAGCCGCTGCTGCTGGCCGCCGGAGAGGCCCAGGGCGGATTTTTTCAGCCGGTCCTTCACCTCGTCGAAAATGGCAGCCCCCCGGAGGCTCTCCTCCACGATCTCGTCCAGTCTTGCCTTATTGCGAATGCCGTGAACTCTGGGGCCGTAGGCCACATTGTCATAGATGCTCATGGGGAAGGGGTTGGGCTGCTGAAACACCATGCCCACCCGGCGGCGCAGCACCGTGGTATCCACATTGGGTGCATAGATATTCTCCCCATCCAGCTCCACGGAGCCGGTGATTTTCACCCCGTCCACCAGATCGTTCATCCGGTTCAGGGTCTTCAAAAACGTGGATTTGCCGCAGCCGGAGGGGCCGATAAAGGCCGTCACGGTATTGGGCAGAATGTCCATATCAATGCCCTTGAGGGCCTGATTCTGCCCATAAAACAGCTCCAAATCCCGCACTCGGATTTTTGGTTCCATAAAAATCTCCTATACTATCATTTCAATTCCGCAAATTGAGGATGCGGCACCCCCAAAAAGCTTCCCCTCCGGGGGAGCTGGCAGGGCGCAGCCCTGACTGAGGAGGGGCGTCTTGGGCGAGAGCGGTGTGTAAAATCGCACTACTCTCTTGCGTAAGGCCCCTCTTCCACCGCTGCGGCGGTCCCCCTTCCCCGTAGGGGAAGGTTAGGAGGGTCACGTGTGATTCCGAACGTCCAGCCGCCTTGCCAGGGCCTTTGCGCCCATGTTGATGAGCAGCACCACCGCCAGCAGCACCACGGCAATGCCGAAGGCTGTGGAGAAGTCGCCCTCACTGGTGGCGCTGAGGTACAGCTGAATGGTCAGCGTACCGCCGGACTGGAATATCTTGGCGAAGAATTTGCCCAGGGTCTTGGGCAGGGTCTTGGCAGCCCCTGCGGTAAAGAGCAGGGCGGCAGACTCGCCCACAATGCGGCCCACAGCCAGAATGGCGCCGGTGAGGATGCCGGGCATGGCCGAGGGGAGCAGAACGGTGCGGATGGTGTACCACTTCCCCGCCCCCAGGCCTACCGCGCCGTGACGGTAGCTGTCCGGCACGGTTTTCAGGGCCTCCTGGGTGTTCCGGGTGATCAGCGGCAGGACCATCAGGGTCAGGGTCAGCGCGCCTGTCAGCAGGGAGTAGCCCAGATGCAATGTCTCGCCGAAGAACATGGAGCCGAAGAGGCCGAAGAGGATGGAGGGAATGCCGGACAGAGTCTCCGTGGCAAATTCAATCAGGCTCACCAGCTTGCCGGGCTTGGCGTACTCATTTAAGTACACCGCCGCCCCAACGCCAATGGGCAGAGCCACCAGCATAGTCAGTACCACGATCATCAGGGTATTTAAGAGGTTGCCCGCAATGCCCACGGTGCCCTTGAGCTTGGAGGTGACCGTGGTCAAAAACTGCCAATTGACGCTGCCCACGCCCCGGACCACCACATAAATCAGAATCAGGGCCAGCAAAGCCACGGACAGGAAGGCGCAGAAATAGACCAGGCCGTAGAGCAGCGTGTCCGCAGGCCGCTTCCGGCGGGCCGTCAGGGATTCACCCATTGTCTTTTCCCCCTTCCCGGCGCAGCCGCTGCAGCACCAGATTGACGGTCATAATAAAGAGATACAGCACCAGTCCCACCGTAAACAGCACCTGCCGGTGGGTGCCCTCGGCATAGCCCATTTCGCTGACCAGCTGGGTGGTCAGGAACCGGACGGAATTGAAGGGCAGGGGCAGATTCACAGCGCCGCCTGCCACCATGTTAATGGCCATGGCCTCGCCCAGGGCTCTGCCGATGCCCAGCACCACGCCGGTCAGAATGCCGGACTTGGCCGCGGGGACGGTGACACGCCGGATGGTCTGCATCTTGCTGGCCCCCAGGGCCAGAGAGGCCGCCCGCAGGGAGTCGGGCACCGCCCGGATGGCAGAGGCGCTGACGCTGATGACCGTGGGCAGAATCATGATGGCCAGAACGATCACGGCAGCCAGCAGATCCGCGCCGCCGGTATACCGGTGGGTAGAAGAGCCCGCAAACAGGGCCTTTTCCAGCTTATAGAGCAGGGGATTTAAGAGCATCATGCCAAGCAGGCCGTAAATGACGGAGGGGATGGCCGCCAGCAGCTCCACGGCGGGCTGCACCGCCTTTGCCAGGGTCTTGCCGGAGACCTCGGTGAGGAACACCGCCGTCAGCAAGCCGATGGGCACACCCAGCAGCACACTGGCCGCCGTGCCCACAATGGAGGAGAGAATGATATAGGCAATGCCGAAGCTGGGCTCTGCCGCCGTGGGCTTCCAGACCGTGCCGAACAGCAGCTCTCCCACGCCCACCTCGTGCAGGGCGGGCAGGCCCTTGGCGAAGAGGTACAACGTAATGGCGCACACCGCAAAAATCGCAACCACCGCGCAAATCAAAAGAAGAGCCCGAGCCAGGCGCTCTGCGGTGAAAGCGCTCCGGCCCGGTTTGCCCTTGGGATTTGCCATATTACCGGGGCAGGATCAGGCCCATGGCCGTGATGACTGCCTTGCCCGCATCGGACTGCACATAGCCAAACCAGGTCTTTACCAGGTCGTTCTGCTCATCGATGGCGCCCAGAGTCGCCATGACGAAGGGACGGGACAGCTTATAGGAACCTGCCACAATGTTCTCCTCGGTGGGCTCCACGCCGTCCAGGCTCAGAGCCTTCACGGTGCCGTCAACCACATCCAATGACACATAGCCGATGGAGCCTGGGGTGGAAGCAACCTTGGCCAGGACGCCGCCGGTGGAATCCAGCTCCTGGGCATAGGCACACTGGTCAGCCACATCCAGCAGCTCTTCGAAAGCGCCGCGGGTGCCGGAACCGGCCTCACGGCCCAGAACCACGATGGCCTCGTCAGCGCCGCCCAGGTCAACCCAATTGGTGATCTTGCCGGTGTAGATATCGGTCAGCTGCTGGGAGGTCAGGTCGGAAACGGTGTTGGAGGTGTGGGTGACCACGGCGATGCCGTCGATGGCCACAATATTCTCCACAGCGCCGCTGTCCTTCTCGCCGTCCTTCAGGGCACGGGAGGCATTGCCGATGTCGGTCTTGCCGCCAACCAGGGATTCCAGACCCGCGCCGGAGCCGGTGTATTCCGCGGTAACGGTGATGTCGGGATAGCCTTCCTCAAAGCTCTCGATCATGGCCTCGCACAGCTTCTGCATGGAAGTGGAGCCGGCCAGGGTGACGGTGCCGGAGAGCTTGGCAGCCCCGGCAGCGGCAGTGGTGGCAGCTGCGGCAGTGGCGGTGGTTTCGGTGCTCTGTGCGCCGCAGGCAGCCATGGACAGGGCCAGAACCCCTGCCAGAGCGATTGCAATCAGTTTTTTCATTTTTGTCCTCCTAAGATTTTTCTTTGTTTGGATTTCGGTTTACGGGAGGTATCATAAATCCCAAGTGTAAAATGGGAAAGTTCGGGGATGTAAGATGTTTGTAAAGGTTCAGAGAAACAGCTTCCCCTCCGGGCGGTGCGGCGGTCCCCCTTCCCCGAAGGGGAAGGTTGGGGAAAAGCTTCCCCTCCGGGCGGTGCGTCGCGCAGCGAATTGAATCTAACATAGCTGCCGATGGCAGCTATACCATAAAAAGTGGTGCTGGCTCGCGTCAGCGAGACTGAGGAGGGGCGTCACGGGCGGGAGTACCCGGTAATTGTGTAGTGCCCTGTCGTCCGAGGCCCCTCATCCACCGCCTTACGGCGGTCCCCCTTCCCCGTGGGGGAAGGTTAAGAAGCTTCCCCTACGGCCGGTGGGGGAAGGTGAAAGATATATTTGACACTTTTTCTAAATTTTCAAAAAGACTTGACTTTTTTCATGGAATCGTTTATGATGAATCCGATATATTAGAATGAATTCTAAAAACTACAGAAAGAAGGCGGTCCCCATTCGTACCCGTTATGACCGGCAGGCTACGGAGCAGCGTATCCTGTCCACCTGTGTGAAGCTCTTCCTGGAGCAGGGCTTCAGCAGCACCCCGCCCAAGCAGATCTTTGAGGAGGCAGACGTCAGCGCCGGCACCTTTTACCACCTGTACAAGGCCAAAAGCGACGTTCTGAAAGAGTTCATCGGCTTCATGTTCTCCAACCAGTTCGGCATCGCCGGAAAGATCATCGGCAAGGATGCAAGCCCTGTGATGCTCTATGCCGTGGAGACCAGCATCCAGCTGACCCTGGTAGAGCTGAACGAGAATCTGCGGGAGGTCTATGTAGAGGTCTACACCCAGCCGGATCTGCTGGATCTGATCCATCAGCACACCACCGCAGAGCTCCAGAAGATCTTCTCCTCCTATCTGCCCAAGGCCACCGTCAGCGACTTCTATGAGATAGAAATCGGCACCGCCGGGATCATGCGCTCTTACATGGCCCACCCCTGTGACGTCTATTTCACTCTGGAGCGCAAGCTGGAACGGTTCCTGCGGACCAATCTGCGCATCTTCGAGGTGCCCAAGGAGGAAATCGAGGCCGTCATCGCCTCCGTGCTGTCCCTGGACATCCGCACCATTGCAGACGACGTCATGCAGCAGCTGTTCCGGGCGCTGGAAATGCAGTATTCCTTTACCCTGAACAAGAAGTCCGTTTTCAAGACGGAGGAATAAAAAAACGGGGCTGTTCAATGCAACAGCCTCGTTTTTGCTTCCTATTTTACTTCCCAAACAGCTTTCCAAAGACGGCGCTGGTTTTTTCCATTTGGGCGGCGGTCTTCTCCAGGGCGGCGATCAGGTCGTTCAGCTTCTCGATATCCAGGTTCTGCAAGTTCCCGGCGGCGTCGGTCAGGGCTTCGATGCCGTCGTTGACGGCGTCGATGTCGGCCTCGGCCAGCTTCTGGGCCGCGCCCCGCAGGGCCTCCACGGTCTTGCCCACCCCTTCCATATCCAGCTTTTCCAGCTCTGCGGCGATGCTGCTCAGGGACTGCACGGCGGCATTGATTTGCTCCATATCCAGGCCGTCCACCACGCGCATGGCCTTGTTCACCTGCACGGCGGCAAAAATACCGCCCACCACCAGCAGCAGCACCAGCACCGCCACCAGAGCCGTCTGGATCTTCACAAACAGCAGCAGGTCGCCTTTCTTCTCAGCCGTCTCTGTTTTTTTCGCCAATTCCTCCATTGCAGGGCCTCCTATGTGGTAAAAGATACCTCTATCATACCCCCGCCCAGGCCCTTTGTCAAACCCAACGGATAAATATTGACATTTCTTTTATGCTGCAATGAATAGCGCCGCATCCCGGTGGTGGATGCGGCGCTTATATGTTTTACGTAATATAGAAGGAAAAGATCCGCTGACTGTCGCAGACGAATTGTGCGGTGCAGCCCTGTAAATTACTTGATGAACTTCACTTCGGGATAGATGGCCTGCTTGGCCTTCTCCTTGCGCTCGTTGTAGATGACCTTCTGCTCTTCGAAGAGGTTGTTGCCCTTGGCATCGATGGAGACGATCAGGGGGCCGAACTCCTTGACCTTGTTGCACCACAGGGTCTCGGGCATGCCCAGCTCATCCCAGTGATGCTCCTGGATCTTCAGCACCTCGGTAGCGGCAACCACGGCGCAGCCTGCGGGGAACACGCAGTGGATTGCGCCGAACTCCTTGCAGCCCCGCTCGGTGTTGGGGCCCATGCCGCCCTTGCCCACGATGACGCGGACGCCGGTGTGCTTGATGAACTCGTACTCAAACTTCTCCATACGCATGGAGGTGGTGGGGCCGACGGAGACCATCTCGTAGTCATCCTCGGTGCCCTCGATCTTGCGGACGATGGGGCCTGCGTGGAAAATAGCCTTGTTGCGGATGTCGTAGGGCAGCTCGCGGCCGTACTCGATCAGGCGGCGGTGGGCCACGTCACGGCAGGTCATCAGATCGCCGTCCAGCCAGACGATGTCGCCAATCTTAATGTCAGCCAGATCCTCGGCGGTGACGGGGGTCACCAGGACCTTCTTATCTCCTCTGATTTCAACCATAGCTAATAACCTCCCTTAACCGTTGAACTTCCAGGTGGAATGGGTGTCGCAAGTGACGTTCAGATCCTTGTCCACAACGATGTGGCCCCGGCGGTGAGACCAGCAGCCCACGTTGACGGCAACGCCGATGGTGGAAGGATGGCGGGCAGTGTTCTCAATGTTCACGCCCAGCACGGAGAACTTGCCGCCCATGCCCTGGGGGCCAAGGCCGATGGCGTTGATGCCGTCTTCCAGCAGCTTCTCCATCTTAGCGGCGTTGGGGTTGTCGTTGTGGGAGCCGATGGGCCGCATCAGAGCCTTCTTGGACTGCAGGGCAGCGGTCTCAATGGAGGTGCCCACGCCCACGCCAACCAGCAGCGGGGGGCAGGCGTTCAGGCCGTAGGTGGTCATCTGGTCCAGAACGAAGTCGGTAACGCCCTCGTAGCCCGCGCCGGGCATCAGGACCATGGCCTTGCCGGGCAGGGTGCAGCCGCCGCCGGCCATATAGGCATAGATCTCGCACTGGTCGGAGTTGGGGACGATGTCCCACCACACGGTGGGGGTGCCCTTGCCGACGTTGCGCTTGGTGTTGTACTCGTCGAAGGTCTCAACGGAGTTGTGACGCAGGGGGGCGGTGAAGGTAGCCTGAACGGTGGCCTCCTTCAGCAGGGCCTCCAGTTCGTTGATGAGGGGGAAGGCAGTACCGCACTTGACCCAGTACTGCAGAACGCCGGTGTCCTGGCAGCTGGGACGGTCCAGCTCCACAGCCAGCTTCTGGTTCTTGGTCATGGTCTCATACAGGACCTTGGGCAGGGGAGCGGTCTCCTGACGGCCCAGCTCCTCCAGCTTGGCGACAACGTCGTCAGGCAGCTTCTTGCTGATGTGGCACACAAAGCTTGCCACAATGTCGGTGAGCAGCTTTACGCTTTCTTCATTTGCCATTGGAAATTCCTCCATTTATTATGTTTCCGATATTTCCGCAGGCAGCAGCTTCCGCCTGCGGAACTGATTTTTTAGCCGTAGAAGGGGAACAGGATGGGCAGCAGCACGATGCAGACCAGGAAGGACACCGCGATCAGGGGCAGGCCGGCCTTCACATAGTCCTTGAACTTGTAGCCGCCCAGGCCCACGACCATGGTGTTGGCGGGCATGCCGATGGGGGTGGCATAGGCGCAGGAGCAGGCGATGACGGTGGCGATGATCATGGAGCGGGGGTCAGCACCCAGGCTCTCGGCAAGAGAGGTGGCGATGGGCACCATCAGGGCGGTGGTAGCGGTGTTGGACATGAAGTTGGTCAGTGCGCAGCCAACCGCGAAGATGACCACCAGCAGGACCATGGGGTTGGGGTTGGAGCCCAGAGCGCCCACGATGGCATCGGCAATGAGGCTGCCGGCGCCGGTGGTTTCCAGCGCCTTGGCCAGGGCCAGGGAGCCGCCGAACAGCAGGACGACCTTCAGATCGATGGACTTCAGAGCTTCCTTCTCGGAGATAACGCCGGTGAGCACCAGAACAATGGCGCCGATGCAGGCGGAGACCTGGATCTTGATGCCGATCTTTTTCTCGAAGATCATGGCCAGGATGACAACGACCAGGACGACCAGGGATACGATCTGCTTCCAGGCGGGCACACCGGAGTAATCCTTGGGGGCCTCGGGGGCTTCGCCGCCGTGGGTGCCGTCGGGCAGCAGCTTGTAGCCGATGACGGCATAGAAGACGATGCCCAGCACCAGCATGGGAACGCCCACAGGTGCATACATGAAGAAGCTGGTGGCAATGCCCATTTCCTGCAGGGCATTCACGCCCATCAGGTTGCCGGGTGCGCCGATGATGGACAGGTTGCCGCCCAGAGCGGCAGCGAAGACCAGGGGCATCAGCAGGCGGGAGCGGGAGTAGCCGGACTCATCGGCAATGCCGCAGACCACGGGGATCAGCACGGCGGCGGTGCCGGTGTTGGACAGGAAGCCGGACATAATGCCAACGATGGTCATAACGGCCACGATCAGCATTCTCTCGGACTTGGCGAACTTGGTGACCAGGCCGCCGATCTTGTTGGCCATGCCGGTCTCAAACAGGGCCTGGCCCACAACAAACATGCCCACGCACAGGATGACGTTGCTGTTGACATAGCCTGCGAAGGTATCGGAGTTGCTCAGAACACCGGTCAGGTTCAGGCCGATGGCCACGATGGTAGCGGTCAGGCCAAGGGGAATCTTTTCAAGAATGAAGCTCACAATGGCGAAGGCCAGGAAGAGCAGTGTAATGGTACTGGGAGACATCTTTGTTTCCTCCTATTGAATTCCTTTTCTTTCGGTTACGCGCATTGCAGGAAAACCGGCCGGTAGTCATCTGCTTTGTGACCTAAGTGTAACATTTTTGGAAACGAAAGTAAAATCAGCGTTTAAAATGGGGGTATCAGCAGAATTTATAATGTCAAAAGAATTTACTTATAGGGGGATGTGTGGTAGTATATAGCTAAAAAAGCTTCCCCTCCGGGTATAGAAGCCGTTGCCGCTTCAGCGGCTTACGGATTCTTAATGCACAGCGGAAGCTGGCAGGGCGCAGCCCTGACTGAAGAGGGGCGTAATGGGCGAGAGTGGTAAGAAAAGGTGCCACAAGTCACCCACCGATCCCGCGCATAAGGCCCCTCATCCACCGCTGACGCGGTCCCCCTTCCCCGCAGGGCAATGTCGTCAACTTAAGGATTCCATTTCAAAGCATCAAAAAATAAGGCATAAATTTAGTCATAATGTCAATTG
>ENA-UEPJ01001114-UEPJ01001114.1-human-gut-metagenome-genome-assembly--contig:-NODE-1114-length-34013-cov-11.462370_pt1 | contig 34013 bp, 28 predicted proteins | sample MGYA00242890_ERZ507896 | MGnify/ENA primary metagenome ERZ507896 (study PRJEB26167, sample SAMN06115508) | human gut metagenome | host: Homo sapiens | place: China:Qinghai | collected 2015-08-20... | reverse complement strand
ATGCCGGTAAGAAGAAAGTTCTGCGGACGTTTCTTTTCCATCATCTTGAGCTTACCCGGAAAGAATTCAGGGTCAGCGAAGTCATCAATCATATGCCAGCGTTTCACGTTGTTGCGGGCATAGCAATATGTACACCCCACTGTGCAGCCAATGACGATATTCATGTTCTGAATCTGATCTTTGATACAAATACTCATGACTTCTGCCACTCCTCAAGATTCTTTCTGATGCGGTCGAGGCATTCCTCAAACCGGGTAATTTCTTCCTCTGAAAAACCCTTGTAGTAAATGCTGCCCATCTCATCTGATACAGAATCGTACTCGCCCTTTAAGGCATGTGCTTTCTCGGTCAGAAACAGGAGTGTTTTCCTTTTGTCCGTTTCAGACTGAACACGGCTTATCAGTCCTTGATGTTCCATTCTTTCCAGCATCGTCGTAAGAGATGTTATCGCTAATCCGCATTTGACCGAGAGCGACCTGATTGAGATTCCATCCTCCTGCCACAGCACATAAAGAATGCGCCCCTGGGCTCCATTAAACGCATCAATATTTTTTTCGCTGAGAATCTTCTCAAAAATCCGGTCACCAAGCTGTTTTATTTTGGTGACAAGAAATCCGCCATTTGTTTTCATACAAAAGCTCCTATATAGTAGTTTATAAAATCATACTATATAGGAGCTTTATTGTCAAGAGCTTGTATGATTGAATGGAGGTAAACTGAAAGTTGTATTACACTGCCATATAAATGTAGGCTGACAAATTCTACACCGAAAGGAGATCTTAACCTTGAAAAATGCAACGCAATTTCATATCCGACCTGCCCGCCCGGAGGAGGCGGGCTTATTTTATACCCCGCACCCCGAAGAAGATAAGCGACTGGGTACCGTTGGCCATGTCCGGATGGACTTCGGGCGCAGCGGCAATGAGTTCTGGCATACATGGTGGCCCCGTGGCCCGGAGGAGTTGAACAGCCCCGCGTTCAAGCTGGAACTGCAGGAGGTCGTGGACACGCTACGGGAGAGTGTGCTGAAAAACCGCTTCGCTATGGAGCGCTTTTGCTATGATCACGGCGGCAAAATCAGCGGCGGCTGGACACAAAACTACGGTTACATCGTGGAAACCGAGCATTACCGCTACTGCCTGCGCTGCAACCCGTCCCCTGGGGATTATAACTGCTACGGCCTATGATCTGGATGTCCAGCGGCAGAACATGGCGCGGGAAGTCGCACCTCACATGGAAATAGGGGGCATGGTATGAGCATGAGAACGGCTTGTGCCAGAGGGCCTCCTGCCCTGTCAGACCATTGTAGATCTTTCCGTTGACTTACGGATGGTTGTGTGGTAGTTGTTTGTGCTACCAAAAACACGAAAGGAGAAACGCACATGAAAAAGAAGATCATGACCCTGATGGCGGGAATGCTCCTGCTGCTCACAGCCTGCGGGCAGACGAGGGACAACTCCACATCGACGATGCTGCCGGTGGCGGCGGTACAGAGCGCGGCGCAGGCCATCGCGCCCGTGGAGGACAAGGTGCAGGAAGATGTCGACAGACTGCCCGCTGAGGAGGGCGTCGAGGAGGCCAAGGGCGCAGATGACAAGGAAACTCCGAACCCCGCCGAGGACACGGATACACCTTCTGCCAAGACGGAGGAAACTTCGACTACGCCCGCCGGTGAGGGACAGTCCGACGCGCCGGAGCCGCCTGCTGCACCCAAACAGCCGGTGACGCCTGTGCCGGAGGATAAGCCTGCTCCCGCACCCACACCGGCACCTACACAGAAACCGGCAGAGAAACAGGAGGAAGAGCCTGCGCCCGAACCTGTCCCTGCACTGGAGCCGAAACCCGAACCGGCAGACCGCTGGGCGGCTGTTAGCGCCGCCAATGCCTACGCGGTAACGCAGTATGGTGTCATCACAGACGGCAGTCTGACGCTGGACAACAGCGCCTACCGCTTCCCTGCATCGGTGCCGATGGACGCCTCGCAGGAAGCGCTGGAGGCCAAGGCACGGGACATGGTGGACTACACCTTCCGGCAGCTCATGATGCAGGCGGGCATGGATAGCATCGCGGACGCGGGCTTCCATTGCAATGTCTGCATCGTAGAGGATGGTGCAAGCCTGCTCATCTATGTTCTCTATGCAGGCTGAGAAAAAACAATACACAAGACCTCTCTGGAAACAGAGAGGTCTTATCTTTTGCAAAGGAGGAAGTCATTTGAAAGTATTCAAACACATGACAGCCCTTGTGCTGGCGTTGGTCATGGCGGCAGCACTGGCGGTGACCGCCTATGCTGCCAGCGTGACGGTCAAGTACAGGGTCTACGTCTATTCTGACGAGATCACATTTCGTCAGTACGATTATAGTCAAAGCACAACGCCGTCCATTACAAATCTGACCATCTCGGCTACCAGCAGCCTCGGCAGCGGCAGTGCCCTCTACCACATGAAATATGCGGATGGCGCGGTGGCTTACTGCATCGAGCCGGGCGTTCACTCCGATGACAGCGGCACCTACAAGGAGGGATCCAGTGCCAGCTGGTATAACCTGCCCGCCTCTGTGCAGAGCGGCATCGCGCTGGCAATGTCCCTGGGCTATCCCAGTGCCGACTACAAAATCAAAGCCGTGGAGGAGAAGGGCAGCATCAGCGTCCGCAAGGTGGATGCGACAAGCGCACCTCTTGCCGGTGCGGAGCTGCTGCTGGAAACTTCCACAGACGGTCAGACGTGGACGGAGGTGGGCAAAATTACCACCGACAAGACCGGCATCGCCAAGTGGGAGAATCTTAAAACCGGTGCGCAGTACCGTGTGACGGAGACCAAATCTCCCGCAGGGTACACGCTGCTGACCGAGCCGTTGTTCACAGGAACGCTGGACAGCAGGCCGATGATCATATTGACCCGGACCTTCGTCTTGGATTTGGCAAATTCCGCGTGGGCGGCGTTCTCGTTATCCTGCTCCAGCGTTTGCAGGTACTCCCGCTCGACGTGGTTGACCTTGATGGTCGGACACCCGTGGATCAGGTTGCCGATCATGACGTTGAGCTTTTCCAGCGCCATCGTATAGAGGTTTGTCCGCTTTTCCAGCGCCTGCCCCTGCACGGCCGAGGCGACGATGGGACACACGGTGGAAACGATGATGATCATGGCCAGATAAAATGACAATAAAAACCACGTTTTCGCCTCCTATGGTGAAACGTTGTCGTTTCACAGTATCGTATGTTGTATAAATCGGACGCCGCCTGCGCAAGACCCACCGGATTCGATCATAACAGAAACGGGCGCGGAAGTCCAACAGCTTCAGGAGGCGAAAACAGCTTTGCTGGATAAGGGGGCTAAAGGGGTCTGCTCCACGCTCTTTTTAACCAACTGCCTAAGATGTATTGCGCTCTTGCAGAAAAAATTAGTAATACAGCCAAAAAGACCTTGACAAACACGGACGCCTTGTGTAATATAAGAGTGCGTATATAAGGAATCAATACGCATATACGTACAGACACTACAAAAAAAGGAGAATCAAAATGAAAAAGACGCTTTCTTACATCCTTGCAATCGTAGTATGTCTTGCAACGCTTTGCGGCTGTGGCGACACACCCAGCGGTGGACAGACAACAGATGGACCCAGAGATTCCGTGATGCTGCGGAATGCCCTGGGTATGCAGACCACTGACCCGGCAGATACCAATGAGACGGATGTCCTTACTGTAAACGAGCAGATTTATGAGGGCCTTTATACTCTGGATGAGAGCGGCGGCGGATATCAGCCCTGCTTGGCAAAGCAAATCGATATCAGCGATGATGCCACAGTGTATACGATTACGCTGCAGGACGGCGTGAAGTTCCACAATGGCGAGACCCTGAAGGCCTCTGACGTGGTGTTCAGCTATCAGCACTTTATGGACAATCCCAAGTACAACAGCTATACGGACATGATCGAAAAGGTGGAGGCTTTGGACGACTCCCACGTTGTGATCACCATTGCACGTCCGTATTCCCCGATCCTTCACACGTTCTTCAAAATCAAAATTCTGAGCGAGAAGGAAGTGACCTCTCAGGGGAGCGACTTCGGCACCATCGCTAACCTGGCCGGCACGGGTCCTTATTACATGGATGCGGAGACTTATCGGCCCAACAGCGGCTGGACTTTGTATGCATTTGAAGACTACTGGCAGGGAGCACCCCAGATCAAGAAGATCGGTTATGTAGTGATCGAGGACAACTCCTCCGCAGTTATCGCACTGAAAAACGGTGATATCGACTACCTGTCGGTTCCTCTCTCCAACTGGGCGGATATCAAGGATTCTGGAAAGTTTGCGACCAATGAAATGGAGTCCAACGATATTCAGTTTATGTGCATCAACTATGAATCCAGCGAAGTCCTGAACAATGACAAGGTCCGTCAGGCGATCGTTCACGCAACCAACCGGGAAGCCATGAACATGGTTGCCACCGACGGGCTGGGCAAGGTTACGGACTTCTACATCAATCCCCATTATGCGGAGGCAGCTCCTACGGAATGTGATGTGGACCTCTCCTATAACCCGGAGCTGGCCAAGTCTCTCCTGGCGGAAGCCGGCTATCCGGACGGCGTGGATGTAGGCGAAATCCTGGTAGGTACCGGTTCCTCGGAGCCCTACGCCACGGTTCTCCAGTCGAACCTGGCTGAGGTGGGCATCACCGCGAAGATCACGACCCTTGAGTTCGGCGTGGCGGTGGATCGGATGGCGTCCCAGGACTACAACATCTGCATTGTCGGCGACAACGGCAACTATGACTTCAACAACTTCCGCCAGCAGGCTCATAGCGGCTCTGTCGGTATCTACAATGTGAGCTTTGTCGGAGACAAGTTTGACTACAAGCACATTGAAGACCTGTTTGCACAGGGCGAGCAGATCACTGACGAAGCCGCCAGAAAGGAAATCTATACCGAGCTTTATAATGAGGTAATGGCCACCTACTGCGTGATTCCGCTTGTAGCGCCTCCGGCCTGCACCGCATGGAATCCTGATTTGAACGTCGTTAGTGTTCCGACCTACTACAGAGTTGCGCAGTGGAGCTGGAACGCCTGACACTATAAAAATTATCGGATGGAGGGTGAAAGGTGTATCGCTATGTCATAAAGAGAGTACTTTTTCTAATCCCCACAATACTTGGCGTCACATTTATTATCTTCTTTGTCATGGGGCTTACACCGGGAAACCCAGGTCGGATGATCCTTGGGCCAACGGCGAAGCAAGAGGCCATTGACACGCTCAACCATGACCTGGGCTACGACCTTCCCATTGCGGAACGGTATGTCAATTACTTGAAGGATATCGTTACAGAAGGCGATTTCGGGATGTCGTACTTTAGCGGCCGGCCGGTGTTCGACGAGATCTGGCCGAGATTCCTTGTGACCATCCGGATGTCGCTGCTCATCCTGGTGATATCGGTATGCGTAGGAGTACCAGTGGGAATTTACTCTGCTGTCAAGCAGTATTCCCTCTGGGATACCGTGCCAACCATGATGGCGTTTTTCCTGGCGGCGGTGCCAAGCTTTGTGATAGGAATGGTATTGATGTACTTTTTCGCGCTGAAGATCAACATATTCCCATCTTTTGGCTTGTCTGGTCTGAAGAGCTACATTCTCCCGGTGAGCGCGGTCGCCATTTCAGAAGCGGCTGCATACCTCAGATTTACGAAATCGTCCATGCTTGAGGCGATACGGCAGGACTATGTCCGGACAGCCCGCGGAAAAGGAGTTCCGGAGCGGACAGTTATCTGGAAGCACGCTATGCGAAATGCGCTTCTGCCTGTCATTACATGCGTGGGCATGCGCTTCGGAGTCCTTTTGGCTGGAATGGTGACGACAGAACGACTGTTTTCCATTCCGGGAATAGGCAGCCTTATCGTGGACAGTATCAGTAAAAAGGACGAGCCGGTCATTATTGCAGCCAGCATCTTGATCGCCTCTGCATTTACCATGCTGATGCTTTTGGTCGATATCGCGTATGCTTATGTAGACCCCAGGATACGTGCCAAATATAGCAGATTGGAGCGGTGAATATGAGTGGGATAACCGGACGAGTAAAGGGCGCCGACAGAGGAGAATTCAAAAAGGTAGGGCAATTCCACGAAATCTTCAGACGCCTCCGAAAAGATCGGGGCGCGATGGTCGGACTTGTAATTCTGATCGTACTAATTCTTACCATCATATTTGCGGATGTGATCATCCCCTATCAAGCTGCCATTTCTCAGGATGTCATGAGTAACTTTGAGGCTCCATCAGCGAAGCATCTCATGGGTACGGATATGTATGGACGGGATGTTTTTGCAAGATTCGTACATGGAGCGAGGACTTCCTTGGCCATATCGCTGTTTGCTTCCATGACCTCCTGTATTTTTGGAAGCTTGCTCGGTGCGGCCGCCGGATACTTCGGCGGGAAGGTGGACATGGTGATTATGCGCAGTCTGGATATCTTTATGTCGGTGCCAGACATCCTTTTTACCATGGTCGTAGTGGCGGCGCTGGGTTCCAGCATTCCGGTCCTGATCGTGGCGATGACGCTGGCATACTTTACCAACTATGTCCGCCTGGTGCGTTCTGAGGTCCTGAACCTTTGCGAGCAGGAGTATGTGGAGGCGGCCAGAGCCGGAGGGGCCAGTTCAGCGCGTATCATTTTAAGCCATATTATCCCGAACGCTTTGGGAATCATACTGGTCAACCTCACGCTGAATGTGGCGAGTCTTGTGATTTATCAGTCTTCTCTGAGCTATATCGGACTCAGCCTTCCGCAGCCCACGCCGGAGTGGGGAAGTATGCTCTCTGAGGCCAGAGAGTTTATGCTGAAAGCTCCGCACCTGGTCTTTTTCCCGGCAGCAGCCATTGTTTTGACCGCATTTTCGGTTAACTTGCTGGGCGACGGACTTCGTGACGCGATGGACCCCAGACTGAAGAATTAGTACATGCGAATTTCAGAAGACTACATTACAAAATTTGTTAAGGAGCGCTTAATATGAAGGAGGATGTCATTCTTGCGGTAAAGGATTTAAGCGTGATTTACCAAACGGATCTTGAAACGGTTTATGCGGTGAACGGAGTTTCGTTTACGCTGGGACGAGGAGAAAGCCTCGGACTGGTCGGCGAGACGGGAGCCGGGAAGACTACGCTGGCACTTTCCATAATGCAGCTGCTTCCGGAGCGGACGGGAAAAGTGACCGGGGGAGAGATCTGGTTTGAAGGAGAAGAGCTGACGTCCCTTTCCGAACAGAAAATGCGCACGATACGCGGAAACAAGGTCGCCATGATTTTTCAGGATCCGATGACTTCCTTGAACCCCGTTCTGACGGTAGGCGAGCAGATCGCAGAAGCGCTGCTGGTGCATAATGAAGCCGGCTGGACAAAGGAAAAGATCGACCAGCACGTAGACGAAACGCTAAATATGGTAGGGATTCCGCCGGCCCGGAAACATGAGTATCCGCATCAATTCTCCGGAGGAATGAAGCAGCGGGTGGTGATCGCGATGGCGTTGTCCTGTGAGCCGGATCTGCTTATTGCAGATGAGCCGACGACGGCGCTGGATGTGACGATCCAGGCTCAGGTCCTGCTTATGATACGAGAGCTGAGAGACCGGCTGGGTACGTCTATGATCATGATCACGCATGACCTGGGCATTGTGGCGCAAACCTGCGATAACGTGGCGGTGATGTATGCGGGCGAAATCATTGAGATCGGTACGGCAGAAGACATTTTCAACGGGAAAAACCATCATCCCTATACAGAAGGGCTTTTTGGGTCAATTCCTCGTCTGAACACAAGAGTTAAACGCCTGACCCCGATCGACGGCCTGATGCCTGATCCGACGGTGTGCGAACCGGGCTGCAAATTTGCACCCCGCTGCTCAAAATGCATGGACATTTGCCGGGAGAAGAGTCCGGAGGTCCATTATGAGGGTACACACGCAATTCGTTGCCATTTGTTTCAACAGACCGGACAGATAGGAGAGTAGTGCCAATGGAAGTAAATACACCCTTGATTGAAGCAAAAGCATTAAAAAAGTATTTCAAATTGGGGGAAAACCGCTATTTGCATGCTGTTGACAATATCAACCTGCAGATCTATAAAGGCACTACGGTGGGAATTGTAGGAGAGTCAGGATGTGGAAAAAGCACATTTGGGCGTACGCTTCTGCGTCTGACCGAAGCGACCAGCGGAGAGATACTCTATTGCGGAGAGAACATCCTGACGTTTGGGCGGCAGAAGATGAAGCAGATGCGCAAAAATATGCAGATCATCTTTCAAGACCCGTATGCCAGTGTAGATCCTAGAAAATCCGTGGTTGAGATTATTGCCGAATATATGCTGATCCACCACACCTATCCTACCCGGCGGGAGATCTTTAACCGGGCAGCGCAGCTGATGGATATTGTGGGCTTGGCCAGACGGACTGCGAATTCTTATCCCCACGAATTGGACGGCGGCAGACGGCAGAGAATCGGCATCGCGCGGGCCTTATCCCTGAATCCGCAGTTTATTGTGTGCGATGAACCGGTTTCAGCGCTCGATGTTTCTATTCAGGCACAGATCCTGAATCTGTTGATGGATCTTCAGAGCGAGATGGATCTCACCTATATGTTTGTTACCCACGATCTGAGTGTAGTGAGACACATTTCGGATCATATCATGGTCATGTATTTAGGTGAGAGTCTGGAGTACGCCGAAGCGGATGAACTGTTCAACTCCCCACTTCATCCCTATACCCGTGCGTTGCTTTCTTCTATCCCCGAACCGGATATTTCCATGCGGAACAAGAAGATCTCCGTGATCAAAGGCGAGGTCGTCAGCCCGATCAACCCCAAGCCGGGCTGCCGATTCGCGCCCCGTTGTGAAAACTGCATGGAAATCTGCACACAATGCTCCCCCGAACTGAAGGAGGTGGCTCCGGGACATCTTGTCGCGTGCCACAAATACGCTTGAGACCATATGAAAATAACAAAAAGCGATGATATGCCGAAAGGAGGGAACCCATATATGCCGTCACAATATCTGCTTGACGCATATGAACCCCGGAGATATATGAGGTATTTTGAGGAAATCACGAGGATCCCGCATAATACCGAAGACGAAGCACATCTTGCAGCATACATCAGAGAAGTCGCAAAAACCGCAGGGCTGGAGTCGTATCAGGATCCGCACGGGAACGTGTTAGTGCGTATGCCTGCAACGGAGGGATATGAGAACGCCCCGGCAGTCCTCTTTCAGGGACATATGGACATGGTGTGTGTAAAGGACGAAGGCGTTGTCCATGACTTTTCCAAGGATGCGCTGGATCTGTATCTCTATCGGGACGCGGACTATGGGGTCACTCTGGCGGCACGGGGAACCAGCCTGGGAGCGGACAACGGAGTCGGTTTGGCCATGATGCTTACGCTGATGACAACGCCGGAGCTGCTGCATCCGCCGCTGGAATTCCTGTTCACCGTGGAGGAAGAGAGCGGACTATGGGGAGCCAGAAAGTTTGACTATACCCAGATCCGGGCGCGGCACATGATCAATATGGACAGCGGTGACGCTGACATGATGTGTGTGTGCAGCACAGGCGCCGTACACAATCGTTTTCACATGACCTACAAAACTGTACCGCACCGAGGCACCGTATACAGCGGGACTATCGGCGGGCTGCTGGGAGGCCATTCCGGCAACGATATTGCCAAGGGACGCGCTAATGCCATTTCACTGCTGGGCGAATTCCTGGAAAAGCTTACAGGATGTGAAAATGCTTGGCTGATAGATGCGGATGTGCAAGAAAGCCAGGGCATCCCGGATCAGGCAACAGTCCGGCTCTGTGTGGAAAACGGTGAAGCGGAGACCCAGCTGCGTCAACTGGCAGATATGCTGCAGAAAAGCTGGAGAAGTGCATACCGTGCGGCAGGCGAGGACAACATTGCGCTTCGCTTGGAGCAAGTGGAAGAGGAAGCACTTGTACATGATTGTATAAGCTGCGAAGATCTCCGGAAAATTGGAGCACTTTTGCAGGGCATACCGTATGGTGTCATTGAATACGGTGGCAAGAACCAGAGCATTCCGTTTTGCACCGGATGCACATCCAGATTCTGCGTAAAGGAGAATGTCTGCCAGCTGTGGTTCAGCGTACGCTCGCTGTCGGAGGCGCTGAAATGGGATACGGAAAAAAGCGTGAAAGAACTGGCATCACAACTGGGTGCTGATGTTGAGATCCTGGATCAGTATCCGGGATGGCCGTACCGGACGGATTCTCCCATGCAAGAGCTATGCAAGAAGCTCTTCCAGGAGATGTATGGCGAGGAAATTAAAATTGAATATGGACAGGGCGGATGTGAGCCGGGAATTATAATTGATAAGCTCCCGGACATGGACGCTTTGGGGTTAGCTCCCACGTCGAGAGGAGCCCATACCACGAGAGAAAGGTTCTATATTGAGACGGTGGAGCCGACCTATCAATTGTTTGTAAGGATGCTGCGGCAAATTGCGGAAAACGGCATATAAGGACTTGTATCACGGGCACCACAAAGGCTGCGGATATTTGGATTATCTTCAAAACTTATTATATGAGGAGGGCACTTCAATGATTATCGGAATTCCCAAGGAACTCAAAGACAAAGAGACTCGTGTCGGTTTGATCCCAAAGTGGGTCCAGCAACTGGTAGCACAGGGACACACCGTCTATTTCCAAAAGGATTTGGCATTACCGGCGGGAATTTCAAACGAGGAATATATGGCTGCGGGCGCGCAGATGCTTGATACGATGGCGGAAGTATATGAAAAGTCCGATATGATCGTAAAGTTTAAGGATCTGATGCCCGGAGACCTGGAAATGCCCTTCCGGAAAGGTCAGCTTCTGTTTACCGCGTTCCATATGGCGGAGGGCACGGCGAAGCCGGAGCAGGTAAAACGACTGCGTGAGGCAGGTGTGACCTGCGTTTCCTACGAGGTTACGCGCTTCCCGGATGGCAGCAGAGCACTGACCCGCCCGATGGGTGAAATCGCCGGACGGATGGCACCGATTCTGGGAACACAGTATATTCAGAGACAGTACGGCGGCAGTGGCGTGAGTATCGTCCCGATTACCGGAGTAAAACGCGCACGGGTTGTGATTATTGGCGGCGGCCATGCGGGATTGGCTGCGGCTCAGGTTGCTGAGGGCCTTGGAGCAGAGGTCATTGTCTTTGAAAAGTCGATTGCGCGGTTGGAGTATTTGAGGACGGTCCTTCACCACACTGACCTGCGCTATATGGACAAGAAGGCATTCGCTGAAGAGGTAGCACTGGCCGATATGCTGATCAACTGTATCTACTCCTATCCGGGAATGGAAGTTCCGGTGGTGACACGGGAGATGGTCCGTAGTATGCGGAAGGGCTCTGTGATTGTGGACCTTGAGGGTGAGGGCATTATTGAAACGGCTCAGTACACGACGATCAGCAATCCGTATTTCATTGAGGAAGGGATCGTCCATGTGGGCATTACGAATATCCCGGCAATGGTGCCTGCGGCAGCCAACGAGACTTTCTCAAGGGCGATTTATCCCATGATCGAAGATACGGCAAACTACGGACTGAAAGAAGCGTGCAAAAAGAACTTCGTACTGCGTTCCGGTATCATTATGGTAGACGGAAAGATCACCCAGAAGGAAGTGGCAGACAGTCAGAAAGAGGCGTATATCCCGCTCGATCCGGATACAATGCTTTCCTAAAGAAGCAGGCTGACCTGCAAGGCGCGGGATCCGCAGGATCCTTTGCAATTGCAATTTCGACACCTTAAACATAGGAGAGGATGATAGTTTCATGCGTACTGTGTACGAGGAAATTCACAGGATCGGCATTATTCCGGTAGCAAAGCTGGATAAGCCGGAGGAGGACTCTGTTCTGGTGGCAGAAGCACTCCGGGAGGGCGGAATTCCGTTGATCGAAGTTACTTTTCGGGCAAATGGAGTCGCCACAGCCATAAGAAAAATAAAACAAGAGGTATCAAATTTCACAGTGGGCGCAGGGACAGTCCTGACCATTGAACAAGCTGAGGAAGCAATTGAAGCGGGAGCCGAGTTTATCGTTTCCCCGGGCCTGGACCCGTCTGTTGTGGAATACTGTAACCATCGGAGAATCCCAATCGTGCCTGGATGCGCGACGGCGTCGGACTGCCAAGCTGCTTACAACATGGGGCTGCAAATCGTAAAGTTTTTTCCGGCAAATATCGCGGGCGGGCTGCCGGCACTTCGTGCGCTGCATACGCCATTCCAAAAGCTCCAATTTATTCCTACTGGAGGCATTTCCTTAGATAATCTGGAAGAATTCAGCGCAAGTCCATTTGTATTTGCGTGCGGAGGGACATTCCTTGTGTCAGAGGAGCTTATCCGGAGCCATAATTGGGCAGAGATTACGAGAAGAAGCAGACAAGCCGTTGAGCTTGTGCTAAAAGGACGAAAACATGGCTAAAATTGTTACTTTTGGAGAGCTGATGCTGAGATTGAGCCCCGTAGGCTACAACAGACTCTTCCAGACTGAATCGCTTGAAGGAAGCTTCGGCGGCGGGGAAGCAAATGTGGCAGTTTCGCTGGCCCAGATGGGGGATGATGCAGCTTTTGTATCAAAATTCCCGCAGAATATGGTAGGCGAGGCTGCTCTGAGGAAGCTGAAGGCCTATGGGGTAAACACTTCGCATATACTCCGGGGCGGAAAGCGCATGGGAATCTATTATATGGAGAAGGGTGCGTCCCAGAGACCCAGTGTTTGCATCTACGACCGGGAGGGATCCTCCTTCCAAACGTCAAAGCCGGAGGAGTATTGCTGGAAAGAGATTATGCAGGGCGCGCAGTGGTTCCACTTTACGGGGATCACACCGGCGCTGGGCAAAGACATGGTTTCCGCCTGCCTCGATGCCTGCAAGGCTGCAAAAGAGGTCGGGGCAACAATTTCCTGCGATTTAAACTATCGCGGGAAGCTTTGGAGCCGAGAGGATGCCATGGCAGCCATGAGCGAGTTGTGCCAGTATGTGGACGTGTGTATTGGCAACGAGTCAGATGCAGCAGATGTATTCGGGGTGAAGCTGAATAACAGCCAGATTGTAAAAGGAAAGCTGGATATGGACGAATACCGGAAGCTTGCAGAGACGCTTATGGATCGCTTTCCGTTCCGAAAGGTTGCAATGACGCTGCGTGAATCAATCTCTGCCTCGGATAACGACTGGTCGGCCATGATTTACGATGGAGAGCAATGCTATTTTTCCACAAAATATCATCTTCACATGGTTGACCGGGTAGGCGGCGGCGATGCATTTGCCGGAGGTCTGATCCATTCGCTTGCAGAGGGAAGATCTCCCAAATATGCGTTGGAATTCGCCGTTGCCGCCTCAGCCTTAAAGCATTCCATCAATGGCGACTTCAACTTGGTCACACCTGCTGAAGTTGAGACATTGATGAACGGGGACGGTTCGGGCCGGGTACAGAGATAGACGATACCGACGGCTGTCTCGCTTTCGTGGCAGCACGGTATGTCCGGAGCTGCAGCGACGCCTTGACACGTGCGACCGGATTTCACACAGAGCATCCACCCGTGAGGCGGTAGCTCTGTGTGAAATTTTTTCCGCCGGTTTTCACAGTTTCCGACTGGTAGAATGGGCACATGAAATTCTTAGTGGAAACTTCGAAAACTTTGTGTTATTCTATGTAATTATAGTGAATATGTTTAGCAAGCTGCTCTGCCTGAAACCGCACATATAAAAACTGATATGAGGTGATACTTATGCAATCGGACCACCGCTCAACAGAACGAGTTTTGGATATTTTGGAACTGCTCGCATTTCGTGACGCATCGGATGGGCTGACACTGACGGAAATATCCAATTCCCTTCAGTCCCCTAAGAGCAGCATATCACCGATCCTCCACACGATGGCTAAGAAAAAGTACTTGTCATACAAGCCGGGATCCTCTACTTATACGTTGGGAATCCGCACTTTGGAAATCGGAAACGCCTATATGCGGAAGGAGTCCTTTTTTGAACGTGCGCTGACAGAATTGCAAGAGGTTGTGGACGCATGTAATGAGACCTGCCACTTGGCAGAACTGGATGGATGCAATGTGCTTTACCTGCTTAAAGTGGACGCGCCTCAATCGATACGCATGTATTCCGCACCCGGGAAAATGCTCCCTGCAAATGCTACGGCGCTTGGGAAAGCGCTCTTGTCCGGCTATACAAGGGAGGAATTGAGCGAGATTTTTAAAGATGGCGTAAAAAAAATGACAGACAGGACCATTACGGATCTGGATGAACTATATCAGCAGATCCAGGGGGTAAAGAAGCGCGGGATCGCTTATGAACGTGAGGAAAACTCTGAGTTTATTCAATGTATTGCAACACCCCTGCTAAAGGATGGCGTACCTGTGTTTGCCTTGAGTATTGCAATCCCAACCTTCCGTTATACAGAAGAAAAAGAAAGTCAGGTGACGGAACTGCTCCTGACTGCGCGCGCAAAGCTGGAAGCGCTTCTTTTGACGAGATGAGGACAATGGCTGTCTCTTTTCGCTGGCAGGGAAATGGTCACATTTTGCGCTGTTGGAAACAATAAAAGGGTATCAAAACGAAGAAATAGAGCCACCGGGTGGAGAGCAATGCTCCCGCCCGGTGGCTCTGTAGATTCTTGGTATATGATGAGGGCCGTCAGGCAGCCTTTTCCGTCCTGCTTCCGCAGATCACAGAAAGAGGTGCAAAAGCGCAGGGAATCCTCCCTACAAATCAATGTCAGGGGTATCGCCGGAAGTGCCTTCGAGCAGCAGGCGTACCTTGCGCAGACGTGTCCACCTGCTCCGGGCAGCGACCGATATAGGCCTCTGGCCTCAGCAGAACGGCGAGGTCTTCTGTATGCATGGAAAAAGCCGGCTCTGCCGCCAGTTGCTCCAGAAGGTCGCAGGGCTCGCCTTCCTTCATCCTTGCGGAGGCCGCGTGGGAACAGCGGCGCAGAGGAATCCCTCCGGTATGGAGATGCGGCGGTTGGCGGAGTCATCCAGCGTGCGTTCCAGCCACTGTACGGACGCCGTCATGGAGGCGTTTACGGCGTCCGAGATCAGAAAGCGGGACAAAGAACAGATTCGCTCACTGCGCATGGGGTTTCGCTTATACGGCATGGCGGAGGAGCCAATCTGGTTTTCTTCAAAGGGCTCCTCTATCTGCCGGTCATGCTGCAGCAGGCGAATATCGTTTGCCATCCGATAGGCACTCTGCGCAATAGAAGACAGACAATTCAGGATGCGGCTGTCCACCTTTCGGGGATATGTCTGCCCGCAGACATCAAAACACGCTGCAAATCCGAATTCCGCGCTGATCTGCCGGTTCATCTGGTCGATCTTTTCGGTATCACCATTGAATAGCTCCAGAAAACTGGCCTCGGTACCGGTGGTCCCACGGCAGCCGAGGAATTTCATGTGTGCCAGTACGTGCTCCAGTTCCTCCAGGTCGGAAAGAAAATCCTGCATCCAGAGTGTCGCCCGTTTGCCCACGGTAACAAGCTGCGAGGGCTGATAGTGGGTATAGCCGAGGGTGGGCGGCGACTTGTATTTCTCCGCAAAGTCCGCAAGATTTTTCAGCACGTCCAGCAGTTCCTTGCGGAGATGGCGCAGACCGTCCCGATAAAGGATCAGATCCCCGTTATCGGTTACATAACAGCTTGTGGCCCCCAAATGGATCACGCCTGCGGCGCCGGGGGCCGCTTTTCCATAGGCATAGACGTGCGCCATCACATCATGCCGTACCTCTCGCTCCCGTTGTGCGGCGCATGCAAAATCAATGTCATCTATGTGTGCTTCCAGCTCTGCGACCTGCTCTGCCGTAATGGGCAGGCCGAGATCATGCTCCGCCCGGGCCAGCGCGGTCCAGAGCCTTCGTCAGACCTGAATACGCTTTTTCTGGGAGAATAGATACAGCATCTCCTCTGATGCATACCGGGATGACAGGGGCGATTCATATTTTTCGTACATCGTGCTGCCCTTTCTCTGCTTTATTCCGCAGTGACGACCATGCTGCGCGTGGTTTTATCGATATCATGAATTGATACCGAGTACGAAGAATTTGAGAAATGCAAGTCTGTTTGTAGGGACTGTTCACTCTTTCGGCAGCAACCGGAAGGAAAAGGCGTAAGCATATTAAAACTGCCGCCATCTATTCGAAGGTATCCTACTTTTTTGAATGAACTCCGTTTTTCAAAGCTTGGAAGAGAGATGATCTTTTGAAAGGGCTCCGTTTCCCGGATATTCTGTCGAGAAACGGAGCCTTTCTTACATATTTTCTCTCGACGGACAGGGGGTTCATTTGCTATACTGAAAGCGAAGATAATAATTGGGAGACACCGTGATATGAAGAAAATCTTATTCGTTTGCCATGGCAATATCTGCCGCAGTCCGATGGCGGAGTATGTCATGAAGGACTTAGTAGAAAAAGCGGGGCTGGCAGTCCAATTCCATATAGAGTCCGCTGCAACCAGCCGTGAGGAGATAGGCAACCCCGTCTATCCTCCGGCACGACGTAAGCTGGCAGAACACGGTATATCCTGCGGCGGCCACGCGGCGCGGCAGCTCACCAAAAACGATTACAAAGAATTCGATCTGCTCATCGGCATGGACAGAGCCAACCTACAGAATATGCGGCGTATTTGCGGTGGTGACCCAGATGGCAAGATACATCTGCTGCTGGACTACACCCGTCATCCCCGCGATGTAGCCGACCCGTGGTACACCGGAGATTTCGAGGAAACATGGCAGGATGTGCTGGCGGGGTGTCAGGGATTGCTGAGAGAGTTATTGCAGAAACGAGGTGAACAGAATGGCACAAAATGATAAGATCCAACTATTTGAGGACAAACGCATTCGTACTGCGTGGGACGAGGAAAAAGAAGAATGGTACTTTTCCATCGTCGATGTTGTTGCCGTGCTGACGGATCAGCCAGATGCCCGTCATGCCAGTACATATTGGGCAGTTTTAAAGAAGCGGCTGAATAACGAGGGCGCAGGCCAACTGCTTACAAATTGTAAGCAGTTGAAAATGACCGCCTCGGATGGGCGGAAGCGTCTAACCGATGTAGCCGACACGGAACAGCTTCTCCGTATCATCCAGTCTATTCCTTCATCGAGGGCAGAGCCGTTCAAGCTGTGGTTAGCACAGGTTGGACGGGAACGCATTGAGGAAACCATCGACCCAGAGTTGACCATCGAGCGAGCTCTGGAAACGTACCTCAAGAAAGGCTATACTCGTGAATGGATCAACCAGTGGTTGCAGGCCATCCAAGTCCGCAAGGAACTGACGGATGAATGGGATGCCCACGGTGTACAGAAGGGCGTGGAGTACGCAATACTTAACGATGAGATCTCCCGTGCATGGTCAGGGATGTCCACACGGCAATATAAGAACCTCAAGGGCCTGAAGCGAGAAAACCTCCGCGACAATATGACCACGCTGGAGCTGGTGCTGAATATGCTGGCAGAGGCGACCACCACGGAAATCTCCAAGCAGAAAGCTCCGGAGACATTTTCGGAAAACATTGATGTGGCGCGTGCCGGAGGAAAAGTGGCCGGTGATGCACGGAAAGCCATTGAAAGCCAAACCGGTGTCCCCGTTATTACCTTCAAGAATGCTGCCCAGCTCAATCAGGTCGTGACAGATCTGCTGGAAGGGGCCACTACGCCACCGGAGAAACAAGACAAAAAGCGCTGATTCACAGACAACAAAAGTGGTGGGTGGTCACAAAAAGAAAGACACCCTCACGGGTGTCTTTCTTTTTGGAGCAGGGATTTTGCTGTGCAAAATCGTTTGCCTGCGGGCGGGCCGCGGAACGCGCAAGGGCTGCCGCCTGCACACCATCACCGCCTCCAACGGCGAGGGCATGCCGGGCGGCGAGCGCATCCAGGCCACTATGGTCTTTGAGAAGATTATCTGATTACATTGGGAGCCATATACGAGAACGGGAGACTGCGGTGCGGTCTCCCGTTTTTTGTTATCGCCGCAGGGCGGCCATAAAGCGCAGCAAATTGCCCATGGTGAAGCGCAGATCCTCCTCGGTTCGCGCGGCGGCTTGGGGCCAGGTACACAGCGCCGGATGGATGGGGAACACGCCGGACACGCCCTCCGCGTACACCGCGTCCAGCGCCGTCTCGCAGCCGCCCACCAGCGCCGCTGCCGGTACACCCAGCGCCCGGGCGCGGCGAGCCACGCCCACCACCGTCTTCCCCCGCAGGCTCTGGCTGTCCAGATGACCCTCGCCGGTGATGACCAGCGATGCGCCGCGGCATTTCCGGTCAAAGTCCGTGAGATCCAGCACCACATCAATGCCCATGCGCAGCTGTCCGCCGAAAAATGCCGCCGCACCGGCCCCGAAGCCGCCGGCTGAACCACCGCCCGCCAGTGTCAGCACCTCCATGCCCACGTCTTTTTCCAGCATCTCCGCCAGATGGCGCAGGCCCGCATCCATACGGGCCACCATGGCCGCGTCCGCCCCCTTCTGAGGTCCGAACACCGCCGCCGCACCAGCGGGACCGCACAGGGGGTTGTCGATGTCGCACATCACCGTGACCTCCGCGCCCGCCATCGTCTCCCGCAGCCCCTCCATGCGGATATGGGCGATTTGGGTCAGCGTCCCGCCGGTAGGCACGAACGCCCGTCCCTTCACGTCCAGAAATTCCGCGCCCAGCGCGGCGGCCGCGCCGCAGCCGCCGTCGTTGGTGGCGCTGCCGCCCAGCCCCAGCACCAGCCGCTTTGCTCCGCGGGACAGCGCGTGGGCCATCAGCTGGCCCACGCCGTAGGTAGTGGTCTTTTCCGGATCGCGGCACGCGCCCGCCAGCGGCAGGCCCGCCGCTGCGGCCATTTCCACCACCGCCGTACCGTCCGGCAGCAGGCCGTAAAAACCCATGACCTCCTGGCCGCAGGGCCCTGTGCAGGGCACCTCCGCCCGCGTGCCGCCCACGGCGGCCAGAAAGGCGTCCACCGTGCCCTCGCCGCCGTCCGCCACCGGAATGGCGCAGATCTCCGCCTCCGGCTCCAGCCGCAATATCTCCTCCGACGCGATGCGGCAGATGTTCTCCGAGGACAGCGTTCCTTTGAAGGAATCCGGTATCAGCACATATTTTGCCATGGTCTCCGCTCCTTTCCGAAAAAGCGAGCCGCGGCAGACGCCGCGGCTCACGGGTTTGCTGCTTACAGCGTGTAGAACAGCGCTGCCATCTGGGCCGTCACATCCTCCGTGTAGCTGCACAGCGTCACGCAGTAGATGTAGTTGCCCTCCTTCATGCACACCAGCAGTTCGTACATGGGGGTGTCCTGTACCGTGGCGGTGATGGCGATCGCGGGACACTCCGCACCGGCGAACTCCGCCGTGGTCACGGACGCTGTCACATCCTCAAAGCCGTAGGTGCCCATGGCGTCGGGCAGCTGCTCTGCGGACAGCTCCACGTAGTCCTGAGCGCTCATGGTGGTGCCAAACAGAAGGCCCATGTTCTGGAACACCACGTTCATGGTCATCAGTCCATCGGTGGAGGAGGCGTACATATCGTACACGCTCTGGTTCTCCTCCATCAGCTGGCGCATATCCTCGTCGCTGGTGCCCTCCGTCAGGAAGCCGTTGATCTCCGCGATCTGCGCCTCGGTGTAGAACGTCCAGGTCTCGTCCAGCGTGCAGCCGATGCCGGCAAACTCGTTGGTATAGGTGCCGCCGTTGACGCTGCCCAGCTCCGGCGTGCCGGCGTCATCGGCGGGCATGTCCACCTGACCCGAGGTACCCTGATCCTCCACGGCACCGGGGTCCACGGTGCCGCCGGCCTCGTCCGTCGTCTGCTGTCCGCAGGCGGCCATGGTCATTAATATCGTCAGTGCCATCAGCATGGCAAACAGCTTTTTCATGGGTCTCCTCCTGTACGAAGTGTGTCAGTTTCTGTCAACGGCATTGTACCAAATCGGCGCGGGAAATACAACAGCAAAATTTTCCGCCGCGGCGGCCGGCGGCTTTGGGATGCGCCGCCATTTCCCGACAGGATGCGTCCGCCGTTCCGGTTACAATAGGCGTGAAAGGAGGGACAAGCCTTGAAAACTGTCACCGAGGCCGTCCGGTCCGTCCCGCTCCGCTCCCTGCTGACGGGGTTTTTACCGGCGGCCGCCGCGTTTCTGCTGTCCGGCGCGGCGCTGGACGGCCTGTACAGCCCATGGGCGCTGGCGGCCGTCTCCGCCGCAGGCGTCAGCTGGCCCGGGCTCAGCGCCCTGCTGGGCGCGGGACTGGGCGCTTTCCTTTTTCTGGATTTTCAGGCGGGGCTGCGCCACACCGCCGCCGCCATCCTCATCTTCTGTGCCAACACGGCGTTCTGCACCACCCGCCTGTACCGCCGTCCGGTATTCCGGCCTGTGGCTGCCGTGTTGATGACGCTGCTGGTGCAGTCGGCCTATCTCATCCAGCGGCAGCCGCGGCAGTGGGCGCTGTGCGCCGCTGCCTGCACCGTGCTGTACGCTGCGGCGGCGCTGCTGCCGTCGCTGTCGGATGCCAATGCCTCGGCGGTGAGCCGCGGGCAGGCGCTGTTCCTGCTGGGTCTGGGTCTGTCCCTCACCGCCTACGGCTGGTCGTTCTCCGGCTTCCGCGTGGGCGGTATGCTGGCGGCGGCGCTGCTGATGGCCGCGGCGAAGTGCCTGTCCCCCGCCTCCGCCGCGGCGGCGGGAGCCGTGGCCGGTCTGACCATGGATCTGTTCACCGGCGATGCGGTGCTGCTGACCGCAGTGTGCTGCGGCGGGATGGGAGCCGCCTCCGCTGTCAGGGAGCGGGGCCGGTTGGCCGTGCCGCTGGTATACACCGCCGCAGCCATGGCTGTGTATACGCTGCTGGACGGGCCGGACCCGCTGCCCCTGCTGTTTCAGAGCATGGCGGGTGCGGGGCTCTATCTCCTGCTGCCTCAGCGCCTGCCGCTTCGGCTCGCCCAGCAGGCGCCCGCGCCGCCGGCCCAGCCGGAGGCCACCCCCGCCGCCGCGTTCCGTGCCGTGTACGACAGCTTTTTCACCGAGGTGACGCCGCCGCGGCCGGAGAACCCCGCCGTGCTGTTCGACCGCGCAGCGGAACAGGTCTGCGCAGGGTGTCTATTGCAGCGGGATTGCTGGCAGGCACACTACAACGACACCTACAATGCCTTCAACGACGCCTGTCCCCGCCTGCTGCGCCGCGGCAGCGCCTGCGCAGAGGACTTCCCCCTGCATTTTGCCAGCCGCTGCCTGCACTTCCCCCAGCTGCTGGAGGCGCTGAACGACCAGCTGCACCAGTTCCTGCTGCGCCGCGCCCACCGGCTCCAACTGGAGGAGGCGTATCAGATGGCGCGGCAGCAGTACGCCCAGATGTCGGAGGTGCTGTCCTCCGGCGTGCCGGTGTCGGCGCCGCCCCGCTTTACCTGCCGCACCGCCATCGCCCTGCGGCCCAAGGAAGGCGAGACACTGTGCGGCGATCAGGCGGCGTCCTTCGAGGCGGGCGGCGCGGCGTGCCTGCTGCTGTCCGATGGCATGGGCAGCGGCGAGGCTGCCCACCGCGAGGCCGCCATGACCGTGCGGTTACTGAAGCAGTTTTTACAGGCGGGCGTGGAGCCGCTGCCGGCCCTGAAAACACTGAACACGGCGATGCTGCTGCGCTGCCGCGAGGGCGCGGGCTTCACCACCATCGACCTGCTGCGGCTGGACCGCAGCACCGGTGAGGCCGCGCTCTATAAATACGGCGCGGCGCCGTCGTATCTGAAAAAGCTGGGCCGCGTCACGCGGTACGGCGGCGCGGCGCTGCCCGCGGGACTGGAGGGTGCGGACCGCCAGCCCGATGTCATCCGCTTCGTTCTGCCGCCGGACGGCTGGCTGGTGATGGTCTCCGACGGCGTGGTCGGCGGCGACGGGGACGAATGGCTTCAGGATCTGCTGGCCGGTTGGGGCGGCGGCACTCCCGACGCCTTGGCCCGCCGCATCCTCACCATGTCCGCCGAACACGGCGGGCGGTCCGATGACTGCGCCGTGCTGGCGCTGCACCGGCTGCGGGGCGAAGAAAATGGCCCCGCGCAGGTATAATCCGCCGCCGCGCCGTCCATACTACTACCGTCGCCCGATGCGATAGGGCGGCGCAGTAAACGGACAGCAAGGAGGGCATATGCTTGGTTAAAGGTATTTCCCGCCGCGTCATCGTGGTGGATTCTCCGGACCCCCAGATCTTCGAACAGGCCATTTTCATTCTGCGCACCGATGGCGGCGGCGTCAGCTCACAGCAGCTGGTGGATCAGGCCGTCCGCATCGCCAAGAACTATGCCCGCTGTCAGGGTCTGCCGCGCCGGCGCGTCCGCGTCCCCGGTTGGCTGTGGGCCGCCATCGGCGCGGCGGCCATCGGACTGACGTGGCTGCTGTGTACCCTGTTCTGATCTTCCCATGGTTTCAGCGGGCAGCGCCCGTTTGAAATTAGTTTTCCATCATTTTTCTCCTCACTTGGAGCGGACGTGACCCGTCCGCTTCCTTTTTTTGCGCAAAAAAACCGCAGGAGGGCTTACCCTCCTGCGGTTTCGTGTCTCAGTTCTTCTTTTTCCGCGTCACGACGATGCCGATGATCGCCGCCACGGCGATGACGCCCAGCAACACCCACAGCCATGTGAGCCCCGCGCTCTGCTGAGGAACGGCGGCGCTGTCCTGTGCGCCGGTCTGGCTGTCGGCAGAGTCCGGCAGGTCGTCCACGGAGACGGTGCCCTCGTCGATGCCGGTGTCCTCTGCGCCGCCGGCGCCGCCCGTGGTACCGGTGGTGTCGCCGGCAGTGCCGGAGTTGTCCACGTCCACGGTGCCCGTGTCGGCGCCGGTGGTGGTGCCGGAGCCGCCGTTGTTGGGTTTGTTGTCGGCGGGCTTATTGTCATCGGGCTTGCTGTCGTCCGGTTTGCTGTCATCGGGCTTGCTGTCGCCCGGCGTGTTGCCGCCGTTGACGTTGCTGTTGTAGTTCACCGTGATGCCGGAGGCGAAGGCCCCCTCCTCCACGGCAGTGATGGTGTCCGGCAGGTCCACCGTTTTCACGTTGTCATTGCCCGTGAACGCGCCCTTGGCGATGGTGTTCACAGGGATACCGGCGATGCTGGCCGGTACGGTGACTGCGGCGTCCTTGCCGAAATAGCCGGTGATGGTGATGGACTCGTCCGCGATGGTGTAGTGCAGCGCACCCTCGGTGTAGACGGTGGCAGCCAGCGCCGTGGCCGTCATGGCCAGCGCCATGAGCAGCGACAGCAGCACGGGGATGAGTTTTTTCATAAGTCGCTCCTTTGCTTTGCGCACAGGGGCATAGTCCGCGCGGACTATGCCCCTGTTTTGGGTTAGGGTCGGAGATGGTTCTTAGCCCAGGATGCTGGGGCCATCACCCTCATCGATGCCGCTGTCGCCGCTGGTGGTGATGATGTCCTCACCGGTGGTCAGAATGACCTGCATCTCCGGAGCTTCATACTGCTTTTTATCCACTGATTTCCCTCCTTTACTTGTTCAGGCTGTTGTAACTGCCGGACAGGATCGTATCCGCGTACACGTACATAACCTCGCCAGCGCTGTTCTTCAGGATCATGTAGCCGCGTCCGTAGAGAGTGGTATCCGCCGTCCGGACCCCGCCGTTGAAACGGGTCACGCCATTCAGTTCACCGCTGCTACCGATGAACTCATACACACCCTCGGGCACCGTACCGTCCGCCGTCAGCTTCAGGTAATCCTTGCCCGCATCGTCAGCGCAGCGGCTATCAATGCTATACAGGATACCCTGCTTCACCAGCTCGTAGCCCTCGGGCACCGCACGCGTCGCCGTGAAGGAGATCACGTAGTAGCCATTGCCCGCGCTGGCATCCATAGCCGTCATGGAGATGACAGGCTTGACCTCGGCATTCTCGCCGTAGACAGCCTTCACGGTCATGTCACCGCTGGGGGCCAGCTTCAGCGTCTTGGTATAGCCCAGAACGTTGCCGTCGTTGTCCGTCCAGTAGGAGAAGGTCTTGCCCTCGATGTCCTTGGCCGTCACGTTGACAGCCTTACCGACCACCGCGTTCACGACCTCATTGCCGATGCCATCGGGATAAATCACCGTCACCTTGCAGGCGATGCTGGGCTCCGTATAGCGTGCGCGCACCTGAATGATGCCGCTGTTGTTGGCCATGGCCGCGCGGATCTCAGCTTCCGTCATGGACCAGCCAGTGAAGGTGCAGCCCATCTTGATGGGAGGCACGGGGAACTGGATGGTATCGGAGGTGGTGTAGGCCTTGGAGCTGATGATCTGGTCGCTGTGGGAGATGAACACCACGGTGGCCTGATTCTGACGCGCCTTGCCGTACACAGCCTTCAGGGTCGTCTCGCTGCCCATGACGAAGGTGTAGCTCTTATCGGTGGAGACCACCTTGTTGGATGCGTTGACCCAGTACAGGAAGTTCTCCGTGCCGGTGAAGTTCACCGTCACAGATGTGCCGATGGCGAACTGCTCATACAGGTAGGAATCCTGCACCGCGCCGCCGTTGACCGTGAACTCGGAAGCCGTAACAGTCAGCCAGAACTTGCCGCCGCTGATGGGCTCATAGACCGCGATCATGGTGCAGTCAGCGGTGGGCTTGACCTCGCAGGTCAGGTCGGTGCTGTACGGCGTGCCGGTGTACTCGTTGACGAACCAGCCCACGAACTTGTAGCCGCTGATGGCGGACGCCGTGACCGTGGTGCCCTGCGCGTAGGTGATGTTGCTGCCGCCGCCGGTCACATTGGCCACGGGGCTGTTGCTGCCGGTGGTGCGGGACGTCACCATGACGGTGAACATGCCGATCTCCACGCCGTAGCGACCCTCACTGTTGGCAGTCGTCACAGGCGTGAAGCCAGGAGCGCAATACTCCTTCTTGACGATGCTGCTGAACTCGCCGCCGGAGATGTTGACATCCTTGGCGGTCACGTCGCGGACCAGAACAGCGTCCGTATCCTTGGCGCCCAGCACCGTGCCGCCGGTAATGTCCAGGCCCACCAGGTTGGTCTGGCTCTTGTCGTTACCGATCTCACGGATAGCGGTGGAATACTTACTCTCCACCACAGCGTTGCCGGAAATGTTGATCTGAACCTGACCGGCGTAGCCGATGTAGGAGTCGATCATGATGGCAGAGCCGTCATAGCTGATACCGTTGGTCTGGGAATACTGATCGCCGATGACATTGTCGTTGGCAACGCCGCGGACCGTACCGCCGGAGATGTTCAGCGTACCGGACTTGATGCCGATGCCGCAGTAGCCCTCCACCAGGCCGCCGGTGATATTGACCTCGCAGGGCTGGGGCAGATAGACTGCCAGGCTCTCGGACTTGACAACTGCACCCTCAAACACGTTGACGTGGGACACGCCTCTGTCAGTGCCGTTGCCCTGGATGGCGGGCGTCTTGGCGCTCTGCACCGTGCCGTAAATATTCAGCTCGGGAGCGTAGGTCTTGCCGCTGTCATTCTGGCCCTTGATGAACACCGCAGGAGAATCACCCTTCGCACTGTCCGCAACGATGGTGGAATCCTTGTCGATAGTCACGCTGCCGTTGTAGTTCACGCTAAGCAGAGAGCTGTTGACCGCCTTGCCGGTGATGTCCACATCCGCCAGTGTCAACTTGCCGTAGGCATAGTTCGTCTTGCCGTCGGGAACATCAATGGTACCGTTCTGGATGGTCACTTCGCCGTAGGTGACAAAGCTACCGGTCACGGTCATCTTGTTCAGGTCGATGGTGATATTCGCGTTGACCTTGATGCTGCTCTCGGCGACATCCGCCAGCAGTCTCACGGTCTGGCCGTCCTCAGCCGCCGCAACGGCCTCGGCCAGCGTGTTGTACGCCTTGACGGAATTGCCGTCCTTGTCCAGAATCTGGGCGGTCATACCGTCAACAGCCGTGAAGGAGCCGTTCTCGTTCTTGGTGATACCAACGCCGGGAGCCGCGAAGCTGGGAGTCTTGCCGTCCACCTTCTGCTCGGGGGAGACGTTGGGGTCGAAGCCGACGAACGTACCGCCGCTGATGGCGACCTTCGCATTACCAGAGGTGAACTCGCTGTCGATGCAGTTGAACAGATACTTGCTGCTGCCTTCCCACTTCTGGTGCAGGTCGAAGGTGCCGCCCTTGACGGACAGGGTACCCTCCTCCACCTGAACCACGCTGACGTTGCCGTAGAAGGTGCCGTTTTCGATGGTCAGGTCGCCCTTCGCCACGTTGATGGTGTAGCAGTCGTTCTCCTTGGCATCTATGGTGCCGTTACCAGTGATGGTCACCTTGGCGCCATTCGTGATGGACAGGATGGCGTTGGCAGTATCGCCCCAGATGTCCACCGTGTTCTTGATGGTCTTGCCGTTCAGGTCCAGCGTGATGCTCTTGTTGATGGCCAGCTGGGTGTTCTGCTCGACATCCGCCAGCAGTTTCACGGTCTGGCCGTCCTGCGCCGCCGCAACGGCCTCGGCCAGAGTGCTGTACGCCTTGATCTTGGATTCGCCGCTGGCCTTATCCGCCACAATGACGGCAGGAATCAGGTCATCCACGTCCGCATCCGCCTGGCTTCTCGCCGGATAGATGAGGTCGCCTCTGTTGTAGTGCACACCGCCGTTCGACAGCGTGATGGACACCGTCTCAGGATGCTCCATGTAGTTGCCGTCCACCTTCAGCGTGCTGTCGGTGCCGACCCACCAGATGCCCATGCTGGCGTCACCGCTCACGGTGCCGTGCAGCTGGTTATCCGTGACCGTCAGCTTGATGTTCTGGCCCTCGCAGTCAAATCCGCTACCATAAGCCATCTCAATGTGGATATGGCGCACCTGCGTGCCGTCAGCCTTAGCCTTGAACATGTTGCTGCTGACGTTGACCTCCGCACCTTCCATCGGTGTGACCTGAATCGCCTCGTACTCGATGCTGTCAAAGGTGCAGCCGGTGATGGTCAGCTTGCCCTTGACCTGGGAGAAGTAGAATGCGGAAAGCTTATTGCCGTTGGCAATGTCCTTGAAGTTCACGTTTTTGATGGTCACATCCGCGGCGGCATTACCGGGCATGTTCACAGAGATGCTGGAATTGCCGGAAATGGTGTGGCCGCCGCCATCCAACGTGATGTTCTTGCTGATGGTGAGGCTGCCGCAGTCTGCCACGTCGCACAGCAGGGTGATGGTCTTGCCCTTTCCAGCCAGACGGATCGCGTCGGCCAGCGTCTCATACTTCTTGCTGCCGACCGCGGCGACATAGTGGCCTTCCTTGACGCCGTAGGTGCCGTCCGCGTTCTTGGTGGGGATGAAGCCCGCAGCGCAATAGTAATCGGGAATACTCTTGTTGAAGGTACCGCCCAAAACCTCGAAGCTATCATCAGCCTGAGCAGGACTCAGGTGATGAAAAACGTTGTTGCCATTTCCGTTGAACGTACCGCCCTTGACATAAGTGATGGAGGCATAACCATTCACTCTGCCAGTCACAACAACCCTTGCGTTCGTGCTGGTACTCTTTTCATTAAACGTACCGCCGGTAATGGTAGTAGTGCCGTAAACCAGAACAGTTCCCGTTATTCCCCATCTCGGAGCTGTTTCCCGCGTGAACGTACCGCCGCTGATATTCAGCACAGAGCCTTCCTCGCTCTTGACCACGTTCAGACCGCCGGTGTAGGTACCGCTGGTGATGGTCAGGGTGCCGTAGTTGTCGATCATGGAGGAGCCGGTGTTGCCCGCCGTGGCGGTGACATCCGTCAGCGTCAGGTTGGCATTGCTGCCCTCCTTCGTGACCTCGATGTTGTAGTAGCCGGTGCCGCCCATAACATTACCGTTCTTCACGGTGACGGTGCCGCCGGTCACGGAGATCGTAGCCTTGCCGGCGTTGGTGTTGGTCAGGGTCTTGCCGCCCAGATCAAGGGTGATGCTCTTGCTGATGACCACGTCCTCAGCGGCATCCGCCAGCAGGGTCACGGTCTGGCCGTCCTCAGCCGCCGCAACGGCCTCGGTCAGGGACTCGTAGCCCTGGCTGCCGATCTCGGCAACATACTTGCCTTCCTTCACGCCGTAGGTGCCGTCCGCGTTCTTGGTGGGGATGTAGCCGTCAGCGCACAGGGACTTGTCCACCTCGCTGGAGAACGTACCGCCGGAAATGGCAACAACGTTCTCACTGTTGTCAAACGCGCTCTCGGTCAGGTCCTTCCAGTTGTAGGCCTTGACCGCGGCGTTGCCGTCCTTGGCCGTGAACGTGCCACCCTTGACCTCGATATTGGACAGGCCCTTGTAGCCGGTGCGGTTCACGATGGAGATGGCCGCGCCGTCCTCGATGGCGCCGTCGTTAATGGTCTTGGGAATGCCGTCACCAGTGACGGTGATGGCCGTCTTAGCGCCGGTGATGTTCAGGCTGCCGGAGCAGACCTGCACGCCCATGGTCTTGGCGTTGATGACGCTGTTGTCGATGGTCAGCGTGCCGGAGCTGGGGAAGTAGATGCCGAAGCCGTTGGGCACGTTCAGCGTGCTGTTCCTCAGCGTCACGGTATCGTTGGTGTTGTTGCCGTTGGTCTCGATGCCGCTGCGGGCGGTGGTCGTCATCTCGACGCCATCGAACTCCAGACTGGAATTGTCATACTTGATGGTGCCGCCCATGGCGGAGGGGATCAGACCCACCAGCTGGCTGCTGACCACCTTGCCGTTCTTCACGGTCAGCGTTGCATTGGGGTTGTTGATCTCGAAGGCCGCGCTGTTTGCATCCGTGCCGGTGCAGGTCCAGGTGTGGCCGTTCAGATCCACCGTGCGGGCAATGGTGCCGGAGTTGAACGTTGAACCGGTGGTATAATCGCGCAGCAAGACGATAGGCTCGCCGCTGGCCGTCTGCGCCTTGAACGCCTCGTCCATGGTGTAGTAGGAGGTGTCGCCGACCTTGGCCAGATAGGCTTTCGCCACACCGAAAGTGCCGTCGTCGTTCTTGTTAATGGCGGAATCCTCCACCACGTACTTGGTGGGGTCGCTGGAGAACGTACCGCCGGTGACAGCGATAGTCGCCTTGGTGGCGTCGTCGATGCTGGTCAGCTCATTGGTGCTGGGATCGTAGCTGCGGGTATCCAGCGCACCGTTGACAGTGCCGCCGGTGATGCTGACCTTGGCCACCTTGCCCTCGGCGCTGCCGTAGTTCACAGAGAGCACGTTACCGTTGACGGTGCCGCCGCTGATCGTCAGATCGCTGTTGTGACCGCCGCTGTACGTCCAGGCTGCAACTGTGCCGTTGACCGTGCCGCCCTTGATCTCAGCGAACTTCCAGTTCTCCACCGCATAGCTGTTTTTGGAATTCAGCGTACCGTCTTCTTTCAGGTAGAACGTACCGCGATCGACCTTGATCACGATGAAGTTATCCTGGGTAAACGTGCCGCCACTGATGGTCAGACCGGGGTACTTGGCAACGCTGTCATCGCCCACGCGCACCAGGGACGCGCCCTTCACTCCAACAACGCCGCTGTTGTTCGTAACGCTGCCGCTCTCGAAGAAAAGCCAGCCGTCCTGAATGTCAATGACATAGTGGGAGCTGACGCCGGAGTTCGCCGCGGTATCCTCACGCATGATGGTACCGGTCTGCGCCGCGCTGCTGTCCTTGACGGTGACGCGGTTCTTAACGGTCAGCGCGGGCTTGCCCGCCACGGTGCCGCCGTTGAGGGTGTGACCGTTCAGGTCGAGGGTCAGTCCATATGTGCTTATGGTGACATTCTCGCGGGTGTCCGCCAGCAGGGTCACGGTCGCACTCTTAGCAGCCGCGTCGATAGCTGCCTGCAGGGTCTCGTACTTGACGCCCTTGACCTCTGCCACGTAGGTGGTCGTCTCGCTGGGCATCAGCTGCGTTACGCTGGTGGTCAGCTTATCGCCAGCCGCGACAGTCTTCGTGCCCTGCTTGCTCGCGTCTGTCGTGCCGTTGCTGCCGTAGTAGCCCGGCTGCTGCGCCTGCACAGTGGCCTCGGTGCTCTCCACAGTCAGCGCCACATCGTTGGACTTCTGGCCCTCGCGGCCATCGCCCAGCAGGATGTCGCCGTTGCTGCCCACCGTGCCGGTGAAGGTGCAGGTGGCCACGGTGGTGGTCATCGTGCCGCTGCCGCTGTTGACAAAGCGCACGGGCGCAGCGAACTGCTCCCAATCACCATTGTCGCCGCAGTTGGTGAACGTGCTGTTCTGGACGGCAACAGTCTGCGTACCGTTTGCCTTGTGGTTGAAGTTCACCGGCACCTGTGCCCCCGTGAAGGAGCAATTGTCGATGACCACATTGCCGTCCGCATTGGAGTAGACGGAAGTAGCCTTTGTGCCAAAGTCGCAGCCGGTCAGCGTGATGTCGTTCACGCCGGTGGTTCCGCTGATATACACGCGCTGGACGGTGATACCGTCGGTGCTGTCGCAGTCGGTCAGGTCCACAGTCACCTTATGATCGGTGTGCCGCTGACCCCACACGCCCAGATTGTCCAGCTCATAGGCCGTGACGGTGATGTCCTTCTCCAGATAAGCACCGCCGGCCTCGACCTGCTTGCCGGTATCGCGGCTGAACGTATAGGTGTCGACCTCCAGGTCGCACTCGCCGCCGGAAATATAGGCATTGTTGCCGTAGATGGTGATATCATCCGCCACGTGGCCGTGGGTCAGCTCGCCCACATCCGCGCCGGGACGGCACACGATGGTGATGGCACCGGCGTTGGCCTTGTAGGCCGCCGTCAGTGCTTCCGCCAGCGTGGCAGCATAGCCGCTCTCAGAACCGGCAGCCCAGTATACAGGGGTAGCCGCTTCCCAAACGGATTCGTCCAGCAGCTCCAGGGTGTAGCTGCTGCTGCCCAGTGCCGCGATGGCCTCGTTCAGCGTGGCGTACTCGGTGTTGCCCACCTTGGCCACGTTGGTGGCAGCGGGTGTCACCGCGCCATCGCCATCCTGCGGGTCTGCGGAATCGTTTCCGTTCACAGAATCGGTAGGATCAGCGCCGCCCTCAGCATCGGCGGGATCATCCGCCGTGCCGCTGCCGCTGCTGCCTCCGACCTGCTGGTCGCCGGTGTTACCGCTGCCCTCGCTGTCTTCGACCTGCAAGTCATCGGTGTTACCGCTGCTGTTGCTGTCGTCGGACACGCCCGTTCCGTTTTCGGAGACGATCGCGCCCTGGGTTTCGTCGGCGTTCCCCATCGCAGCGTACGCCGCCGTCGGCAACAGAGACAGCATCATTACCAGCGAAAGCAGTAATGACGCTGCTCTTTTGCCCATTCTTGTTTTGTTCATGTTCCCCCATCCTTTCATGTGATTTTTTGGTCTGTCTGCGGAATCATGCTGTGCGCTGTCCGCACCGTGCCCGCGGCACTGCACCGACGGGTCCGCACCCCCTGCGGATCAGTGGCAGGCTCCGCCGCGCGGAACGCCGTCCCATGCGGAAAAGCCATCGTTTCAACTGGGTTGAAACGGGAAAAGGGTACCCTTTTCTGCCGGTATCTCCCTCCAATGCAGGCGCCCCTTGCACCTGCGCGGGCTGGAAAATCGTCCCATTGCGGGGTGATTTCCCTTTTCTGGATATACACGGGATAGCATAGCACCATTTCGACAAACAATCAACTTTATTTCCGCACAAAATTTCCCGATTTTTTCTATTTAATATCGACAAAACCCGGAGCATAGTGCGTCAAAGGCCGTCTCTCCGCACAATTCCGGCATTTTCCCGCCGCCTGTGGCCGGCTGCGCGGGCATCTGCCGCAAAAGCGGAGCCACCGGCGAAAAAAAAGAAGCCATGACAACGTCATGGCTTCTTTTGGCAGGGGCAGAAAGGCTCGAACTCTCGACACGCGGTTTTGGAGACCGCTGCTCTACCAACTGAGCTATACCCCTGTGTGGTGGGCCTTCGGGGACTCGAACCCGGGACCGGACGGTTATGAGCCGTCTGCTCTAACCAACTGAGCTAAAGGCCCAAGTCTACGCGGCTGACCTGAATAAGAAATGAGCCGCCACCTTACGGATGGCGGCTCACCCTTTGGCTCCCCCTGTTGGGCTCGAACCAACAACCCTTCGGTTAACAGCCGAATGCTCTACCATTGAGCTAAGGAGGAGTGTTGGCGCTACCTATTTTCCCGGGCCGTCTCCAGCCAAGTATCGTCAGCAGAAGCGAGCTTAACTTCCGTGTTCGGGATGGGAACGGGTGGACCCTCGCCCTAATCAGCACCAACTACCGATCGCAGCCACACATGCGGCAACGACCTATTCAATTCGGAGAAAAAGTGGTGACCCGTACCGGATTCGAACCGATGTTAAAGGCGTGAGAGGCCTCTGTCTTAACCACTTGACCAACGGGCCGCATTTTTTCTTCTATTTCATCAGCCGAAGCTGTTGAAATCGTGGTACACCTTCAGGGACTCGAACCCTGGACACCCTGATTAAGAGTCAGGTGCTCTACCAACTGAGCTAAAGGTGCATGTCTGATTGACACGGCTATTATAATAGATTGTTTTCCGATTTGCAAGAGTTTTTTGCGCGGTTTCCGAAAATTTTCGTATTTTTCGGGAGAATAGGCAGAAATGCGGATATATCGCTTTCCAAATACCGCCGGTTGTGGTACGATACAAGTCTATATCATCAGAGGAGGCGGGAGAGCATGCAGTACGGACAGGTGATACGGGGCCGCTTCCTGACTCGCCCCAACCGATTCATCGCCCATGTGGCGCTGCCCGGCGGGGAGACGGTGGTCTGCCATGTGAAGAACACGGGACGCTGTCGGGAGCTGCTGACGCCGGACGCCGCAGTGTATCTGGAGCGGGCGGCCAACCCTGACCGCCGCACGGCCTACGATCTCATCGCCGTGGAAAAGGGCGATAAGCTCATCAACATGGATGCCCAGGCGCCCAACCGCGTATTCGCCGAGTGGGCGCATATCTTTGATCCCACGGCCCGGCTGGTGAAGCCGGAGTTCACCTTTGGCCGGTCGCGGCTGGACTTCTGCCTGCAGGGGCCACAGGGCCTGCACCTGGTGGAGGTGAAGGGCGTGACGCTGGAGAACGGCGGCCACGCCCTGTTTCCCGATGCTCCCACGGAACGGGGTGTCCGCCACCTCCGGGAGTTGGCGAGCGCCGTGGCGCTGGGCCATCGGGCCACGGTGTTTTTTGTGATACAGATGGCGGAGGTCACAGACTTCGCGCCCAACGATGCGACCCACCCCGCCTTCGGCGAGGCCCTGCGTCAGGCGGTAGCCGCAGGGGTGCAGGCGGCGGCGTATACCTGCCGTGTCACGCCGGACAGCATCGTGATAGACCGGCCGGTACCGGTGATCTTATAAGGGAGAGGGACGATACGATGACATTGGTGGAGATTTTCTTGGTGGGCGTGGGCCTGAGCATGGACGCCTTCGCCGTGGCCATCTGTAAGGGGCTGGCCATGCCCAGGGTGAACCGGAAGCAGACCCTGCTCATCGGCCTGTATTTCGGCGTGTTTCAGGCCGTCATGCCCCTGACCGGATGGTTGCTGGGGTCCCAGTTTGCCCGCCGCGTGACGAAGATGGCCCCGTGGATCGCCTTTGTGCTGCTGGCCTGGATCGGCGGCAGCATGATCCGCGAGAGCCTGTCCAAAAAGGAGGAAGAGGAGAAAGCGGAGCCGGCGGAGCTGCGGCACAGGGAGCTTCTGATGCTGGCCATCGCCACCAGCATCGACGCGCTGGCCGTAGGCGTCAGCTTCTCCATGGTGGAGCTGACCGTCCCCATCTACGCCGCGGCCATCCTCATCGGCTGTACCACGTTCGCCATCTCTGTGGCCGGTGTGTTCGTGGGCAACCTGTTCGGTGCACGGTACAAGAACCGCGCGGAATTTGTAGGCGGCGCCATCCTGATCCTCATCGGCCTGAAGATCCTGCTGGAGCACTTCGGCGTCCTGTGAAAGCTGCAAAAGCTCATTGAAAATCGCTGCAAAAAAACAAAAGCGATCCTCGCACATAGCTGCCAAAAGCGTCAAAAGAAAAAGTCCCTATTTACATTTGTGTGTCTGATGTATCAACAGTATAATGATACATTTCACGAATTGCGTATGCAATTAGAAA
>ENA-UEPJ01001097-UEPJ01001097.1-human-gut-metagenome-genome-assembly--contig:-NODE-1097-length-34241-cov-9.137777_pt1 | contig 34241 bp, 48 predicted proteins | sample MGYA00242890_ERZ507896 | MGnify/ENA primary metagenome ERZ507896 (study PRJEB26167, sample SAMN06115508) | human gut metagenome | host: Homo sapiens | place: China:Qinghai | collected 2015-08-20... | reverse complement strand
AGCTATGACGGCTCAATTTAACAGAGCGACAGCGAAACCCGGTGTACCGCCCGTTAACATGCCGAAGAAGAAAGAAACAAAATTATCAAAAGAGGCTGTGGCAGAAGCGGCTAAACGATTTTACAACAAATAACTAAAAAACAAAAGATTATGGCTTTTACATTTACAGACCTTAACAGATTAAACCTCAACTCACTTAACGAGGTTATTTCCTTAACCGTAGGGCTTGCCGGCGAAATCGCACAAGGCATTACAGTAATGAACGGTATCCCTAACGGTACACCCGTTGTTTCCCTTACAGCAGCCGACAAGGCATTGCGCAAATCAGCAGGATGTAACGGTGAATACTTTTATAATAGCGTAGCCGACAAGGTTAAGTATTACCAACATGCGCCTATTGAGTTGCCTATCGAGATTTGCTTGCAGAGCTTGTGGGGTAAGATGGTTGCAAAGGGTATCAACCTTGATGACAACTTCTCTGAAACCGAATTGGCTGGCTTTATCCAGTCCGAAGTATTGAAGGTATTGGAAGCTGACCTGCTTCGTTTGGCTTGGTTGGACGGTAACGTATCGGCAGAAGCAACTGGTTACGGTATCTTCACTAATGGCGGTATCATCAAGCAGTTCAAGGACAGCACAATGACTGAAAACGTTTTGGTTCTTGATACTAATGGCGTTCTCGCTGCATTGCGTGGTGCTATTGACGCACAACGTCCCGACACACTGGACAACTCGGAATTCTTCGTTACTTCTAATGTTATGCGCTTGTATAAGAACTTGTTGCAGGAACGTGATAACAGCGTAGCACAGTCCGATATCGTTGACGGTCGCCCGGTGTATTACTTTGAGGGTTACAAGATTAACGAGTTGAGACACGTTTCTAACGCTGCAACGGTTGACGGTTTGGACACCGCGTTTATCGCGTTCACTCCGAAGGACAACATTCAGATTGCACTGGAAAGCGCTGGTACGGTTATCGCTCCGTTCATCCAGGACGCAAAGAGCAGAAACTACTACTCACAGACTTTGTTCGCGGCTGATGCTATGTTGGTAGCGCCCGAGAAGATGCAGTTGTGGTTGACCGCAAGAGCATAAAGTAATTAAATCATTTACTAATTGAAGGGGTTGGGATATTAACCCAGCCCCTTTTTTATTTCAAATAATATGGCAAAAGGTTGTTTAGGTAAGCTATCCGGGAACATCACCGTAGAGTGTACGATTCCGAAGGTAGGTATCAAAAAAATATATTTGGTGCACGCAGAGGATGTGACGCTAACGTTTTCATCCACAAATACATATGTCAGTAGCATTGTGTTCGCTTCGGGCGCTAAATCTGTTTTGGTAGAGGGGTACAAGCAAAATATCCAAGTTACCGGGTCTATCCGGGCTATGGATGCTTCGGTAAAGCAGGATATTAGCGTAGTGTTTAAAATGCCGCGTTCCGGCGCTTATGTAGCACAGACAAGACCTATTCTCACGGGCAAATTCTATGTCCTGGTGGAAGAAGCGAACGGCGAATATACATTCGTGGGTGCTGCGTCTCCTTTGGAGTGTTCGGGCTTCGATTTTGACAGCAACGCAAACGCGGGTATGATAACGGTAACGTTAACCGCGCCCGAGGGTTCGGCAGGGAATTATTTCACTTATGCGGTCGCAGACGTAGTCACCGAGATAATCTCTAAATCAGTTTAATTATGGCATGTATTTCAAAATTGGCAAACGCAATTGCCTATGATTGCGACAGCGGCGCGACTGGCTTAGTTAGCGCGTTGATTATTAATAAAGCAGATATCGCAAGCTTTAATGTGGGTGCTAACGGCGCAGTCCTTGGTATTACTTTAGCTTCGGGTGCTACGGCGTATAAAGTTGACACCGTGAAACGTTCTTTGGTGATTACCTCCACGTTGAAAGTCAACGACGGTGCGCCAAATGCGTTCACTCACACCGCCACCCTTACCAATATGACAAATGCCACGTCGGGTGTGCATTTCAACTTTAGTAGCGCTATGTCTAATGGTTCATTTGTGATAGTGTATCGCCCCGTCGGTACACCTAATGCCGTTGTAGCCGGGTTGTATTATGGCATGAGTGCGACAGCATTTGACCAAAGCAGCCACGATAATGGTTCTTGGACTACCGTAACGATTGAGACACCCGAAAACGTTATTGGCGAAGATAATCTTAGCATGGCTGGGGCGACCTATGATGCAATGTACACGGCAGCAGTAGGGTAGTAATTAACTAAAAAAGAAAGGAAAAATAATATGGCATGTATTGGAAAAATAACGGGAAGTTTAGCTGTGCCTTGTGGCGCACCCGGTCCTAACGAGATGGGGCAACCCGTCTCCGCAAAGCTACTCAATGCATCAGATATAGCGAGTTTTACCGTATCGTCAAGGGGGGCTGTTGTTACCCGTGTCACTGGGGCGGTGGGCTACGACGTAACGGTGGCTAATAACGCACTTACCGTCACGGTAGGTCTTAAATCGCAGGACATTATGCCCGGCGCTTATGATGTATCTATTACGTTTAAGAACTTTAGCATCGTACAAAATACAGTTGGCTACACACCATTGAGCACGGTGGACGAATTAGGACGCGCGGAGCTTGTGGTATTCGTGAAATATTCGTCTGGGAGAGTTAGAGTATATGGCTTAGGTGCTCCCCTGGTTTGTACTGAAATTGTGGGGGATTCTACAGCAGGTGACTACTACGCGTATACGTTTGGCGTTGAGGACTGGCAAGTAGGTACAACTATCCACCAGCTTAGCGACGCAGATTATGACGCTTTGTCTACACCAGCAGTTTAATAAATCAAAAGGAAAATGGCAGAAGAAAAAACAAATACTACGGGGCAGGGCGAAAGCACTGCTCCCGTTGTTGTTGAACCGAAGGTTGCAACATTACAAGAAAAGTTAGACGCGTATTTCGCAATGACAGGTCTAAAACTTGACCCGAATTGCCACATGGATATGGAATATTTATCTTTGTGGTATGAAACGAAGTATTTGACAAAGGTGGTTTACAGATGGGCGATGAAGCCCGGGGCGCGTATCGTGCATTACGTTGATGGCGTTGTGTATAAGAGTGCAAACATGACTGACGCAATCGCGGAACGCCTTATGACTGAAAACCCGGAATATGCTGAATGCTTCGTAGAAATCAATAAAGAGGAGAACTAATTATGATAGGTTACAGACGTTTCGCGCTTGTTGTCGAAAAGGCGCTTAAGTTGTCCGCTAATACGGGCGATAAGATTATTAACTACGGTGACGGCAACTTATATCCGCAAGAAATAGCCGAACTTATATACGCTTCAAAGACAGCTACGGCAGCAGTTGAGAAAATGACCGAGAACATTATTTGCGAAGGATTCAAGAACGAAGACTTCGCGGCAATAACAAACGGGAACGGCTGTAACATGGACGATGTTTTAGAAGCTACGGCAAACGATGTCGCACGTTTTAGGGGCTGGGCTTGGATAGTCCAATATGGTTTGACACCCGAAGGCTACAAGCCCCGAAACGTGTACAACGTTCCGTTCGAGTATGTCCGTGCCGAGATGAACGACAACTATTTGAAAGACCCAGCCATAAAGAGGTGGCGCGTTTTCAATAACTGGGACAGACAGAACGTCAAGGCAACGAGCAGCGCGCAGAATTCCACGGTATATCCTACCTTTGACCCGGAAAACTTCGCTTCAGAAGTTGAGGAATGCGGCGGTATTGAAAACCATAAGGGGCAGCTACTATATGTGAACCTCGGTACAACGCGCCCGTATCCCCTTAGTACGTTCCACTCGGTACGAAATGAGATGGGCGCGGAGGACAAGAACGGAAAATACGTTAACCGTACTTTGGGCAGGGGTTTCCACATGTGCAGTATCGTGTCACACGGTGATTTCGAGTCCGAGCAGGCACAGCAAGAATTCCGCGATACGTTAGCCGAGATGATGGGTAGTGAGAACGCCGGCTCCGTGCTTACAGTAAGAGACGAAAACGTAGCCACGGACAAACCGTTTATCAAGGTAGACCAGTTAGGCAGCCCGATAGATAGGGAGCTGTACAAGGCGTATGTAGAACCCCTTAGAAAGGACATCGCCATATCGGCTTATAATATCCCGTTACCCCTTATTGACAGTTCGCTGATGACCTACTCAAACGCTTCGGGCGAGGTTATTAAAGAGCTGCAAAAGGTGTACCGCAACAGCTTGCAGAAGATACGTCAACGCATTTCGCGCGAGTTGTACCAAGTGTTCGGGGTTGACCCGTCAGTTACAGAAATTAATAATAAATTTGAAGAAGAAGATGGCATACCCGATAGCGTTGTTCCGGCAACTGTTTGAAATAGCAACGGACGTTAAGGACAACAAGATAGAGAAAGCGTTCTTCGAGGCAGACCTACTCGATATATTGCCGCAGATTGACAGCATGTATGAGGCTGTTCCGAGGCAATATATCCCGGACGGGTCTAACTTCGCAGGACTTGAAAAGGTTATCTGTTATTACGCGTTTGCGCGGTATTTGCAGATAGCCGACCAAAACAGTACGAGCACGGGTATGAAGATTCAGACATATGGAGGCTCGGTAGTCGTTCCAGATACAAGCAAGGTTAAAAGGTTTGAAGCCGAACGGGGCAAAGCAGACCTTTTTATAGAGCCGTTGATTTGCCAAATGAGGGCGGACGGGTTTATAAAGGCGTGTACAGCATCGAACACCCGTATAGGGTTAATCAAGTGATAGAGCAATTAGAGACCTATTTCCGCACGTTTTTTGCTGTTACCGTTCTGGCAGTAGTTACGGATATACGGGACTTTATATTTTTAGTGGTCATAGTTACCGCGTTGGATTGGTTGGTAGGTTATTTGGCAGATAGGGCAAAGGGAAAGCCCTACAAGCACAAAAAGACTATGCAGGCGGTTAAGGAGTTGTTTTTAACGAATGCGATTCTATTCTTTGTGGCGCTAACATGCAACATGTTAGAACCTGGGATAGATTATCAGCTTTTAGTTAAGGCGCTCACGGGTATATTCCTTATTATATACGCGCGTAACATAACAAGAAACCTTAGGGTAGTGCAGCCGGGGAATGAATTTGTGAAAGTGCTAAACAATATAGCAAATAGCAAGTATTTCCAACTCAAGAAAAAGATTAAGGACGGCGAATTTGAAATACCCTTAGAAGAAAAGGAGAAAGAAGATGGCGAACAGCAGTAAGTTAATACCGTTCATCCTACAGTGGGAAGGCGGTTTCGTTAACGACCCGGACGACCTCGGGGGCGCAACAAACAAAGGTATCACTATAGGCACATTCACCGAATACAAGAAGCGGAAGGGGCAAAAAGCCCCAACCGTTGAAGACTTGAAAAACATATCCGATGCCGAATGGCACGATGTTTTCAAGTCCTTGTATTGGGATAGATGGAAAGCCGATGAGATTAAAAGCCAGGCAGTAGCCAATATCTTAGTTGATTGGGTTTGGGCTTCAGGGTCGCACGGTATAAAGCGCCCACAACGTCTTTTAGGCGTCAAGGCGGACGGCATTGTAGGTAAACAGACCATTGCAGCCGTTAACGCTATGGACGCGGCTACGCTCTTTAAAATGATTAAAGACGATAGGGCAAAGTTCATCGATGAGATATGCAAGGTGCGCCCCAAAAACGAGAAATACCGTAAAGGATGGATGAACCGTATTAATGCAATTCGCTATGAGTAAATTACAAAAGACAATTATAGGCTTTGCAGTCCTTATGGTGCTGTTTGGTGCTATAACCAAGATGGTAGACACCATAAGGAAGCAAAGAGCCAAAATAGGACGTTTAGAACGTAACGTTGAGGCGATGAACGATGCGCAAATAGAGTACAAGACAAAGCTCGGAGATGCGGCAGTGAAGCGTAAAGCCTTAGAGATGTCGCACAAGGAGCTAAAGAAGACGAACGCAGACCTCTATAAAGAGGTGGACGCGCTTAACGTCCGGGTGAAGGATGCGTTATCCGCGACGCGTACCGTTACCAAGACAGTAATAAAGGAGGTTGTGCGTACCGATACCGTAGCCGGGGAACTTATAGCGGAATACCGGGACGCGTGGAACACGATACAAGCAAGGGTTAAACAAGACAGTACGGAATTAAGCTACCAAGGCAGGGACACGATAACGGGAGTTATCACGGTACGAAAGAAAAAGTTTCTGTTTTTCAGATGGGGGGTCAAGGCTATAGAGCACGACATATCAAACAAAAACCCCAAAACAAAGATAGATATAGACATAGCGGTAAAGCTAAAATAATTAGGAAATGGAGGGCTGTTAACAGTTCTCCATTTTTCGTTAACATTCTTTAGACACAGACTGCACAGTAGAAAAGTAGGTCTGTGCAGGTCTCTGTGCAACCCTAACTCTTTTATATCAACTACTTATCTATACTTGCACAGTAAACACAGTAAAAAGGGGTTAAAACATTATTCTGGAGAAAATAGCATTTACCACTATATAACGAGCTGTAAAAACCACTATATCCGAAATGAAAGTTTAGAAATTTAGGTGTGTTTCTGTGCAGTGCAGTCTACGTCATTGGGAATCAACACTTTAGCTTACATCCATTGTTTCTTTACATCTTTTCACTTTTGGTTAAGGTTTATTAGCACAAAAAGAGATACAACCTATTGATATTTGCCGTATCTTTGTAATGTCAAAAGGAAACAAGGTTGTTCTTTACTGAAACTAAGAACACAATACCCTTAAAAGGAAAGTTTGAAAAGTGAATGGGATTCAAACACCGGGTTGCCCAAAGACAAAGAAAAGAGGTCACCAAGACATTAAATTGGAAATAACCGTGAACAAGTAAGAACGTAGATTTGTTATCATTGTATTAACGTATAAAACGAAGCGAAGTATGAAAGCAATTGATTTAATTTTTAGGGAAACGCTGACCGCCGGTCAGTTCGAGATGAAGAGCCACGTATTAGTATTTATAGACGAGGCAGGCAACGAGTATAGCGATGCCTTTTCAGAGGTACGCCATAACGGAAGATTTGAGGCATACCAATACAACGGTGTGGGCTACGAGCACATGCAGAACCTTATGGAGGCTATTTTCTTAAATAAGGTTAACAAGTGAACCAACGTATTAGCAAAAGCGTTATATTTGCACCAACAATTTAAAAGATAAAGTTATGAAAGAGCAAAAGTTTATTATTGAGGAAGTGAAAAAGCACTTGCAGGCAAGCGCGAGGAAGAACAAGTACCAGGTTATTGACGCAGTGCAGGAAATGCCGACGTTTGAAGGATTTATACTCCCTTACTACGTCTCTACAATGGAAGGAACGAAATACCCGGTAAACGTAGAGGATATGTATATCTACTGCGACGAGCGGGACGAGTTCTATAACGAGACGGTGGCAAAGGTTGCACAAGCCATTTTGGAAGCCGAACAAATCAAAGAAGCCTAAATTATTTATTCACCATATAAAAAGAAAAGAAAATGAAGATTACACCGTTAACAATTGATTTCGACGTTACAAACGAGCAAGAAGTAGCTTTTGTAAATGAACTTATGAACCGCCTATTTGGAAGCGCACCGCTTAAGGCTATGGCAGCGCCTACAGAAAGCCCCGTAAACAGTACAAGCGTACCGACGTTTAGCGAACCCACGCAGACCGCCGCACCCGTCCAGGAATTTAAGAAGGAAGCAAATCTCGAAGCCACAGCAGCAGCTATTGCAGAGGAAACGATAGCAGACGCTATTGCAGAAGTGAAAAAAGAAATCGGAAAACCCGTAACTGTCGGAAAGCCCGTAAAGCCAAAGACCGTAAAAGAAGCCCCACAAGCGACGATTGACCCCGAACCCGTACAAGCCCCCATAGAAGAGGAGAAAGCCCCGGAAAAAGCCTCAAAAGAGCCCCTAACGGCAAAGGACATGCAGGCGTTCATGATTGATATGATGAAATCCGGGAAAATCACCCGTCCGCAATTGACGGATATCATGTTGGAGTTCGGAGGCGCGTCCCTTATGCGTATCAAGCCCGAGAAGTACGAATTACTTAAGCAACGTATTGAAACCTACAACGATTAAAAGAATGGAAGTACAAGTAGACCACACAAGTAGGGCACATGCCCTACTTTCCCCAAGCAGTTCGCACCGCTGGCTTAACTGCACACCTTCCGCACGGTTGGAAGAACCATACGAAAGCACAAGTAGCGCGGCATCGGAAGAAGGAACTGTAGCGCACGAGTTGGCAGAGCACGCAATAGAAAAGTATTTAGCCGGGGAATACCTACCGTTATTGAACGAATTGCCCGTACCCGACGAAATACGTAACAACAAGTATTACAGCTCCGAGATGGAACACTACGTAACGGATTACGTTTGCTATGTGTGCGACATATACGAACTGGAAGAAGGTGCTAAAATGAGTATAGAGCGAAAGTTCGACCTAACCACATACGTACCCGAGTGTTTCGGTAGCTGTGACTGTGACATAGTAGGCGATACGGTTCTAAACATCATCGACCTAAAATACGGTAAGGGCGTACAAGTAGACGCAAACGAAAACAGCCAATTAATGATGTACGCTATTGGAGTGCTTAACTCCTTGGAACCGCACCACCGCGCGAAGATTGAAAAGGTACGTATGCATATCGCACAAGTACGGCTTGGCAATTACTCGGTATTCGAGATGTCCGCACGGGATTTGACCCACTGGGCTATACACGTACTTCGCCCCACTGCCGAAAAGGCATGGGCAGGACAAGGGGTGACTAAAGTAGGTAACCATTGTAAGTTCTGCAAGTTCAAAGCACAATGCAGGGCACAGAAAGACGCTTTAGTTAGCGAGTTCGAGACCTACGGGGACACCAAGGCGCTAACGCTTGACGAGATAGGCGATATATTAAGCAAGTCCGATATGTTCACCGATTGGCTGGCAGCCGTAAAGACATTCGCAATGCAAGCCGCTACACGGGGCGAAAAGGTCAAGGGGTGGAAGCTTGTAGAAGGTAGGTCAGCGCGTGTCATAAACGACACGGAAACAGCCATAGAGCGGCTAAATGCCATCGGGTTATCTACCGAGGACGTAACTAACAGAAAGTTGAAAGGTATCGGAGACCTTGAACGCCTGGTTGGTAAGAAACCGCTCGCCGCAACTCTTGACGGTCTGATAGTCAAGCCGCAAGGACTGCCGACATTAGCCCCGGAAAGCGATAAGAGGGAAGAATTAAGCCCTACTATTGATGACTTCGAGGAATTAAATTCATAAAAGAAGTTAACGAAAGAACCAACCTATCAGATAAAGCGTTATATTTGCATTATCAATTTAAAAACAAAACGATATGAAAAGTAACAACGGTATTTTAACAGAGAAAGAAATTCAAGCAAGAACAAAGTTTTGGAACAAAAAGCAATTCCGCACCTGGAGCAAGAAAGAACTTGAAAGAACTTGAAAGAACCTCTAAAGATATGCAAAATCTTTTAGTAGCCCTAAAGGAATTCAGTATGGGCGAAATTGAGGCTATTAGAAAGTTTAACGGGTTTGGTCTTGGCGCATACAGAAATAATGACCCAAAGTATATTGTACGGTGGGCAGACCAAAAAGATTTAGATTATGCTATTTCAATAGCGCCAAAAACTTTTAAAGTTAAACAAGGTTAACAGAGTAAACAACCTATTGAATTATTTGTTATCTTTGCAACATCAAATTAGAAACGGAACGCCCGAACCGATTAGAGGGCAAAAACAAAAATTGTAGAATATGAAAGCAATGATTAAGAACGTGAGATTGAGCTATGTTAGATTGTTTGAAGCACAACAGGTCAACGGACAAGGAGAAGCAAGTTACAGTGTATGCTTATTGATTCCGAAAGACAGCCCGGAAGTACCAAAGATTAAGGAAGCTATAGAACAAGAATTTAGGGGGTTGAAGGCACGTTATCCGAAGTTGAACGGCAAGGACCCGAAGGTATGGACTAACCCATTAAGAGATGGGGATGCGGAGAAAGACGGTGCCGAGTATCAAGGCTGCTACTTCATCAACGCAAAGCGTAAAGAGAAGCAAGGCGCGCCTATCGTGATTGACGGTAAGAAACAGTACATCACAGACCCAAACGAGGTTTACAGCGGTTCATGGGGCAACGTAGCAGTATCTTTCTACCCTTATGAGTTCACCGGTAAATACGGTATCGGTGTAGGTTTGAACGGTGTGCAGAAGACGAGAGACGACGAAAGACTTGACGGCGGTACAAGCATTGATGATTTCGATTTTGAAGACGAAAACGACGACCTTTTCAACTAACAATTCAATTAAACAGATTAATAACCGGGCGGTGTAACAGCCGCCCAAAAATAAAAAGCAAAAATGGGAAAATACGATTCATACGTAAACGCAGAAGGTGTTAGAATTTCAAAGGTAACGGGCAAACCGTTGAAGAAGTATAATAAGGTCAACAAGGCATATTGGGCAGCCCGTGAGGGCAAAACAATTGTGGGTGTACAGCAACCTACAGTAGAGGTAGACCCGTTGATAGAGGAGCTTAAAAGTTATTACAACGAAGAAGAGCTAAAGGGTATTATCGGTTTGAAGAAGGACGCGCCGCCCGTCGAATTGGTAGACATCACGCCAAAGAAAAAGACATCACTTGACGAGGGTAACACGGGTTTCCTTATCGCATCAGACTGGCACGCTGATGAAGTAGTAAAGGCCTCTACAGTGTTGGGCAAAAACGAGTATAACAAGGATATCGCGGAAAAGCGTATCACTAATTTCTTTGCAAATGCTGCCTACATGATAAAGAAAAAGCCAGTAGATAACCTGGTTATCGGTTTGATTGGCGATATGATAGGCGGCTACATACACCCCGAACTCGAGCAAACAAATAGTATGTCGCCGATGCGAGGCGTTAACTTTGTCAAGAACCTAATTATTTCCGGGCTTAAGTATCTGCATGACCAGTTACCCAGGGTTAACAAAATTACTGTCATCGGTATATGTGGAAACCATTCAAGAACTACAAAGAAAATGCAGTTTAGCAACGGTTTCGAGATGAACCATGAATACTTCATGTACAAGGACATCGAACACACCCTAACACTTATGGGGCTGACAAAATTCAGTTTCATTATCCCGGAAAGTGAATTTGCTTATATCGATGTGTACGGCAAAAAGGTATTGTTCGCACACGGGCATCAATTCCGCACGGCTGGCGGTATAGGAGGTATCTACCCGTCCATGATGAGATGGTACGCAAAGATGAACCAAACAATAAAGATTGATAAAGCCTTTATAGGACATTATCACCAGATGGTATATACTAAAGAGGTTTGTGTAAACGGCTCTTTGAAGGGCTTCGACGCGTTCGCAATGGGGCACGGACTGGCATACGAAGACCCGCAACAAACATACGTTATCCTGAACGAAAAAAGGGGCTTTATTTTCTACTCACCTATTTTTGCAGATTAAGTTAAAAAGGCTACTAATTGTTAAATAAATGCAATTAGTAGCCTTTCTTCTTGATTATCAAAAACATTGTCGTACCTTTGCCGCTATAATAGTATTAACAATTAAAACAATGAGTTATGAGACATCTGTTTATTGACTTTGAAACGTATTCCGAAACGGATATTAAAAAAGCTGGTAACTATAAATACTGTGAGGACGAAAATTTTGAAATTCTCCTTTGCGGTTACATGTGGGACACCGATACGGAGGTTACAATCATTGACCTAACAAAGCCCGGAGGGCTGGACGAGTTTAACGAGTTGTTCGCGTATGTACAGAGCAACGAGGACGTTGTGATAGTAGCACACAACGCTACGTTTGAACGTATCTGTTTGCGTGAATACGGGTTCGACATAAGCCCTATGCGCTTTTTCTGTACGGCTAACATGTCACTGTATTGTGGTATGCCGGCATCACTGGAAGCGGTATCTAATATCCTCAACCTGGACGATAAGAAGAAAGGCACGGGCAAAAACCTTATCCGTTATTTTTCTATCCCGTGCAAGCCTACCAAAACAAACGGAGGGCGCACACGTAACCTACCGGAACATGCCCCCGAGGATTGGAAAGAGTTCATAGATTACCTACGTTATGATGTGCTATCGGAAAAGGAGATATTCGGTAAGCTATCCCGGTTTGAATTCCCGGAAGAAGAGCAGCGAATTTACGCAGCGGACCAGCGTATAAACGATTATGGCATATTGGCAGACCTTGATTTGGCACACGCCGCACAAGATATGGACGAAGAATATAAAGCGCGCCTTACCGAGAAAGCGGAAAAAGTATACGGGTTAAGTTCTCTAAAGTCCATGCCACAACTCAAAGGCTTCATTAAAGAGCGTACGGGCGTGGTTATCGATTCCCTCAATAAGAATAGCATTGAGGAGGTGGTAAAGACCGTAGCGAGCCTTAAAAACGTTACTGACGTGAATAAGCAAGCAGTGTTAGACGTTATCGACCTACGCAGGGAGATAGGCAAAACGTCGAACGCCAAGTATACCGCCATACTTGCAAGTGCCGGGCGAGGCAACCGTATTAGGGGCTTGTTCCGTTACTATGGTGCGAGCCGTACCGGGCGATGGGCTGGGCGCTTAGTTCAATTACAGAACCTACCGCAAAACCACATCGAAGACCTGGACGGGGCGCGAGACCTGGCAAAAATGCACGACTTGGATATGATGGAAGTTATATATGACAAGCCTACGCATATACTTTCGCAGCTAATACGTACCGCGTTTATCGCCCCCGAGGGGTACACGTTTTCTGTGGCAGACTTCTCGGCAATTGAAGCCCGAGTAATTGCATGGGTTGCTAATGAGCAATGGCGTTTAGACTTATTTAACGACCCGAAGGCAGATATTTATTGCGCTTCCGCATCTAAAATGTTCGGCGTTCCGGTACACAAGGGCGATGACTTAAGGCAGCGGGGGAAGGTTGCGGAGCTTGCATTGGGGTATGGTGGCGGTGTTAACGCGCTTACTACAATGGATATTAAGAAAGCGTTAAAAGACGAGGAAAAACCTCAAATATTGTCAAAATGGAGAGAAGCCAATAAAAAAGTAGTATCTTTGTGGCGTTCGTTGGAAGATTGCGCAAAGCGCTGTATCGGAACGAGGCGCGAACAAGTTTATAGGATAAACGATGTTTCGAGTATTATTTTCCGATATGAGAGCGGCGCGATGACTATCGAAATACCGAGCGGTAGAAAGCTATTTTACCCGTCGGCAAGGATGGGGAAACGTACTATCGAAGGCGTTAACGGCTCGTTTGAGGTTGAGGATATCTCCTACATGGGGCAAGACCAAACCTCCGGGAAATGGGTTAAGCTAAACACCTACGGTGGCAAGCTAACCGAGAACGTTGTACAAGCAATAGCCCGTGACTTGCTGGCGAATGCAATTTTCAAGGTATTCGATTTAGGCTTTAATATCGTGCTGCATGTGCATGACGAGATTGCCGCCGAGATACCGAAGGACGGGAACGAAGAAAAGACGCTGCAAATAATGAGTGATGCCATGTGCAGTGCCCCGAGTTGGGCAAAGGGCATACCATTAAGAGCAGCAGGTTATATTACTGATTATTACAAAAAAGATTAAAATTATGGATTTACGAAAAATGGTTTTTAAAATTGCTACAGCGAGCAGCGCGAAGTCTACTTCATGGAAAAACCGCTCTTACTCATGGGACGAGTTGACCGAGAAGCTGACAAGGGCAAAGGTTACGGATGAGACGTACCGGGAGTTCATAAGCGCGAGCAAAGCCGAACAGGGTAATATTAAAGACGTAGGCGCCTTCATGGGCGGCGAGTTGTTCGGTAGCCGTAGAAACAAAAACAATATCGGGGAACGCTCTATTTTGGCGCTCGATATTGACTACGGAGAAAAGAATTTCCCGGAAGCGTTCTACTCGGTTATCAATTGCGCGTGTATCATTCACGGGACGCACAAGCATAACCCGAAAGCAAATACATTTCGATACCGTGTTATCATTCCGTTGTCTGAACCCGTGGACGGGGAACAATACGAAGCCATCGCCAGAAAGGTTGCGGAATTAACGGGTATCGACTTGTACGACAGAACGACGTTTCAACCCGAGCGCTGTATGTTTTTCCCATCGGTTTCCCGGGATGTAGACTATGAGTTTATAGATTACTCGGCATTTAATGAAAGCCCTTTGGATGTGCAGAAGTATTTGGATATGTACGAGGATTGGAGCGATACAACCGAATGGGCATACCATAAAGACGAGAAGGGCGAAGCCCGGACACTTGCTAAAGAACAACAAGACCCAACATTAAAAGAGGGTAACGTAGGCGACTTCTGCCGAGCCTACACGATTAGCGAGGTTATCGCGGAATACCTATCGGACGTTTACGAGCCGACCGACCAGGAAGACAGATGGACGTATACGGGTGGTTCCACATCGGGCGGTATGCTTACATTTGACGATATGTTCGCTTATTCATTCCATAACAACGACCCTATACAAGGCAACCACGTGTTCAACGCCTACGACCTGGTACGCGTACACAAGTTCGGTAAACTGGATAAGGGCGCGGATAGGAAGAACTCCACGGAGGCTATGAACGAACTGGTAAACAAGGACGCGAAGGTAGCCGCTGCACGTGCCCGAATGCTGGCAGTTAAGGCTGGTGAAATCATGGACGATTTCGACGATGTTATAGAAGTAGAGGAAGCAACGGACGCCGATGTAGCAACAACGTACGAGGACGCTATGGCGAAACTGGAAACCGATAAGCGCGGCGCCTACCTACCATCGGCAAAGAATTTAGGGCTGATAATGAAGTACGACCCGAACCTAAAGGGGCTTATCGCGCGAGACCTATTTAAAGAACGACGGGTTGTTACCCGTGTACCTCTATGGCGCGCGAAAGATACCTCTTTGGACTTCCAGGACGTGGACTATTCAGGCGTACGTAAACACATCGAAGACGTTTACGGCATATCGAATAGCGCAAAGATTGACGATGCTATAGCGTTGTCCGCGGAAATGAATTCTTTCCACCCAGTGCAGGAATACCTAACCAAATTAAAGTGGGACGGTATCGAAAGAGTTGATAAGGCTTTAATTCACATCATGGGCGCAGAAGATAACATATATACCCGTGAGGCATTTCGCATCATGATGGTGGGGGCAGTTAAGCGTATCTTTCAAAAGGGATGTAAATTTGACAGCATGTTAGTGCTCCAGTCCGAGCAGGGCGCCGGAAAGAGTACATTCATCCAAAAGCTGGGTAAACAATGGTTTTCGGACAGCCTTTCAAACATGGACGGAAAAAGCGCGTTTGAACAGTTGCAGGGTAACTGGATATTGGAGGTTGCCGAGTTGTCAGCAATGAGACGTTCAGAAGTTGAGGGCGTGAAAAACTTTATTTCCAAAACGGAGGACAGCTTTAGACCGGCATACGGACGTGTTACTAAGAACTTCCCCCGGCAGTGTATCTTTATAGGTACGACGAATAGGGACGAATTTCTAAAGGACGATACGGGCGGCAGACGCTTTTTGCCCGTGAAGGTTAAGGCGAACGCCAATACGCACCTTATCTTTGAGAAAGGATTCGACGACTACGTAGACCAGCTTTGGGCGGAAGCCGTACAAATGTATTTCCGCAAAGTGAGTACGTTGTTATCTCGCGAAGCCGAGGAAATCGCCGAGAAAGGACGCGAAGAGCATTTCGAAGCCGACCCCCGTACCGCATCAGTAGAGGCGTATTTGGATATGCTTGTACCGGCAGATTGGAGGCGTATGTATTTGAATGAAAGGCGCATGTACTTTAGGGAATACGACGCGACAAAGGTAGACCCGGAAGACTCTACACTGGAAAAAATGGACTTCGTGTCTATTATGCAAATCGCTACAGATGTGTTCGAGATGGAGGTGGGGCGCGTAACAGCTAAGGAAAGCCGCGAGATAGCTGCCATCATGTCTAAAGTGCAAGGGTGGCAACGCGCAGCGAACGGGAAAACCGTTATGGGTATCGGGCGCACACGAGGATATGAACGTATTGTTAACGAGTGATAACAGAGGGGGCGCAAAAGCCCCCAAATGTTAACTAACTGTTAACAGAATAACTAAATGAGATTTATTTCTTAAATGGTGTTAACAGAATACACAACCTATCAGTATTTGCCGTATATTTGTAATGTCAAAAGGAAATAATAACAATTTAAAAACTTAAGATTATGACAGCAACAGTAGAACTTACAAAGAGAACAGCCTTAGAGGAAATGATTATCAGAAATAACAAGTCCGAAATGTCGGAAATGATAGTAGCAAAACAAAAGGCATTAGCCGAGGCTAAAGAAAATGCAGAGTTTTACCAATCAATCGGGCAAACCGATATGGCAGACAACGAAGCGAGCCGGGCGAGAATGTTGGAAAGACAAATCAAGTCGCTTTCAAAATAAAAGTTAATAAGGCAATAACGGTGAACCTTCCTAAAGCTTCCGCTGTTCTTATAGTATAACAATTTAAAAACAAAAGATTATGAAAAAGTTAGTAGTATTAGCAGTGTTAATTCTTACAAGTGTATCAATGTTTTCACAGATTACAAGCCAGGGTAAACCCGAGGTATTAAAGTCCTTCCGCATGGGCGTTTGCAAATTGGTTGATACCAATGGGGAAGTAACCATCGAGGCGATAACGCGCGAGACCGAAAGGTATATTATGAAAGTCCATTTAGGTACACCCGAGGAAGCGGCGGTAACGCTTGCAAGACTTGCAGAATACAAGCCCGGTAAGGGCGAGACGGTCAACCTAAACAACCCGAGCAACAACGAAGCGTATTTCCAAAAGCTTACGGGCTCCTGGATAATCACGGAGAAGTTAACGGAGCTTTTCAGTATTGCGGTTAGTCGTGGAGAGCTTAGGAAAATGGTTGAAGCGTTGGAAAATTAAAGAAGTGTTTTTATTATATACAATTTTAAAAAGAAAAGATTATGAAAAGTGGAAATTTTATTGAACTAACGTTCGTAGTTAAAGGTGAATTTCAAGTAGAGTATATCAACGTTGAACACATATCACGTATTATGCGCGTAGATGGCAAGCCGTTTATCGGAATGCTGGGACAGACCTACACGCGTCAGCTAACGGAAACGAGCATGCAAGAACTAACGGAGTGTATTAACTTAGAAAACAATTAAATTAAAATGGTTACTGTCTTAAAAGTTATCGCCGTAAACGAAGGGGAACGTACCTCTTATTATCCTACCCCCGGAGATGGGGTGTTTCCAACCGTGGAGAAGGCACGGGAGTTTTATAGAATCGAGTTCAAAACAAATAAAATAATATTGTGTTATGCCAACAAGTGAAAACGTACAGAGTTACAACGTAGGCAAGTCCGATTATGCAAAGCATGCTATCCAACCCTGGGACATTTGGAAAGAGTATAACCTTAACCCCTGGGACGCTGATATAGTGAAGCGCGTGCTACGCAGCAAGGAAGGCGAGGAACGGACGCTTGACTATGAAAAGATTATCCACATATGCAAGTATCGCATTGCGGAGCTCTCTAAGGAAGTTTTAAAGGAAACCAAGGTAGTTGCACCAGCCGAGGCAGAAAAGCCCGTAGAGGACGAGGAAAGCGACGATACAACGGTATTTTGCCTGGACGAGACAAAGAAGCCGGCAACGTTCTATACTGAGGGGGCGAAGTGGGACGGTAAGTATGTCGGTTACTCGGTGTTCATGGCTGGTAACGCCCCCTATATGTACTTGGGTGTCGACGCAGAGGGAAACCACTTATATGCAGACCTTTCGGGGTTCGTACAATGGCTTTACGCCTCGGAAACGCACCTGCCACCAAGCACGTTCAAGATAAAGTATGCCAGTCTTTTCGGCAATCACAGAAGCTCGTTAAAGATAGGGTACACAGGTACGAACTACGAGAAACATGATTATATCGTAACTAACGACGGGCGGTTATTCCGTTACTTCGGTATGACGAAGGAAGGAAAGTTTATCTATCGCAATATGTCGGCAAAGCGTGCAGATGGGACATACCGGAAAGTCTTATGTGATTATAAATTAGAAAATAAAGCAATTCAATTCACGTTATGCTAAACAGGCAAGAATACGCGTACGGTATCGGAGACGATATAGTACATAACGGAGAGGTTTTAAAGTATAGGGGCTGTTATAACGGGCACATCTATACAACTACAGTAGACCACGATGCCGGGGAATTCGCCGAAACAGTGGTATTTGAAAACAAATTGAGGAATGAAGGAAATAATAAGTGAAAAAGATTTAGAGCGTACATTCTCCGAGAAGCTTAACCGAACAAAAAAGGTGTGGGTAATAAAACTATTATCCACCTTTATAAAAGGTTTGCCGGATAGAATGATACTTTGCCAGGGTGGGTATGTAGGCTTTGCCGAGATAAAGACCACGGGAAAGAAACCAACCAAGATACAATTACTGATACATAGCAAGTTAGAGTCTTTAGGCTTCAAAGTATTTGTTATCGATGATTTGGAAAGCAGGGACGCTGCAATAAATTTCTTCTTAAGAAATGTTAAGGAAATAAACAACGTACCGGGAAAAGGGTTATCTTTGTAGTATCAAATTAAGAGATATAAATATGAGGTATTTAGGGAGTAAAGCAAGAATATCAAAAGAAATTTTGCCTATAATTTTGGCAGACAGAAAAGAGGGGCAATATTTCGTCGAACCGTTTTGCGGTGGGTGCAATGTGACCGCCAACGTATCGGGAAATAGGATAGCAAACGATTACAACGAATATCTGATAGCTATGTTTGTCGGTTTGTTATCCGGGAAAAACTACCCCGAGCAAATAAGCCCCTAACTGTATAATGACGTTAAGAGCTGTTTCCGGGCTGGGTCTGACAAATACGACCCAGATTTTATGGGCTGGGTGGGGTTTATGGCTTCTTACAGGGGAACATTTTTTAGGGGCTACTCGGGGTCAATCGTGACCGCCAAAGGCGAGACCCGCGATTACATATCCGAGGCTGTGAGGGGCATAGCAAAGCAGATACCCAAATTGCAGGGCGTAGAGTTTCGCTCCGGGGGCTACAAGAACCTACAAATACCCGAGGAGTCCATAATATACTGTGACCCACCATATATGAATACCGCAGAATATACATGCAGCCTGGACCACGATGAGTTTTGGCAATGGTGTCGGGAGCGTGTTTATGATGGTCATAAGGTCTATATATCCGAATACCAAGCCCCGGAAGACTTTATTACAATTTGGGAGAAGCCATTACGAATTGGCATGAGCTCCGATAAAAGAAAAGCTACCGAGAAATTATTTATTTATGAAGGACAATTTTAAAGACAGAAATCATGAAAAAGAGAAGTTTAAAAGAAGAAATTGAATACCGTTTAGGTATGTACTTTGGTATTAAGTCCGGCGCGCTGTATGTGCGCGATGATAAGTTCGGTAACACCGAGGAAATACTAAACCAGTTGCAACGCGATATTACCCGAGACGTTAATTACCTTTCACGTAAAACGCTGGGATACGTATCGGATGAGCAGGATTTCAAAAGCATTTGCGTGTTTTACAAAACTAAATTAATGAAGTAATAAAGCTATGGTAAACTATATAGATTTAAAGTTAAAGTGTATCGCAGGACACACCGAGATAGTATTAAACGGTCAGCGCATTAAGTGCGCTGCCGATTATGACAGAGTATTAGGGCTTATAACGCCGGCAGCCCTCCATGAGTTCAGCGCACAGTTATCAATGATAAAAGCAATGTTATGTTAGAAAGAAAGCAATTACATGAATACCAAGTAAAGGGAGTGCAGCACATCATAGACAACGAGTTTTGCGCGTTGTTCCTTGATATGGGTTTGGGTAAGACAGTAACAACCCTAACGGCGATTAAAGACCTTTTGGATAATTGCATCATATCTAATTGTCTGGTAATCGCTCCGAAGAAGGTAACGCAGGTTACATGGAGCGATGAGATTAAGGCATGGGCGCACCTAAAGGACTTGACTATATCAGTAATAGACGGCACGGCTAAGCAGCGCCGGGAAGCCTATGAGAAGCAGGCGGACATATATGCGATTAGCCGTGATAATATTGTATGGCTCGTAATGGAGTACGGGGGTATCAAACTTCCCTACGATATGGTTGTTATCGATGAATTGAGCAGTTTTAAGAACTATGCCTCAAAGCGTTTTAAAGCCCTTAGAAAGGTGCGGAAGTTTATACCGCGAGTTGTAGGCTTGACGGGTACGCCATCGCCAAACGGACTAATAGACCTATTCGCGCAAATGTATTTGATAGACCAAGGGCAAAGGCTCGGTAAGACAATCACAGCGTACAGAGATAGGTTTTTTAGACCCGATAAACGGAACGGCGATATAGTGTACAGCTATACGCTTAAAAGCCCCCAGGAGGAAACGGAGCAGCAAATAAGTGACCTTATCAGTGACATAACCATATCAATGACAGCAGAGGACTATTTGAAGATGCCCGACCGCATAAACATATACGACCGCGTGGAGTTGTCCCCGAAAGTGCTGGCACAGTATAAGGAGTTCGAGAAGGAACAAGTATTGGAACTTATCAACTCGGACGAGCCTATAAGCGCGGCAAGTGCGGCAGCTCTGTCTAATAAGCTACAGCAATTCGCAAACGGTGCGATATACGACGCCGACCGAAAGGTAATCGAGGTGCACGACGAGAAGCTGGAGAAGCTTGAAGAACTTGTAGAGGCTGCAAACGGTTCGCCCGTATTGGTTGCCTACTCTTACAAGCATGACCTTGACCGCATAATGAAGAAGCTAAAGGCGTACAAGCCCGTCAAACTGGAAAAGCCCGAACAGATAGCCGAGTGGAACGCCGGTAAGATTAAAGTGCTTGTAACGCACCCGGCGAGCGCAGGGCACGGGCTTAACCTACAGAAAGGTGGGCATACGCTTATATGGTTCGGTAACACCTGGAGCCTGGAACTCTATATGCAGTTCAATGCCCGGTTGTATCGCCAGGGGCAAACGTACCCCGTAACAGTCCATCACATCTTAACCACTGGAACGGTAGACGAGAAGATAATAAAAGCCCTGGACGACAAGAAACAGACGCAGGACGGGCTTATGGAGAGTATTAAAGAACTTATGGAATTCTATAGCAAGAAATGAAAAAGTTAATAACAGTTATCGCAGTCCTACTCCTATTGGTAGGCTGCTCGGTCGTACAGAACGCCGCGGACAGCATACAACGTAATTTCAAGCTACAGCAATTAGAGTACGGGCTATCACTGAAGGATAGTTTATTACTTAAATGATGTTAACGAAAGAACCAACGTAACGGGAAAAGCGTTATATTTGTATCAACGATTTAAAAACAGAAGATTATGGAAAAGTTTGAAAAGAGAGAAGCCCACCCTATGGAAAAGTACATAGGGCGGTTGGTTAACTTCTATGGTAAGGAATTGGAAGTGGTGGGGTATAGCCACAATGAATTGACAGGCGAACCCTTGCTGATAGTAGAAGCCTTGCCGTTTGGGGGCTGGACGGAATTAGAACCGAACGACGTGATATTTAAAGATTGCGAAAGTTATTGGTATGCCGGTATCAACAATTTAATAGATTAGAATATTATGATTAGAAACAAAGATTTTGCAATACTGTACGCAGGGCGTGCGGTATTCAACAAGAACGGCGAGTTTGCCGGTGTGGTAGTCGGTTGGAACGATATGCAAGGGGTTATATTAGGAGTCGAACCCGGGGGCGGTTGGCAGTCCTGGGGTCTTAACGATACGTGTGTGTCTGATGAAGAATTTTCGGCGTACGTATACTGCAACGCCGGGATGCTGGTGGAACCGGTAGCGCAGTTAGAGTCGGTAGAAGTGGAAGCCCCGAAGCATATGACGATAGGCGAGCTTATCAAGGAGCACGAAGGCGTGCAGGGTATCCAATTCTCTACGGACGAGCGCGGTAATGTACAAGCCGCTTATATCCGAGGTAAGAACGGAGGTATGAAGCTTGTAAGCATGGGAGACGGTTTGGAGAATGTATCATCAAAAATATGGGAGGAAAAAGTATGGAAGCATTAATGTGTTTATTCGGTATCGCGATAGGTGCCGGTTTGGTAACTGGTTTGTGGCTCGTGGCTAAATTCGCAGCCCGTAATATAGATGGGGAGTACGACGAGTAATGGAAGCAATAATGATAGGGTTTGCGGTGGGGGCAGCCATAGTGGCAGCCGCGGCAATCTTTACGGGAATAGACGTATATTTAGCGTTGAAAACTGCACGCGGTAGGAAACCCGAGTATTTCAATATTGGGTATAAGCCGGAACACGGCACCAAGTTTTGCCGGGCGCATCTTGTGGGTAGGGTATACCGACTTGATAATAGAGCGCTGTACTTGATTGAGATACACCCCAAGGACGCAGCCAAAGCATACGCGTGGACTGTCCCGGAGGCAGAGCTACGAGGAGTGTATTTATTGGGGAAAGGAAAATATTATAAATTGGCATTTAAAGAAGAATTATATGAAAGAACCAAAGTTACCCCATAAGCTTAAATGGGGCGATAGGACAGCCGCAAGGGTTGACGAAGTGGAATACCTTATCGGTATCAGAGTAGTGGGCTACACGAGCCTAAAAGACGTGATTATAGTAGAAGTACATGAGAGTGTGGCGGACGAGGTGGGCGCATGGAGCGCGCCCGAAGATTTATATGGCGCAGGCAGCAGCGACGTGTTTATGAAGAAGCCGCGCGCCGGGGCATATTACAAGTATATAAAGATTAAAGACATCGTACATGAAGAAAGTTAGTTTTATGGATATGGCGGTATGCCTCAACTGCCATGTATTCATCATATGGGAGTTCATACGAAGGTACGGTTATACCGCCGGGGTAACAAAAGACAAGTACGGGCGCGGTTATGTGGAAGCCAATCTTTGCAACGGTTGGATTGATAAGCTGGCAAAGTATGTAGCCGCCCAGGACTTCACATATAAACAGCCTATCAATAAAAGGCAGTATCTCATCAGAGACGAGGCGCGTCTCGCAGAGGAGAAAAGAAACGAGCAAGACATATCGAGAACATACGGGATAGACCCGGAAGGAAGGATAAAAAGGGTATCGACGTTCAAGAATGGAACGGTCCAGACGTGGTATTGGCATCGGGATTCGCTCGGGTGGAAATTGACATAACAAACTTTATGGCTTTATGAGAAAAAACATATTACACTTGTGCGCTGACCTTGGCAGCGATAGCTGGTATTACCAGCAGGATGAGGAATACAACGTTATTTGTATAGGAGAAGAAATCGGGGTTGAAAATTATACCCCGGACTTCCCGGTACATGGAATAATTGCTAACCCGGTGTGTACGGAGTTCTCCACCATAGGAGGTTTCCACATAACAAAAGACCTTGAAAAGGGAATGTTTTTGGTTAATCACTGCTTGAGAATAATAGAAAGCACAAACCCGGAGTTTTGGGTAATAGAAAACCCGGCGAACGGGAGGCTGAAAGAATTTTTAGGCAAACCCGATATGGTCTACCAGCCATGGGAGTTCGGCAGCCCGTGGACTAAAAAGACCGCGTTATGGGGGAAATTCAATAAACCGGGCAAGTTATACGGCAGCTGGGAAGACGTGCCTAAATTGGACTTGTACACACGTAACGGAAGAAAAAAGCCGAGTCTTGCCTATCTACACGTGTCCGCGATAAACAAGATACCCGAGTTCCTTAAGTTCAAAGAACGTGTTAATGTAGATGCCGACCTACGTTCACTGTGTTCCCAGGGCTTCGCCAAAGCCTTTTACGAGGCTAACAAATAACGGTCTCTTTTTGACATAATGATAGTGCCGCAAAGACCCGTGTCGAACTAAGTGTCAGCGCCCTCGAAGGGCGTGTCAAGTCGAGTGATAGCAAAAAGCCCAAATCTGATTACAAAATGTCAGATTTGGGCTTTTGTTTATAATTAGAAAAAAGAGGCTCTAAATTTAACATATTTTATGCACAGCTGCACAGTAAAAAATCTCTACTGTGCAGGTTTTTGTTCACTCTAACTCCTTATATTATAATATATTATATGTAAATACACAGATGCACAGTAAAAAGAGGGTAAAACATTATTTTGGAGAAAAGTGTATTTTGAGGGGTATAAAATATACTATATCCTATATTAAAGTTTAGAAAAAAAGGTGTGTGTCTGTGCAGGTGCCTCTAGCTCTCTTTGCGATAGGTAGTTAGCGTGTACGCATGCTCAACCGTGTAAAGATAATTCATTTGTAAACTTTATTTGTAGAAAAAGGGCATAACTGACCGTCGGTTGGTCTGATGCGATATGTTGCCTACCTTTGTGCCATGATTGGAAACGACGTGAATGGCTTGAACAGTCCGAACCATCCCGATACCGGAATAGTCCGAATACTGGTCTACTACCCGCGCATCTCTTTAAGAGACCGCGAGCACACACGCGCGATACCTTAAATACCAAATAACAAAAATATGGCAGGAAGAGCAAAGAAGGAAGCCGCCCCCGATACAAAAGCGGCAATTACCAAGGGACAAGCGACGGGCAAAGCCCCAGCCCCCAAAGACGATTTGAAGAAGTGCAAAGAACTTTATGAGGTTGTGCAGACGCGCGGTTGCAAAGGCGCCACGTTGACTACCGTCGAGGAGTGCGTAGATTACGTAGCCGAGTACATGAACTTCTGCGCGCGGAACCCGTTCATTACTTATGAAGTGCTGAAGGGTGGAAACGCGGCAGGGCAAAAGATACCTATAGAGAAGAAACGCGCGCCATCGCTCGGGGGCTTCTGCCTTTTCATCGGGTGGACTATGCAAGCATTCAAGAAGAACGGCGCACGGCTCGAGAAGCTCGCGGACGACGGGAACGAAGACGCGGCTAACCTATTGACCGGGTACGCCCTTATCGCCGAACTCATCGCGACCGATATGGACGAGAGCGCGCTTGCCGGTGTGGTTGACGCTAACTACATGGCGAAGCTTAGAGGACTACGAGACCTTAAGGACGTTACAAGCAACGGCAAGGAAGCCGGCACAAAGGCTATGCAGGTTAACGTGCTTTCAGAGGACGCGGTTAAGAACCTACAGAAGTTAGGAGGCATTTAGAGCATGAACGTTACATTTACTTTTGAAAAGATACTGGCGGCTTTCGTAGACCCGAAAATACGCGGTGTAGCCTCTAAAGGCGGTACACGTAGCGGTAAGACATGGGCAACCCTACAGATGCTCCACCTATTGGCGCTGAACAACCCGCAACCGCTCGTTATCTCGTGCGTAGCGGCTACGTTCCCCATGGTTAAGCGCGGTATGCTCCGTGACTTCAAGGCTATGGTGGCAGCCGAGGGCTATTGGGACGAGAGCCGTTTCAACAAGACGGAGAGTACCTACGAATACCCGAACGGCACGATAGTGGAGTTCTTCTCGTGCGATAACGCCGGGAAGGTGCACGGTCCGGCGCGTGATATACTCTTCGTCAACGAGGCGCAAGGCATACCCCGGGAAATCTTTAGGCAGCTTGATATCCGTACCCGTAAAAAGGTCATCATCGACTACAACCCCGTACGGAAGTTCTGGGGTGAGACCGAGTTCGTAGGTGACAGATACGTTACCATCCATTCGACGTACAAAGATAACCCGTACTTGACCCCCGAGCAGGTGGCAGCCATCGAGAAGAACAAGGACGACGCCAACTGGTGGCGCGTGTATGGTGAGGGCTTGACGGGCGGCGTAGAGGGTAACGTTTACCCCGAATATGAGGTGATAGACGATATGCCGGAAACCTACACGGGTAGGTGTCTCGGTCTTGACTTCGGTTTCGTTAATGACCCTACCGCGATAGTCGACATACGCATGGAGGGCTGGGACTTATACGTAGACTTGCTTTGCTATGAACAAGGCTTGTTAAATAGCCATATAGCGGACTACTTGAACGCCAATGCACTGAACCGCGTGATAACGGTGTGTGACAGTGCGGAGCAAAAAAGTATAGTGGAGCTACAGCAGAAGCGTATCAAGGCAATACCGTGTGTTAAGGGGCGCGGCTCTGTGGCTGCCGGCATCGCGCAGGTCAAGCAGTTCAAGCTGCACGTAACAAAGCGTTCCGTTAAGCTGCTTGATGAGCTGGATAACTACAAATGGATTAAGGACGAAGTATCGGACACATACACCAACGAGGCGATAGACGCGTGGAATCACGCACTTGACGCGCTCCGTTACGGTGTGGACTTCTTGATACGTAAATACAGACCCAAATAATGAAAAAGTTTATATTGAAATGGATATATCGCATAACGGCGATAAACAACCGAAAGGTATTATTAAGAGTTGCTAACCTACCGGCTAATGGCACGGTACGCATAACCAAGGACGAGGAGAAGTTGCTAAAGGATATGATTAAATACTGTCGACCTTCACAAGTCGCTACGCGCAATGGGAAAGCCGTGTACAGACTTAGGGACGTTGAAGGCATAACTCTATGGTCTATGCTTGAGACGCGCCGCGCAGAGGACGCAAACGAGCGTATCAAGGCGTGGACTGATGACAACTATGAAGCCGAGACGATTCTCGATGCCGCGAAGCTTGACAAGTTCATAGTGTCACAGATGGAAATCGCGGACGGTCTCGAACAAATCGTGTTTCAGAACATGAAGCAGACGGGCGAAAGCGCGTTGACGGGTGACGAGAACATCAAGCAGGCAAAGAACCTGCTCGGGCTTGTGCAGATTACCGCAGAGCTTTTCCACTGCTCGTTTGAGGACGCGAAGCAAATCAACTACTCGGACGCTATGCTTGCCATCGCCAAACGTAACGACGAGATAGAGAAGGAGAAGCGAGAAATGAAGAAACAACAAATGAAAAACAGATAGTTATGACTTTTGAAACAATAATCAACACAGCGAACGCCCGTGCTACAGCACTGGGCAAAACGCTGATATTCGGAGATACCGCAGTACAGAACGTAGCGGCTAACGAATTGAGTGATGACTTCTTTACGCTTGACGTAACGACTGGAAGCTATACGGACACGAACGTACCTAACAGCAGCGCCTACACGGTTGTCATACGCTGTATGGGTACATCCGCTTATATGCGGGACGATGCAGTAGAGATAGCAACGCTGATACGCACAGACCTACTGTTGCATGAGATGCTTAAGAGCTTCATATGCGGCTACGAGATTGGCTCGCTACGTATCGCAAAAGTGCAAAACCAGTACGACACCATCAAATCGGGCTGGGAGGCAACGTTCGACGCTTACAAGTACGGGGCGTGAACTTGATGCCGTTTGTTTTCTGATGGTTTACTTCGTACTTTTGTGCACTGTTTAAAAACAAAAGAACATGAAAATCATCAGAAACAACTTTATCCCGGTTAAAGGCTTCAAGGCTATTAACATATTCGGCGTTCTCTTCGTACGTGGTAACGCGGTAATTAGCGAGAAGACGCTAAGACATGAACACATTCACACGATGCAAATGCGTGAGATGCTGTACGTGCCATTTTACTTGTGGTACGGTATTGAGTACGTCATTCGCTTTTTCGGTTGGAGCTTCGAGAAGAAACCTTGTGACCCAAACGACAAGCCCTATGACCGCATGAGTTTTGAGAGGGAGGCATACGGCAACGAGCACGATGTAAACTACCCGAAGACGAGGAAACATTACAGTTGGTTTAAATACATTTAACTATGAACAAGGAAGTTACCCAATTAGTTAGGCAGATACGCGACGAGATAGTAGCTAACTACTATCGCATGAGGCTTAACGCTTCGGGTCGCTTCGATAGAGAAACAGAAGTTGTAGAGTATGCAGGCGGCGTTAAGATAGAAAGCCCGGCATACATCTATCAGATGGAAGACGGGAGGGCGGCTGGTAGCTTCCCACCCGTTTCTGCCATCAAGCAATGGATAAAAGACAAGAACGCGAACGCCGGAACGGACATACCCGAAGAAGCGGCATACGCGATAGCATACGTTATCAAGCGCGACGGTATTCGTGTACCCAACGAGCACAACGAAGGAGGCGTAGCAAGTAAGATACTAACCCCCGATATGGTGCAACGTATCACAGTAGAGGTGTCCCGGATAGTACGGGCGGAGATATTAACCATTTTAACTAAAAAGCAATGATTATACGAAATCTATTAACTAACGAAACTACCGCGGAAGCAGGTTTTACGATAATTGGCGGCATAGGCGCAGGTCTCTATCGCCCTATACGCTTGGAGCGGGTAGGCTCGGTTACCAGTATAAACCTAATCTTTTCACGTAATGGAACTACAAAGGCAACGGCAGCCGTAACCCCATACGAGGGCGCGGTATTGGACATGTCAATGATGGCAGCAGCCACGCCGAGCATAACGGAGAGCATTAACGCGGGTCTCGGCTTTACCGACTTCGTCGATAACGTTCAGATACTATACACCGAGGGCACGTCGAAATCTATCACGATACGCGTTATACACTCTCCGGCAGCATACGCCCGGTTTGCAACAACGGCGAGCACGCGCAACCTATCGGACTACGGTAACGGACTGTTTAACCAGTTGGATTTTAGTTGTGCTTCGTTTCTAAATAGTCCGTTAACGGGTACACCGTTTAACTTTGCCCTACGATACGGGCAGCTTACAGCAAACTCGGACGGTAGACTACGGTTTAGAAACAACGGTACCGGTACGTCCAATATTTGGGCGAATACCCTTGTTTCAACCGCCGCAAACCAAACCAATAGAGAGTTCAGAACCGCAAACGATGCTTCTACATGGGGGTGGGCACGTTTTGAACGTAAATACCCGTACTGCCCCGACCCTAACAAACGGGTAACGCTTCGATGGCTTAACAGCAAAGGGGCTTATGATACGATGTATTTTGACCAATACCGCATCGTACCCACTTACCTGGTTAACTTCTCGGGCGGCAACCGTGTGTTGTCCTACGACGTTACGATAAACGTAGTAGTAACGGACGATAATCAAAACGCTTTGTACTGGCTTTCGCGTTCGGGTGAGGTTGCCGGAGTATTCCCTTTGGCTACCAACCAGTGGGCACGGGTCACGATACAGAACCCGAACGCGCTGAACATACAAGGCGGTGCGACTGGACGGGTAGCAGCGTTTAAATGCAAGTTTGAAATTATAGAACCTTAACAATATGGATTTAACAATACGAATTAATGGCGAAGTGATAGACGGTGTTTCCGCTAACTCGGTGAAGCTGACTATCAACAACCCCGACCCCCTTAAGTTTACGGAGCAAACGGTTAGTTACTCCGGGACGATTAACATACCGCGTTCAGAAGTGAATGACCGTGTGTTCCGTTCCGAGCGTTTCCCCGGGGCGTTCATGAGGACATCCCCGTACCGTGCAGAGTTGTATTTTGGGGGTTTCAATATCCCGTTCGGCAGCGGTTTGTTCCGTGTACGTGTAACGGCAGACGAGGACGGGTATAGCCTTGAATTGATAGAAAACATATCGAAGCTTTCATCGTTACGCGCCCCGGTGGTGGCAATACCTAAAATGGAAACACCGGCATACCAGTTTTCGACGTATATAGATAGCCTTAACTACGCGTACCCGAACGACGTTACGATACCTACGATATACGCGGCGAACAGGTCAACGCCCGTGCTTATGTCGTATATTGCAGACCGAGTTACGAAAAAGGCAGGTGATTACAAGGACGCGGAAAGCCAGTTAGTTTTTAAAGGCGCACACGACGGGCTGGACGGCTCCGTATATGCGGCTAATTACATGATAGCGGAAAACAACGAAGTAGCCACGTGTTTTACATACATGACCGGCTCCGAGTTCAATTTAAAGTTTACGGACGATTCGTTTATAGTCCTTCCGGCTTCCGCGCCTTCTACCGTTTATCTTAGAAGCAACGGCGGTACATTCGCTTTGCCCTTTCAGCGCGGTGCGGTAAGACCCGACGGCAATCACCCATATTACCCGGTAAACCCGGGTTCTACGTCCTGCTTGGTTACTCCGAGGTCTTCACGCGATTTGAACTTCGGCTTTACTACCTCGGCTTCATCGGGGGTTTATTCGGGCACACCGATTACCACCGTACCGAATGCGGAAGCTTACTATATATCGTTCAAAATTGATTCGGTTACAGCCCCGGAATACGCGTGGGACTTAGTAGAGACAATGGGCATAGATACGCCTTTCGGTATTGTGCAGGCGTTCTGCAAAGCATTTTGCTGGACGTATGAATTTAAGTCCAAACCGTTTGCATTGACACTTAAACCGTTTATCAACCCGTCTACGAGTTCTACGTATCGGGTAGACTGGACGGGAAAAATAGACCAATCAAGTATAAAGGTTTCGGAAACCGCCGGCGCCGCAAGAACATATGCAGTGCAGGTAGGCTCACTTAAACAGACGGTAGGCGGTTACGGAGGCGCTATATCTACGCAGGAGACAGTAGGTGAGAGCGCGTTCCCGGTGAACCCAGGTGCGCAAAGACCGTACGCCTCTATGATTAGGTTAGCCGGGTCGTACATACCCGATAACTATTTCAACCGTGCAAGCGGTTATCGCACTACAATAGCAGGGCATTACTACCGCTTCTCTCCGGGTTGGCAGGTGACGGCTAAAATGAACCTATCGTATTTTGATATACAGAAAATGAAGTCCGATGCGCTTTATTTCGTAGGAGAACTTAACTACTGGTTTTATCTCCGAACGATAAGCAATTGGGACGCGTCAACGGGAGATGCGAACGTTACGTTAATTGCAGTTAAAAATTAATAATTTGGATTATGGCAACAGAAAAAGTTACTCTGTTAGACCTTTCGTTTGATACGTCTTCAGCCCTTGACGGGTTGGACGCTCTTATAGCAAAGTCCGTCGAACTGGCAGAAACAAAGAGCCAGCTAATGGCAGCGCTTAAGGACGAGAAGAAGCAGTTGGACGAGGCAGGCAAGGCGTACAAGTCCGGGACAATCGGACAAGATGAGTATAAAAAGGCAGTAGGCGATGCAGCGAAGGCGCAAATCGAACTGAAAAAGCAGTTGTTGGACGTTAACGCCTCAATCTCCGATAACAACCGCGAGATAAAGACGAACACGACACTCTTAAACAGCCAGGAGGACAGCGTAGACGCGCTCCGTGCACAGTTGGCGAAGAACACCAAGGAGCTAAACGCGATGAGCGCAGCGACGCGCAACAACACGGACGAGGGGCAGAAGCTTGTGACCGAAACAAAGGAGATAAGCGACCGCCTTAAGGACATGGAAAAGGCTGTAGGCGATAACCGCAGGAACGTAGGTAACTACGCGGAGAGCATCCAGGAAGCCATGAGCAGCACAAAAGGGCTATCTGGGGCTACAGCGGCTATGGCTACGTCTCTTTCGGGCGGCGTGAACATTCTAAAGGTGTTTAACGCTACGTTGAAAGCTAACCCGATATTGGCGGTAGTTTCCGTTATACTGGTTCTCGTGTCCACTATCGAAAAGCTGATGAAACGTAATAGCGAGATGGCGGCAAACCTAAAGGCGGCTTTCGCTCCGTTTGAGGTTATCTTCTCGCGCATATTGGACGGCGTTACCAAACTCCTTGGAGGTGTGGCAAAGGCTTTTGAATGGATAACGGAGAAGGTTGTTAACTTGCTTTCGTCTATCGGTCTTATTACCGAGGAGACAACGAAGGCAGCGAACGCGGCAAAAGCGCTCACCAAGCAAGAGTTAGCGATATACGAGGCAGAAACAAACAACCTTGTAACGTTGTCGGCGATGCGTAGAGAGCTGGAGGCACAACGTACCATTGTGGGAGACCAGCTAAAGACCGCGCAGGAACGAAACATTGCAGCCCAAAAGGCTATCGCAATTTCCAAGCAGATGGAGAAAGCCGAGATAGGCGTACTGCAACAGAAGTATAACCAAATCAAGGCGCAAAACGAACTTAGTTACACAAGCAAGGAAGACAGACGCGCAGAAATGCAAGCACTGGCAGACCTACAGGCACGCCAAGCCGATTATATCGGGCAACGTAAGGAGCTGGAGAACCAGGCGAGCGGTATTGTAAAGGCACAGATAGCAGCCAACGAAGCGGCTTACAAGGCAGCCGAGGCAGCAAAGGCACAAGCCGCAATAAAGGCAGCGCAGGACGCGGAAAACCAAAAGCGCGCTTTGCAAGAAGCTACCATAAAGCAGATGGAAACCGCGTTAACGGCTCTTAACCTTTCAATGCAAGCTAAAGAATTGGAAAACGATACCATCGGAACGAAGATAGAAAACGAAAGGGCATACGTCGAGGAAAGTCTAAAGCTTGAAAAGTACAGATTAGAGCAGGGTCTCATCTCAAAGCAGGAATACGCCAACAAGGAAGCCGAATTTAATTTGGGTATACAGCAGTTGGAGATGCAACGGAAAGAGGAGCAAGACGCTCTTATGAGGGAACGTGAAGCGATGGACGCGGCGAACCTGCACGAGCTTAAGATGGCAGAAGTTACCAACGAATTCGATATGCGACAAATGCAACTCGATGCGCAATACGCGCAAGAGATGGCAAACGCCGAGAAGATAGGCGCGGACACCGCGTTGATACAAGCCAAATATGAGAAGGCGAAGGAGGCGAACACCAAGGCACGCGTTAACGCAGAACTGACAATGACGGCAGGACTTGCAGGACAAATGTCATCACTGTTAGGGGAACAAAGTGCTATAGGTAAGGCGTTTGCGGTTGTTCAAGCTACAATAAATACTTACTTAGGTGCAACAAAAGCGCTGGCAAGTGGTGGTATTTTTGGTATTGCACAAGCCGCTATCGTTATTGCTTTCGGTATGAAGCAAGTCGCTACGATTGCGAAGCAGAAAGACCCCGATACGAAAATTAACACTTCCGTTAAGAAGTATGCAAAAGGCGGGCAGATATACGGGCGTTCCCATGCACAAGGCGGCGTGACGTTCCGGGGTGATAACGGGCAGGTGTTCGAGGCGGAAGGCGGTGAAAACGTCTATATCATGAAGAAGACAGCGAGCGCCGAGATTAACGCGTTATCCGCACTCAATGAAGCGCACGGCGGCAATTCGTTCGGTACGTCGGGGCTTTACAAGTTTGCTGATGGCGGTATGGTTGCTGGGCTTTCCGAAGCTAACCGGGCAGTCAAGCAAGCCGGGAGCATGAAGTTATCAAACGAAAGCATTAACCAACTCGCCGGGGTAGTTATCGACGCGGTTATGAGCATGCCTAACCCGGTTGTATCGGTGCAGGACATCAACAACGGACAGAACGACGTGTCGGTAGTTCAAGGGCTGGCAACATTTTAAACCATTAACTCGTACAGAGATGGCAGTTTACTATATACTGCCTATCTTTGCACGTGTTACAACAAAGACAAATTATATGAAATTTAGAAAACTTAGAATTATTCAAGCCGGGGTTACCACCAATTTTGGGGCATACGAAGGCAAGGAATTTCCGTTAGTCATTACGGAGACCGCAGTTCAAAGCGTTGTAACGCTCGGCAACCTAAAGCCCATCCATTGCAGACGCACCCATAACGGGGCTGATATGCTGGACGGTTATTTAGGAAAGTTTGTTAACTTCGTCTACGAGGACGGTGTAGCCTATGCCGATTTGGAATTATCTGAAGCCCTACAAGCCGCATACCCATCGGAGGCAAAATTCATTTCCGAAATGATAAAGAACGAACCCGATATGTTGGGCGTTTCGGTGGTAGGCATAAACAATCAGACATTAAACGGTGATGTGCTGGACGTTACCGAATTTTTTGAGTTATACTCATGTGATTTGGTAGGTCTTCCAGCAGCTACCACAAGCTTATTTAATAATCAAAACGAAAAGAAGATGAACAAATTTTTTAGTTCTTTCGCTTCTCTATTCAAGAAGACGAGCTTTGCAACCGAAACGGTAGACACCGTAGACGGCTCAAGTATCACTATTGAAGCAGCAGGCGACGTGGCGGCTATCGGTGACAAGGTGTTCGATAGCGAAGGTAATGTACACCCTGATGGTACAGTAGAAATTCAAGTAGACGGTGGCGTTCTTATTGTCACCATTGCAAACGGCGTTATCGAAAGCGTAGACGCCAAAGAGCCGGGTGACGATGCTAAAATAGAACCCTTAACTGGAAACGTAGTTACCGCTGATGTACCCGAAGAGTTTGCAAACCGTATGGCAGCTTTGGAAGCGTCGGTTACTGCACTTACCGCATCGCTGGAAGCTATGACGGCTCAATTTAACAGAGCGACAGCGAAACCCGGTGTACCGCCCGTTAACATGCCGAAGAAGAAAGAAA
>ENA-UEPJ01001091-UEPJ01001091.1-human-gut-metagenome-genome-assembly--contig:-NODE-1091-length-34306-cov-51.232084_pt1 | contig 34306 bp, 40 predicted proteins | sample MGYA00242890_ERZ507896 | MGnify/ENA primary metagenome ERZ507896 (study PRJEB26167, sample SAMN06115508) | human gut metagenome | host: Homo sapiens | place: China:Qinghai | collected 2015-08-20... | reverse complement strand
TATTTTTCTTATTATGTTGATAACGGATCAGTCCTTTCCAGTTTTTGTATTCATGTACTTATACGATTTTATTTATACTATTATACACCGTAAATTATTACAATCTGTAATAATTAAGTTTCTATTTTGTAAACCTTTATGATAGTATTATACATTTTTGTTTATCGTTAGTATATTAATCTCCTATTTTAATGCAATTGTTGGTGTTTTCCGTCATTATCATGAACGGTATATCATTCTTTATTAATATTATATAAATATAATTTATAACAATCTTACAAATATAAGAAAAACATCATCTTACGGTTTGGTCGATTTAATCAAGCAAATTCTATAAATTGGTATTAGTCTTTTGTATCATTTGCGAAAACGTTTGCTGCTATAAAATTACAGCGTTCTCAAAGATTGAGAACGATATGTGAAAACTAAAATTATTTTGCGTAAATTAATTGTGAAAAGTGACAAAAAAGCCGTTCACAATCAGTGAAAAAGTTCTGAAAATTAATTTTTTATAAATAAAATATTGCGAATACCATTGACAAACATAGTTTACTGTAGTATAATTTCATTAGAAAATACAGAAAACGTTTAAGTTCAGTTACGAGGTATATATTTATAGTGGGTATAATGGAGGTCACGCTGATGAAAAGCATTAATTTTATGGGCGACAATGGTTTCAAAGAAGCACTTGAGAGCGTTGGTGTAACTGCAAGCAGCAGTATCAGTAGCGAGAAGATCTCGGGCTGTTTTAAATATGTTACGGTTGACGATATGTGTATTATCACCGGATACTGCGGTGACAGCCATATCGAAGTGCTGGAGCTTCCTTTTGAGCTTCGTGGCAAAAAGGTCATAGCTGTTGCAGGCGGTGCTTTCGCACATCTTTACGACCTTAAATGTGCTGTTATCTCAAAGGACGTTGCTATCATCGGAAGAAAAGCATTTTACAAATGCTGTTCACTGGTGAATGTGACTATACCTGAGAGCGTAAGGTTTATTGGTGAGATGGCATTCTGCGGTTGTGAATCTCTGAGATTTGCGACTATACCTGATGGTGTGGAAAGGATACTGCCATTCACATTCTACAATTGCGACAGCTTGGAGATAGCTGACCTGCCCGAGAGCGTAAGAGAGATCGGTGAGTCTGCATTCGGTTTCTGCTCTTCAATGAAAGAAATTTGTCTTAATGAAAATATAGTTTCCATAGGAAACGGAGCTTTCCAGAACTGCATTTCTCTGAGAGAGCTTGAGATACCGTCAGCTATGATCGAGATTGCAGAGAATGCTTTCACATTCTGCTCAGGTCTGGAAGCGATCTCTATACCATTTGGAATCGAGGCTGTTGGCGACTACGCATTCTTCGGCTGCTCTGCTCTGAAAAAGGTTGAGTTCGCAGGATCTGTAAGAAAGATAGGCGAGTGTGCATTTGCACTTTGTGAGAAGCTCGAGAGCGTTTATCTTCCTGATTCCGTTAGCAGGATAGGCAAGAGAGCATTTGCTCAGAATACTGTAGTTAAGACGGTGAGGATATCAGGCAAGATCGCTTATGTTGGAAGCGAGGCTTTCCGTGGCTGTAAGACTTTGAGAGAAGTTGTTATCCCATCATCTGTGAAGAAGCTTGGTGCAAAGGCTTTCGTGGATTGCTCTGAGTTAAGAAGCGTTGTTATTCAGCATGGTGCCGATGGCATTGCGGAGGACGCTTTTGAGAGAGGTGTCGCCTTGATCACTGCTGACGCTGTTCCTGCACTTGATGACGAAACATTCAGGATAGCCGAGGCTGTTTACAACAAAAATTTCGCTTTATAAAATATATAACCTCTGGATCTGGGCGGCAGCTTTTAAGTTGCCGTCCTTTTTCTGGCTATTTGCAGGTGGGATATAATGATCCAAGTCATTAGGATATAGGTCATTGTCGGTGGTACATAAAAAACGAGCGACCAAAGGTCGCCCTGCGATATGTAAACAAAAAAATACGCTCTGCATAACGCAGAACGTATTCAGTGGGGTGGGTAGTGAGATTCGAACTCACGGTCTTCAGTGCCACAAACTGACGCGTTAGGCCAGCTACGCTATACCCACCATACATATTAGACGAAAATACTCGCAGCAGATTTTCATCTGGAACGAGTTTAATGGTACGCCATACTGGATTCGAACCAGTGACCTACCGCTTAGAAGGCGGTTGCTCTATCCAGCTGAGCTACTCGGGCTTGGATCCAGAGGGTTTAGACAAGCGTTTGGTTTTGTGGGGTACCTGTATAATCCCTCATAAAATTTATGTTATCACAAAAATTTTTGATTGCAAGATGTTTTATTATTTTTGTTTAAGATATAATTTATATAGATTAGTAAATAGAGGGATAAAAGATTATGCTAACCGGAAATCAAATTAGAAAATTATATTTAGATTATTTTAAAAATAAACATCAACATACAGTTGTTGAAAGTTCTAGCCTTGTACCTGACAATCCGACTGTTTTATTGACAACAGCTGGAATGTTGCAGTTCTTGCCTATATTTTTAGGAATTGTTAAATCTCCTTATGAGCCGGCAAGAGCTACTTCTTGTCAAAAATGTGCTAGAGCTGGCGGAAAAGATAGTGATATCGAAAATGTTGGACGTACACCTCGCCATCATACATTCTTTGAAATGTTAGGGAATTTTTCATTTGGCGATTATTACAAAAAAGAAATTATTCCTTGGGCTTGGGAATTTGTAACAGAAGTTTTAAAACTTGATAAAGACAGATTGTGGATTACAATTTTTGAAACTGATGATGAAGCTTATGAAATTTGGAGAAGTGTAGGTGTTCCTGCTGAACGTATTAAGCGTAAAGGGAAAAAAGATAATTTCTGGGGCCCTCCTGGAGCTTCTGGATCTTGCGGACCTTGCTCTGAAATTCACTATGACTTAGGTGAACAATATAAATGTGATGATCCAAATTGTGGTATTGATACTTGCGAATGCGACAGATGGGTTGAAATTTGGAACCTTGTATTTACCGAATTGTATCAAGATGAAGAAGGCAATCAATCTCCTTTGGAAAGTAAAAACGTTGATACAGGCATGGGACTAGAACGTATTACTATGGTATGTCAGGGTGTTGCTTCTACTTTTGAAACAGACCTTTTAAGACCAATTATGGACAAAGTTTCAGAAATGAGTGGTGTGCCTTATAAAAAATCTGAAAAAACAGATATTTCTTTAAGAATTATAACAGACCATGCTCGTTGCGTTTCTTTCTTAATTTCTGACGGTGTAATTCCTGGGAATGAAGGCAGAAGCTATGTATTAAGAATGATTTTGAGACGTGCATTGCGTCATGGAAAAATTTTAGGTATGGATTTACCTTTCTTATACAAACTTGTAGATGTTGTTGTAGAAAATTATGGTGAAGCATATCCTGATTTAGTAAAAAATAAAGCTAAAATTGTCGATACAATTAAAAAAGAAGAAGAACGTTTTGCCAAAACTCTTGATCGTGGATATAAAATGCTAGATGAATTTATTGAAGCGAAAAAAGATATTGATGGAGAAAGTGCTTTTAAATTATATGATACATATGGTTTCCCATTTGAATTGACAAAAGAAATTGCAGAAGAAAACGGTTTGAAAGTAGATGAAGCTGGTTATAAATCTGCTATGCAGGAACAAAAAGATCGTGCAAAAGCTGCTACTGCAAAAATTAGTGTAACTGGTGATATGAAGTATGCAAAACTTGAAGATCAAGTTGGTTCTTCTGAATTTGTAGGTTATACAGAAAATGAATGTGATGCAAAAATCCTGGCTACAATTGATGGTGACGGATATGTTGATATTGTTTTAGATAAAACTCCATTCTATGCTGAATGCGGTGGTCAGGTAGGTGACAGCGGTTACATTGAAAATGAAAACTTAAAAGCTGAAGTATTAACTACTTTCAAAGTTAATAAACTTTTTGTTCACCGTTCAAAAGTTATCAATGGTGAAATTACAATCGGCGAACAAGTAAAAGCTAAAATTGATGTCCCAAGACGTGAAGAAATAAGACTTCACCACTCATCTGCTCACTTATTGCAAGCTGCTTTAACAAAAGTTTTAGGCAACGAGGTAAAACAAGCAGGTTCTCAGGTAGAAGAAAATAGAATGCGTTTTGACTTTACTTTCTCTCGTGCAATGACAGAGAATGAAATATTTAAAGTAGAAGATATTGTAAACAATTGGATTTCTCAAGGTCTAGAAGTTACAACTCAAGAAATGGATATTGAACAAGCTAAACTTACAGGTGCTGTTGCATTGTTTGGTGAAAAATATGAAGATATCGTAAGAGTTGTATCTATGGGGATCGGTGAAAATTGTATCTCTAAAGAATTTTGTGCAGGTACTCATGCTCGAAATACAAGAGATTTAAGATTGTTCAAAATAGTTTCTGAAGGTGCTATAGCTGCTGGAACAAGACGTATTGAAGTTGTTGTTTCAAATGCTGCTTTTGAATATATGAATGAAAGAGTAAAAGAAATGAGCAAACTTTCTCAAATGTTTAAAGTTCACTCAGAAGAAGTAATTGAACGTGTAGAAAAACTTCAAGAAGAAAATAGAGAACTTCAAAAGGAATTGGCTCAAGCAAAAGAAGATAGCGCAAGAGCAAAATTTGCGACATTCTTATCAAAAGCAGAAGATATTGAAGGTGGTAAACTTTTTGTTTCAAAAGTTGAACATTTTGATGGTAATGCAATTAGAACAGGTATTGAATTTATGTCTCAAAAACTTGGAGAAAGTATCATTGTTCTAGCTTCTGAAAAAACTGTGGCTGTAAAAGTTTCTGACAGTTTTGTAAAAAAAGGAATAAATGCAGGTAAGATTGTAGGAGAAATTGCTCGAGCAACTGGTGCAAACGGAGGTGGAAGACCTAACTTTGCTCAAGGTGGAGTTAAAGATGCTTCAAAATTAGATGAAATTCTACAAAAGATAGAAAATGATTTAAAATAAAAAAGAACTCGGAATATATTTATATATTCCGAGTTTAGTTTAAATGTTTGAAATAGATTGGAGATAAATTTTTAATGATTACAAATACAACATTATTAACAGATAAAACCCCATCATTCGGAATGTCTGTAAAATTTAATAATTCCGGTAAAAAATTTTTTAATAAAGTTTTTGAAAATAATCCAAATTTAGGCCAAGAATATATAAATCGTCAAATGAATAACAAGGCATCAGATATTTTTGTTAAAGGTGCAGATGTTTATGTTGGCATAAATGCAAAAAAATGGAAAGTAATTGGCAGTATTTGGACAGATAAAAAAAATGGAAAATCAATTGAGGAATTAATTTGTACAAGAGGCGGTAATATTTTTCATAAATCTGCATTAAAAACAGTTATTATGGAAGATGGAAAACCTTTAGTAAATAGATATGGTGAAAATGGTAGACGTTTTGCAATTGCAGAAGAAATTGCTAATTATCAAAAATATGTGTCTGAAAATAAAAGACCATCTTTAATTGAAAATTTCTTAGGCTTATTTAAAAATACATAAAGTTTGTATTTATTTTCATGGAGAAATATATGACAGTATTAAAAATTGAAAGACTTCCACATAATAAATTTTTACCTGAGTACAAAACTGAGGGTGCTGCAGGTATGGATTTGTGTGCTGCAATTTCTGAGCCAATTACTCTTAAACCTCTTGAAAGGAAATTAGTCCCAACAGGATTAAAAATTGAATTGGAACATGGTTATGAAGCTCAGGTTAGACCTCGTTCAGGTTTATCAATCAAGCATGGAATTACATTGATTAATTGTATAGGTACAATAGATGAAGATTATAGAGGCGAAATATGTGTTCCTATTGTTAATCTTTCAAATGAAACTTATACAATTCAACCTGATGAAAGAATTGCTCAGATGGTAATTGCAAAGGTGGAGCAAGCTGAAATAAAAGTTGAAGTGGAATTAACAGAGACTGCTCGTGGTGAAGGCGGTTTTGGTTCTACCGGCAAATGAAATATTTAAAATATTCATTACCATTAATATTCATTCTTGTTGTAGAATTGCTTGTCAAATTTAATGATAAGTCTATTTGTTTATGGAAAATTTTAACAGGGCATGAATGTCTAGGTTGTGGTATTACAAGAGCTTTTCATGAATTATTCCATTTTCATTTCCAAAAGGCTTTTGAATTTAATCATGCAATTATTATTGTTGCTCCGTTATTGTTGTATTTATGGTTAAAATTAATACTTACAAATGATGTTAAATAATGATTTATCAATTATTATTTTGTTTGTACTTAATTTAAGAAAGGAATTTATATGTCAAACGAAGGAACAGGTATGGTTGGCAACAAATCTTATACTGCTGCATTGTTATTATCTTTTTTCTTAGGTGGTTTTGGTATTCATAGATTTTATACCGGATACATTGGATTAGGTATTTTACAATTAATTACAGCAGGTGGTTGTGGAATTTGGACTTTAATTGATTTTATCAGTCTATGTTTTGGAAAATTTAAAGATTCTGATGGTAATGAATTAGCTGATTATAATCCAACATTGGGACAAACTTTATTTTGGGTGTGGATTGCTCTAATTGTAATAAGTGTTGTATTCAATATTGCAGTGACTTCTTCGGTAATCGGTGGGGTTCACTAATATTTTATTTCACATAAAAAAAAGAACCTTTTTTATAAAAGGTTCTTTTTTATGTCGAGGAAAAGGAGGAATAGTATAAATTTTTTATTTTTTGCCTTTAAAAACTGAAATATCTGATAAATCTTTCAAGGCAAAATTTGTATTAACATCAAAAATCGCGTCAGGATTTTTGTTATCTTTATTATTTAGTTTTGACCAATAGTCAGGATCCAGTTGTGGACGACCTTTAGGTATATCGCTGTTAAAATCAACCATATTTTGTTCCCTTTGTATTTTTTATAACGTCAATGATAGAAAAAACTTTAGTAATTTATCTTGATTGTTAAAATTTTGTTACATTCTTTTTATTGTTAAAAGCATTTCATTTGGAACAAAGTAATCTTTAATTCCATAATTCGCATTAACAAATAAAAATTCTAATGTGTCACCTTTATCAATTCCTATATCGTCAAAAGGAATGCTTAAATCTACAACTTTGTCATAAATTGCAGTTATATTTTTTGATGACGTGATAACCCACAAATTATTTGGTATTGCTCTTACAAGACGAACCAAATTTATTTCTCCATTATAAATAGAAATTTGCATTTCATTGTGAAATTTTTCTTTAGATATTGGTAAAATACTTTCTGTTTTTTGAATGATACGAATTGGAGATAATGCTTGTTTTTTATTTTGGTTTCTCATATAAACATACATTTGATTTACACGTTTAGCATTTGCTGCTGCTTGTTTATTGTATTCGTTTATATAAAATCTTAAATAAAGGTTGTCTTTGTCATATCCAAAACAAATTTTGTCGTAAAATTTATCTTCATCAAGTACAGGACCGTCAGGGATTTTTATACAACCTGCATTGAGCCAATTCTCATCGTCACTTTCTTGTCCATTAAGAATAGGAGTAAATTCTCCTTTAGGGTATCTTGATGGTTTTGAAATTGCTGATAAAAGCGGAGTATCAAGATACTGCGGAACTTCCAATCCTAAATAAAGATAAATATTTTTTAAATGTTCTCTAAATATATAATCAAAAATATTATCTCTGCCAGAGTCATTCGGTTCTCCGTACCACCAAAACCAATCACTGCCTTCACAAATAAATAATTCTTTTCTTGCTGCTTCAATATTTGGATGTAGCGGATTTTGTTTTACAAAAGCGCAAAAATCATCTCTAACTTGTTTAAGGTAAGTCCAAGCTAGGTTTTTTAGCGGTTCGTCAATCCACAATTTAAAATTGCGATTTATCCAAGAGCCTGAGCTTAATTTGTTTAAAGGTTTTGGAGTATCTTTTTCTAAATAGTCGCTTATCAAAACTGTTTCTAATGTTGGGTCATTTTCTATTAATGAATAGATTGTTTGCAAGAAGGTAGATCCGTCTTCTGTATAACTTTCCCAACAGTTTTCTCCGTCCATTGCAATAGTTAGTAAATGATTTTCGTCAGGTGATGATAATAATTTACTTTGTGTTACTTTAATTCTGTCATATAAATCATTTGCAGCAGCTTCTGCAGAATGATTAGGATATTCAAAACCGATTAAGTTTGGTATTACTGAATCTCTGAATATTATATCTACATCTTTATAATTGTAAGATTTTAATAAATGATAAGGGTCTTCCAAATAACCTCTGAAATCTCTTACAAATTCAAATTTAATAGAATTTGATAAAATACCTTCGTCAGATATTGTCCATTTTATTCCAAGTTCTTTAAGCATTTCCATAACTTTGGAATTAATACAATGTTCTGATGGCCAAATTCCTTTTGGTCGTTTTCCAAATAGCTCTTCAATTCTGTCGATTGCCATTTTTGTCTGCATTTTGGCATCGAGTTCCATTTTTAAATTTGTTGGTAAATCACTATCAGAAGATTTTTTTATACTTTTTATATCAAGCAAAATTGGTAAAATTGGGTGATAATAAGGACTTGTTGTAATTTCAATTCTGCCTTTTTCTACAAATTTTTTATATGTAGGTATAATTTTTCTTATGATATCTCTTTGGATATCAATTATTTTAATTCTGTCTTCAAGTGTGTAATTTTTTCCTTTTTTTATTAGTTTTTTTAGTTCAGGATATTTATTTTTGTATATAGGATCAAACCAAACAAGATTAAATAATGCCATTAAATCGGAGTATTCTTGAGGTGAAAATATATTAATGTCATTATTTTCACATAATTGGTATTTTTGATAAAGTCTATTGTACTCTTCATTTGGCAGAATCATTGAATGAAAGTTTGCATCAAAAAAATTGTTTATAATGAATTCTTTATCATCATCAGTCAAATCGTCAACATCTGTAATAGTAAGTCTTGAATGAATATCGTGCATGTTATTTTCACCATAATCAATCAATTCATCTAAAAGTACAGGTACAATATTAAAATTAAGTTTAGTATTTTTAAACTTATCTAATATAAGTACCATATCAAGATAATCTTTCACAGCATGTAATCTTGTCCAAGGCATTAAATAGTCGCCTTCAGGTGACAATTGATATACAGGCTGATGCATATGCCAATAGAATGCTATAGATAACTTTTTTGTCTGACTCATCATAAAATCAATTCCAAATGCTATTCTTTCAAAAATATTATATCATTCAAAAGCAAAAAATGGAAATGAATTTACATGATTTTATTAAATGTTATGCATATTGTCGAAAATTTCTTTTCTTTGAACCCAAATTTCCATTCCAAGTTCTTCACCTGTTTTTGTTAGGGCATCTTTTATTTCTTTGAAAGAAAATTTTGATTTTTCAATATTGCATAGCATAAACATTACAAAATGTCCTTGCATTAAAGTTTGTTTTATATCTTCAATATTTACTTCATATTCAGCAAGTACAGCAGAAACTTTTGCAACTATTCCTACTTTATCTATACCTGATACTGTTATGATAATTTGTTGATCTGACATGTTACCTCATCTTCATCATCGTTTTCTACTTTTACTTCTGCCGGTTGTAACCAATCACGATTAATCCATTTTCCTAATTGGTGTACTCTGCAATATTCAGCCAAATCTTTTTTAACTTCAGGAGCTAAGATGTACATTGCAATAATATTTGGTAAAGACATTGCAATCATCATTGCATCTGTAATATTAATAACTGAAGTTACGTTCAATACAGAACCGATTAAAATAAATCCGCAATATATAAATTGGAATGTAAGAGTTCTTTTCTTTCCTTCTCCGAATAAGAAGTTCCAAGATTTTTGACCGTAATATGCCCAGCTTATGATTGTAGATAATGCATATAAAAGAACAATACCTGCTAAAAGTGTTGGGAAGAAAGGCATTACTGATGAAATCGCATCAGATGTCATTTCAATGCCAGATGTGTGGCCAGCATGAGTTTTGTATACACCTGTAATTACGATTGCAAAAGCTGTTAATGTACACATAAAACCTGTTAAGAATGGGTCTAACAGAGCTACGAAACCTTGAGATAAAGGTTCATCTGTTTTTACTGTTGCATATACAATAGGAGCTGAACCAGTACCTGCTTCGTTAGATTGAACAGAACGTCTTAAGCCCATAATCATAGCAACAAACATTCCACCATATATAGATTCAGGTCTGAATGCTTCTTTTACAATAACCCAAGCAGCATGAGGTACAAGTTTGATATTACATATGATAACTGCCATTGCTGCAAATAAATATACGAAAATCTTTAAAGGAACGATTTTTTCTGTTACTTTAACGATGTTTTTAATACCGCCAATAACAATTAGACCTACAACTATTGCCATAGCTAATCCTATTACCCAGTGTAGGTTATGCATAAACCCGTTTTCGCCGCCGCATACATTAACAAACTGATTTGCAGCCTGATTGATTTGAATCATATTTCCGCCTGTAATACCTCCGCAAATACAAAGTATTGCAAAAATTACAGATAGAGGCTGACCTAACCATCTTAATTTTTTACGAGTAAGACCATGTGCCATATAATGCATTGGTCCGCCTGATATTGAACCGTCTAAATTAAATCTTCTGTATTTAACAGCTAATGCTGCTTCTACAAATTTTAATGACATACCTAAAAGTGCACCGACGATAATCCAAAAAGCAGCACCTGGACCACCCATTGAAATAGCGATTGCAACACCTGCGATACTACCTAGACCTATTGTTCCTGATAGTGCTGTCATTAATGCTTGGAAAGGAGATGTTTCCCCTGAGCCGTCATCTGATTTTTTAGGTTTAAATACTAAATCGATAGCATGTTTAAATCCCCAAACAGCAATACCTCTTAAATAGAAAGTAAAAAATATTCCTGCAAATAATATCCAGAATATAATTATAGGTACATCTGCACCAAAAACATGCACAGGATGGAATATAATTCTCGCTATTGCATCAGATATAGGCGCGACATTTTTGTCCATAAATGCATCAACATTGAATGCATTTGCCTGTTGAATGTTAAATAAAAGTGTCAAAAGTACAATTAAAATTCTGTTCATTAAATATTTCCTTTCGGGCTTATCCTCTCAAGGTTTTCGGCTAATACTCTCACAAGGGGTAAATCACCAACCCTAATTTATACTACCAAAAACATGCTCAAATGATGTCAAATCTTTACAAAATCTTAAACATTTGTTGCAAATATTCATCTGCGCATTTGTCTGAGGTGTATTCTTTGATTGTATGAAAACTATTGTAGCGCAATGTATTTAGACTGTCATCATCCATGTTTTTTATATTAAGAAGTATTTTTCTGATTTCATTTGAAATCGGAACAGTTAAAAAACCGTTTTCGCCGTCTTTGATAATTCCTGATATTCCATCATCTTTTGTACAAATTGTAATACAGCCTTGTGACATTGCTTCTAAATATACCATACCAAAGGTTTCGCCAATGCTAGGCAGGATAAAAATATCACTATCGTGCATTTTTTCAAGTACTTCATTATGTGGGAGATGTCCTGTAAATTTTACTGATTTGTCAATTTTTTCTAAATTTTTTCTTCCTTTGCCTTCTCCAATAACTGTTAATTCAAAATTTTCAAGTCTTTTACAGGCTTCAATTACTTTGTCAATATTTTTTCTTTTTTTGAAATTCGCACAGGTCAAAACTTTGATTTTTGATTTGTTTAGGGTGTGAAAATCTTTTTTTATAATTTCTTTTTTTACACCTGATGGTGCTGTGAATGTTTTATTTTCAAATTCAGGGTAAAGCTTTAGCAGTTTATTTTTTATTACAAAAGAACGGCAAGCTATAGCTTTTGCATTATGCAGAGCTTTTTCCAGTCTTTTTTTGAAATGAAATCTGTATAGCGGATTTGTAAGCACTTCTAAATCAGAATTATGAACACCTGCAACAAATGGAACTCCAAGTTTGTCTGCAAATAAAATTCCTGATGGCATATGGGCTATAATCAGACAGTCTGGAGGGCAAGAGGGCAGGAAGTCATGTATTTTATTTTTAATGTTAAACCAAAATGGAGTCCAATAATTGACATTGAATACTTTTCCATATTGACCAGTTTTGTAAAATGGTTTATCTCGTAAAAAAGAATTCAGGATAAAATTCGGTTTTATAACATTGACATTATGCCCTTGTTTTTCCCACTCTTGGACGAAGTCAAAAAGTGTTCTTGGTGTTGTTTTTTCATTTTCACTTACTGGATATAAATCTGTTATAAAAAGAATATTCATACAAATTATTATATCATAAGGCGGGTTGAGGTTTTATACATTATGTGATTTAATTATGAAAAATAGATTATAAAAAAAGGAATAAAAAAGTGAGTGAGCACGATTACAAATTTTATTTAGATAAAGGAATTTCAGAAACTAACGAAGGAAAATTTGATGAAGCAATGCATTCTCTGAATAGAGCAATAGCATTAAATCCTGATAGTGCAATGCCTTATTTTTCTTTGGCAATAGTTTTTCATAACTTGAATGAATTAGAGCCTGCTTATGAAAATTATACAAAAGCTATTGAATTAAATCATAAAATGATTGATGCATATTACAATCGCGCTCAAGTTTTGCTATTGGATAAAAATACAGATAATGAAAAATTAAAATCAGCATTAAAAGATCTTGATAAAGCTGTTGAATTGGACCCAAAATTTATAGATGCACTTTATTATAAAGCAGTAGTGCAAATGAAACTTGAGGATTATAAGGGAGCTGTTGAAACTTTAGATAAAGTTTTGTCAATTGATCCTCAGGCTGTATATTCAAGAGCGTTGAAAAAATTGATTTTACAGAAATATTTAAAATAAAAAACTGTTGTCTCCCTGAAATTTTTTCAGGGTTTAAATTAGTTGAAGATTCTGAAACAAGTTCAGAATGACAATAATTATAAGGGAGCTGTTGAAACTTTAGATAAAGTTTTGTCAATTGATCCTCAGGCTGTGTATTCAAGAGCGTTGAAAAAACTGATTTTGCAGAAATATTTACATTAATTTAATTTATTTTTTAAACCCATGAGATATTTTATATATGAAATTGTTGAATTACACTCAATAGTAAATTGATTGTTAATTTCAGACATATTTTTTATACTTTCATTAAGTGTTTCAAGTTTTTTATTTATTTCTCTGTCAATTTCTTGATTTTGCATAAAAACATTATCCTAATAGTTAGATTTTATTGCATAGTAATGTAATTAAACTTTTCTGTCAAGTAATATATTTTTTTAATATGGATTTTGAACAATATAAAAAGCGAATAGGTTTAAAAATCAAATATTATAGAAAATTGCGTGATATGACACAAGCTGTATTTGCAGAAAAGTTGAGTTGCACAGAAAATTATATCAGTTTTATTGAAAATGGTCATAAAAATATTTCATTAAAAATGATTTATAAAATATCAAATGCTCTTCAAATCAGTGCATCTAAGATATTTGATATTGAAGATTAGATTTAAGTTTAGTTATTTTTTCGAATGAATATTCAATTTTTTCTTGGAGTTCTTTGTCTGTTAATGCTTTTTGAGCAATTGTTTCTATTATGTTGATTGTTTCAGGTGTGGAATTCCTGTAAATAAACATATTCAATCCAGCACGAATTCCCATTTCACAGGCATTGACAAAACCAAATTTTGTAGCACCCTTCATTATCATATCATCAGAAATTATTACGCCGTCAAAGCCTAATTTATTTCTTAAATAAGAAATTGCATTTTTGCTTAAAGATGTCGGAATTACATCTTTTTCAAAGCAGGTACAGTGAAGATGTGCTACCATTATCATTTCTATTGTTTTTGCACAGGAGGCAAAAGGTTTTATATGAGTTTTTTCCATTTCTTCCAGTGGTAGATTAATTTCAGGAAGTGTTAAGTGACTATCTGCATTAGCGTCCCCGTGTCCAGGAAAATGTTTTGCACAAGGTATAATTCCGTTCTCTCTATATGTTTGAGAAACTATTTTTTCACATTTTATAACCGCATCAGAGTTACTTGAAAAAGCTCGTTCTCCGATAATTGGGTTATTAGGATTTGTGTTGACATCAATACAAGGTGCAAAATTTAAGTTAAGTCCGTAACTTTTTAATTCCTGTGCAATTTCTTTTGTTTGATTGTGTAAAAAGTCTTCTCCTTTTTCATAAGCATATTTTGCAGATAGGTATTTTTTACCGTTATGGATATTTTCAGTACGTTCAACTCTACCACCTTCTTGATCTATTGATAAAAAAGGCGGAATTAGAGCTTTTGATTTAATATCAGAGACCAAGTTTTTGAATTGGTCTTTTGACTGAATATCTTTTGTAAAGAAAATCATTCCTCCAAGCCCTTTTTCTAGTGCTTGAATGTAACCGTCACCTTCTGTACCTAAGATAAACATTTGATATAATTTTGTTTTTAAATCCATTTTTTATAAAACCTTTTGTGCTAATGGGAATAATTCATACAATTTCCCGTTATCGATTACTTTTTCAATTCCTGATAATATTTCTTCCAAATCTTTGTCAGATGGTGTTTTTAGATTAGCAGGAAGTTTGATATCTTTTGTCGTTTTTGTTTCTACAAAGCCTTTATTTGCGATTAAAAATTCTCTGTAAGCATTTAAGATATTAATACTATTTTCGTCAATAGTGAAATCTTGACCTGTGTAGTATTTAACATCTTTTTTTAGCTGTTCAATATAATCCATTATAAAATCAACTTCGCTAAGTGTTTCTTTTTCGGAATATTCGCCACCAAAGCATAGGTTATTTAAAATTGGTTTTTCATCAAGCTGACTTATATATGCAGCCCAAAGAATACAGCCAAGATAGAAGCCTAAATAATTTTTCAATAATGATTGAATTTTAGGGTAATACATTTTGAATTGATTTTTTTTCAGAGTGAAATTTTTTAGTCTGTTTAATCCTGCATAAATATATTCTATATTTGGAACAAAAGCTGACATGTGTTGTACAAATCCTGGATCAAATTGTGCTCCGTTATCAAAATTCATTTTTCCTCTCCCTCTATTTTATAGTCTGTTTTTTTTGTTTTATTAATACATTTCAAATTTAATTTTTCTTTTATTATTTTCTAGAACTTTTTGTTGAAACTCTTTGTCATATTGAAGTCGGTAACCGTTTGAGAATGCTTTTACAACAGCATTTGCAAATGTCTTTCTTGCACTCCAGTATGATGTGTGGGCAAATAGAACTGATCGTTTTGACCATACACTTGAATTATCATATACAAAACCTCGAGGATTTTCAATTTCAATGTTTGCAAGTTTTTCAATCTCATCTATTGTAAGATTTCTTGTGCTAGGAAAACCTAGCGGGTCTTCTCTGAAATTTACCGTAATAAAAAATAATCCGTTTTCGATTATGTATTTAAGCATTAATTTATTATAATAATTCAGCTCATAATCCGGATCAGCAAGGTCTGAGTAAAACAAAACTAGAGGACTTGCAAAATTTACGACACCTTTTAGTGAATCTGTAGGTGCGCAGTAATTTTTTGTTGCTTCTTTTATTTTTAAATAACCTTCTTCTAAAGATAAGTTATCATCTTTTTTTAATACAAGATGACCGGTTTCTGATACCATTCCTAGTCCAGCTTTAGATAGAGCAGAAATACAAGTATTTTCTATTGGGTTATTCTTTACAAATTGTCTTACTTCATCACTTACATCTATTGTATTGAAAAGATTTTCTGCATTAATGTATGGTAATTTGTTAAACATATATTGATAAGTTACAAATGTCCCTGCAGAATATCCGTATAATATAACTTTATTTCCTTGTTCTGCTTCTTTTAAGACTGTGTCATTTAATTCATCTAAAATTGGTAACATATTATGCTGTTTTTGTACCCAAATTGCATCGTGTAAATATGCTGCAAGCATTGATCTTACTTTGTATGCAAGAGTAGGGCTGAAAGCTTTAGATAAATCTAATTGTTTTTGTACAAATTCTAAATCTGTTTGACTTTTATCTCCCCAAAAGAAAATTACAGGTTTTTCATTAATCTTATATTGAGGTCTGTTTAAAAAAACTTGTTTTATTTCTTTGTTTTGTTCAAACTTTTTTTTCATTACAGGATGAAGTTTTTGCACACCTTCAATATACCAATTACGCATTTTTTCATCGTTATTATTGGAGCCGTTTATGTAGACAAAACTTACACCGGTTTCAGCAAAACAGAGATTTTGTAATAAAACTAATCCTAAAATTATCCCTAAAATTTTCTTCATAGATATATGATAGCACAAAATTTCAGACTTCATGGTAATTGTGAAAATTCTAATTTCAGCTTAAAATTTATTTTATAAAAGGAGCAATAGATATGAAAAAGATTTTGTTTATTTTAAGTTTAGTTGCAGTGTTTAATTTAGGAATTTTGGGATTTAATTTGAATCATCAAAATACTTCAGATGTCAGTCAATGTTTAATGGCACAAAGAGGTTGCTGCTCACATCATGGTGGGGTCTGTGGTTGCTATCGAGGAAGAACTCAATGTTGTGATGGGTCTTTAAGTCCATCTTGTCAGTGTTTTAGAGATGAACAAAAAGGATTACAATTATAAATTAAAAAAGGTTCTTTCAAATTATAAAAGAACCTTTTTATTTTTTATCTAAATTAATTTAAGTAAATTAATCATTATTTGTAATTTTATATGTACCTGCAGCAGCAGCTCCTGCTACAAAGTTTGTTAAAAGTGTTATTAAAATAAGTTCAATTTTAGTTATTTTCATTGTGAAAAGTCCTAGAGCAACAGCCGGATTAAATGCACCATAACAAGTTCCGCTTGTTGCAAGTATTCCTACGAGAACAACAGAGCCTATTGCAAGACCATAATAAGAATTGCCTTTTGTATCTTCTGATGTAGCTGTATGTAATACCGTATAACATAACGCAAATGTAAATAGAAATTCACAAATAATCATAGGTATTGTTGAATATGCACTTTCAGAAGCATATGGCGGAATTGCTACAATGTATGAAGCTAAAAGTGCAGCTAATACACCACCTATGAATTGTGCAATAATGTATGGCCCAAAATCTTTCCAAGGCAATGCACCTCTTATTGCAGCAGCAAGAGATACTGCAGGGTTATAGTGCCCACCTGAAATATGGCCTCCTGCATATACCATTACCATAAGGATAAATCCTATTGCCATTGGAGGAAACGCATTTTGGCTGTTTGGAAAAGATGCGCATCCTATTGTAAATACTAGAAAGAATGCTCCAATAAATTCAACCAAACATTTTTTTAAAAGCTCTTTCATATAAATCTCCTTACTTTTTTATTTCTAATTTACGGTCAGAATTTTAACATAGTTAATAAATTTGTGCAATTAATCTTTTATGGTATATATATTTTATGTTTTATTTTGATGAAATTAATGGAAAAAGAATTGTAAAAAGCTCTGTATTAGCTGGGCTTAATCACTTTTTTACTACTAGAGAAAGTGTTATAAAAACTAAAGAACCTGATTTTGAAGAAGTAGTCGCAGAAAATAAAAAAGATGTTTGTGAATATTTTGGAATAGATGAAAATAATCTTATTCATCCTTCGCAAACTCATACATCATATGTAGATGTTGCAAAAATTGGAGTTAGTTCATATCCTGATACTGACGGTTTAATTTTGGCAAATAAGGAACAGGCTGTATATTTGAATTTTGCAGACTGTACACCTGTAATAATTTATGATCCCGTAAATAAAATTGCAGCAGTATCTCATGCTGGTTGGCGTGGAACTGCTGGGAATATTGCTTCGAAAACAGTTCAAAAACTAGCAGAAGAATTTGGATCAAAGCCTGAAAATTTAAAAAGTGCAATTGGACCTGCTATTTCTTTTTGTTGTTACAATGTAGGTGAAGAAGTATATAGAGAGTTAAAAAAGACTGTTAAAGATTTTTCAGGGTTGTCAGAAATCCGTCAAGGTAATATTTATGTTGACTTAAAAGGAATTAATAAACGTCAATTGATTGAAGCAGGCATGAAACCGGAAAATATTGACGTATGCAATTTCTGCACCGTTTGCAATAACAGTTTATTTTTCTCTTATAGAAAAGAAAATGCGACAACTAATCGTCATAGTGCAGTTGTAAAATTATAAATTAAGAAGTTTATTATAATCAATTAACCCAAGTATTAAAAAGATGATAATGTAATCTTCAAAATTAACCATTTTACTGCCTTTTTCTGCTTTTTTGATAATTGATATATTTAAGCCAGTTCTATTTGCAAGTTCTTCTGATGTATAGCCTTTCTCTAATTTCTTTTTTCTAATTGAATTTGCTATGATATTTAATTTATCATTACTATTCATGCTTACTCCTTAATCTTTTTTAATAATATTCTCATTTATAAATAATATGTATCATATATAAGACAAATAATACTTTATTGGAACAAATTTGTCAATAAAAATATAATTTAATTATGGATAATCAAAATAAAAGCTATATTCGTTCTTTATTGACATTACATAATATGTCAATTATAAGACTTGCAGAATTAATGTCTAAGGAACTAGGTAAAACTTATACAAGACAAAGTTTGTATGGTAAGTTGGATAGGGATTCTTTGTCTTTAAAAGAGTGTCAGATAATAGCTAAAATATTAGGTTACCATATTGAATTTATAAAAAATAAGTAATTTTATAAATTAATAAAATTTTCTAATATTTTATGTCCGTATTCTGTAAGTATTGCTTCTGGGTGGAATTGTACTCCATAAATTGGGAGTTTTTGATGTTCAAGTGCCATAATTATGTTATCTTTTGTTTGGGCTGTTGCTTTTAGGCATTCAGGTAAATTTTCAACAATTAGGGAGTGGTATCTTGTTGCATTAAATCCTTCTGGAATGTCTTTAAATAATTTACTTTTCTGTTTAAAGAATATTTGAGAAGTTTTTCCATGTGTCGGGTTCTGTGATTTTATAACTTTTCCGCCAAAAAATTGTGCGATACATTGATGACCAAGACATATTCCGAGAATTTTTTTTGTTTTATAAAATTCATTTATTACCTGCATAGAAATCCCTGCAGTGTCAGGAGTTCCTGCACCTGGTGAAATGATTATGCTATTAAATTTAATCTTTTTTAATTCTTCTATCGTAATTTTATCGTTTTCATAAATTTTAGGTTGTATCCCTAATTCTTCAAGATATTGTACAATGTTGTAGGTAAAAGAATCGTAGTTATCAATTAAAATCATAATTTCACCTCAACTATTCCTCTTACTGAATTTACACAGAATATTTTTTCTGCATTTTCTAAATCATTTTTATAGAGAATTTTTTCAGATACGTTTTTCATTGATGTTTTGAAAATGCCATTTAAAAGCCCGCATTTTACAGGTGGAGTATAAAGTTTGCCGTTAATTTGTAAAATGATATTGTTTCTTGCACCTTCAGTGAGTTCTCCTTTTTCATTAAAGAAAATTTCGTCATAAATTTCTCCGTTTGCAATTTTTTGGTAACTGTCATAATACCAAGGCCGATAGGTTGTTTTATGATATAAAAATTCGTTTTGGCTTTTTATTTTTATTGGCGAAATCGAAATTTTATTTATCTTTGATTTTATTAGTGGTTTGTATTCTTCTGAGATTTCTCCGTTTTTATTCAGCAATAATCTCAAAATCCCGTCTTGTTTAGGTGTTATTTGTTGGTATGAAAATTTAAAGCCGAAGTGTTTTGCAGAATTTTCCATTCTTTTAAAATGTTCTTTTTCAAATAAGAGTTTGCTGTTTTCAACTTTGATTGTCTCAATTATTTGGAAATCACTATTGAGAAATTTTGTTTTAGTTAGAGTTTCTTCCCATTCGTCTTGAATGTCGGAATCCCATACTATTGCACCGCCTACACGATATTTAAAAGATTTTTCTCCTTGTTTTTTTTGAAGAATTCTAATTGGAACACTAAAAATTGTTTCTTCCGGAGATATCATACCAATAGCTCCGCAGTAGATATCACGAGAGCCTTTTTCAATTTTGTCAATAATCCTCATAGTACTGATTTTCGGTGCTCCGGTGATTGAGCCGCAAGGAAATATTGCTTTAAAAATATCAAGCAGTGTTGTATTTTCTTTTAAGTCAGCTTCGATTTGAGATGTCATTTGATGCAGAGTTTTGTGGGTTTCAATTTCAAAAAGTTTTGTAACTTTTACGCTGCCTGTTTTTGCAATGCGTCCCAAATCGTTTCTTAAAAGATCTACAATCATGACATTTTCGGCTCTATTTTTTTCATCATTCTTTAAAAATTCAATTAGTTCTTTATCTTCTTTTTCTGTTTTGCCTCTTTTAATTGTTCCTTTCATTGGTTTAGTTAGAATATGATTATTTTTTAGAGTGAAAAATAATTCTGGAGAAAATGAAAGAACAGTGTCATAATTATTTTTCAAATAAAAATTGTAAGGAGTTTTTTGCTTGTTTAATAAAAATTCAAATAGTTCAAAATCATCGCCTTCATAAGGAATTTCAAAGTCGTATGTGTAATTCACTTCGTATGTATTTCCGCAGGAAATTTCATATTTAATTTTATTAATTGCTTCTTTATATTCACAAAAATTTACACAAGGTCGCGGGTTTAGTAGCAAATTTTTTACTTTTTTTGTTTTATATATATTGTAATCTTTAAAGACTTCAAAATACAAAAGCGGGAAATTGGATTTTTGCACAGTGAAAGTTTCATATCTGATGTAACCTAAAATGAAAAATTCTTTTTTTAATTTTTCTATCTGGGAAAAAGCTTGAATAAGTTCATCTTGATTGAATGCTTGAATTATTTTTATCGGTTTTGTAAAAAGTTTGTCTGAAAAAATTATCATATTTCAAATATACCAAATAATATATTAATATAAAGACGAAGGTAGAATGAAAAAAGTAGTAGTATTATTTATTTTAATAACATTAGTATCAATGTTTATGCCTGTATATGCAAGAACAGTGAGAAAAGATAGACCTGTTCGACTTGTAAATCCTCAGCCTTATTCACGACATTATTCTCATTATAGGGTCGGAAGAGGAACAACAAGAAGATGTAATGGCAGTTGCCATAGAGAAGATGAACAAAAAACTCCTGTATATTCTTATAAACCAGTACAGTCAAATTCAAAATATGCATATGGTACATCTATCAATAGAGTAAAAACATCTGATGTTCCTAAAATGGAGGTTATAAGATATCGTGGAACTACAGTGCAACGACCGATAAGATATACAATAGGAAATCCCAGAAAAACAGTTGTTTATTCTTATTCAGCAAAATAAAAATAATATTAGGGTGTGTGTTATGAAAAAAGTTTATTTATTAATTTTAATTTTGGCATTTGTTCAATTATCTGCATCTTGTGAAACATTGAATTATAAAATAAAACAAAGTGGTTCATCTATGGTGATTGTTCCTTATTATTCTTCACCTGTAATAGAACCTGAAGCTTCTCAAAATATAGAACAAACTCCAGCTAAAATTCCTTTTTATGAGTCAAAAAAATTACCAAAAGGCAAAAATAAATCTCGTAATGTTTAGGATTTATATTTAATATCCCATAAACATATTTTGCATTCCGCCTTGCATTAACATCATGCTATTTGAACTATCATAATTTTGAGGGAATTGACTATAAGTCATTGGAGCACTGGTATTATTTGATGGAGTAATATTCCCCATTTCTCTAACGGATTTGGGACCCATCATAGAGTTTGCTTCTTGTTCTTCTACAATATCAGAAGCAGATAATGTTTTTTGCAATTGAGGGTATTTAGCTCTTGCAGCTGTATTATTGAACCCAGAAAAAGAGTTTTTAGGTGTAAGGTTGATTTCTTCTGAAAATACAGGTGTTGTAATTGATAATATTGCAATAGCTATAATTAATTTTTTCATAGTCCACTTCCCCTTCATAAATCTGATAATATTATACATCAAAAAGTTGATTTTGAGAATGTTAGAATTTTTGATATAATAAATATGTAGTAAAGTTAATTAAAAAGAGATTATCTAATGGATATAAATATTGAATTAAAAGGCTCAAAAATAATTATTTCTTGGACAGATATAAAGGCAGACTATTATAAAATTTTCTTCAAAAAAGATGACGTTTTCTATGAAGCCTCAAGGGTGTATAATAATAATTCTGTTAGATTTTCTCTTGTACCTTATGGAGAAAACGAATGTTTTGTTCAGGCTGTGAAAGATGGGATTGTAATTGATAAATCTTCTATTCGTCAGTTTAAGTTTGATTCAATTGATATTCAATATAAATTTTTAGATGATAAAAATATAAAACTTTTCTATAGCAAGTATAATGGTGCTGATGGATATAGATTATATAGAAATGAAGATGAAATAGGATTTAATGGTGTTAAAAATTCTGATTGTGAGTTTATTACAACGGAATTGAGAACTGAAACAGAATTTAAAATTAAACCTTATAGAAAAAATGATCAAGGTAGGGAATTTTTAGCGTCTTCTCCTGTTGTAAAAGTAAGTGAAAATAAATTTGAAAGTGTTTCTATTTATAAATCTTATAATTATAACAACTTTCTTTCTTGGTGTTATAAAGGAGATGCTGATGGATTTCTTGTTTATACAAAAAATCTTGATAAACCTATTTTCGAAACTACCGATAAATTAAGACATTATCTTCCTTTGTATGATTATAAAGGAACTTCAAAATTCATTGTAAAGGCTTTTGTGAATACACCTGACGGAAGATTAATTGTTGCAGAATCCGATTATGTTTCATTGAGTATAAGAAAATATAAGCAACCTCTTGTATCATTGATTATCCCTGCATATAATGCACAGGATTATATAGTAAGGAGTATTGATTGTGCTCTTGCTTCAGATTTCAACGATTTGGAAATTATAATAGTAAATGACGGAAGCTCTGATGATACTCAAAAGATTATTGACTGGTATGCAAAGAACTACAATAATGTAGTTTCAATTGAAAAAGAAAACGGTGGTGTAGCAGATGCAAGAAATCGTGGAATTGAAGCTGCAAAAGGTGATTACATTGCATTTATGGATAACGATGATTTAATCCCTGCTGATATGATTAGTAAATTGTATAATTCGATTACAAAAAATAATTGTGATGTTGCAATTGCTCCATTGTATCGTCTTATTGATTCAGGGTATACAATACATTGTAACTTACCGTTTATGGAAGATATTCCGCTTGATATTGATAAATATTTTGAAATTATGTACACACCTGGGTATTATAACTGTGCAATATGGAATAAGTTATACAAAGCATCAATTGTAAAAGCCCATCCTTTGGGAATTTTGAAGTATGAAGATGTATCTTGGACTCCTTGTATACTTTCATATGCTGAAAAATTCTGTTTCTTAAAAACTCCTTTTTATGAGTGGGATAGAAAAACAAGAGAACAAACATTTGGTGATGTTTTAGCTAAAATGCCAGAAGATGAACTTTTTGAAAATAGAAAACAGGCAATGTTATTTTTCTTGAAAAACGGAAATCCTGAAAAGATAGATGAATTAAAAGAAGTTGCAAAACGAAGATTATTGCGTTATGCAAAAAATTCTCCTAATTCCGTATATCATGATTTGATAAAGAAAATAGATTCAGGGAAATATTAATTAGTTTAATTTCTCTATTTCTATTAATGGAATAAAGCCAAACAATTTGAATTTGATTTTTTGGGGATGATAAAATTCTATTCCAAATAGTTTTAGCCCTAATAATTTTACTTTGATTTTTTTTGAAAGTTTGTATTGTATTAGAATAGGTATGTTATGCTTGTGTAAGAAATTTTGAATTTCTTTTTCAGCTAATTTACAGTCTTGTTGGTGTTTTATTGTCTTTTGAGTTACAATTGAGCCTTGGTTTTTTCTGTAATAATAAAATGTATTGGGAACTGTGACAAATCCATTCAAGTTATATATTATTTTGATAAGCCATCGCATATCCTCATAGTAGCAGTTTTCAGGGAATGGCATTGATAATAATTTTTCTCTTTTATATATTTTATTCCATACATAATTATGTTTTGGAATAAATGCTTGATTTATTTTTTCTGTTGGGGTATAGAAAGCTTTCATATATTTATAATTTAATTTTTTTGTTTTTAAAATTTTACCTTGTCTGTAAAAATCTCCTGCAGAAATTTCACAGTTATATTTTATTGCTGCATTGTATAGTTTTTCAAAATAGTTTTTATCAACCCAATCATCTCCGTCTACAAATCCTATGAAATCTCCTTTTGCAATTTTTATTCCAGTATTTCTTGATTTCCCTGGACCTGAATTTTTTTGATTAACTATTTTTATGCGTAAATCTTTATTTTGGTAATAGTTAAGTATTTTTAGAGAATTGTCTGTTGAACCGTCATTAACACATATAATTTCTATTTCTTTTAATGTTTGTGCAATAAGACTTTCAAGACATTTACCTATATATTTTTCTGTATTGTAAACTGGTACTATTATTGAAACTTTTATATTTTTATTTTGCATTATTTATCCCCCTATTAAGTAGTAATTGTGTTGTAAAAATTTTTATTTTAATTATTAAATAACTATCGTTTTCTTTAAGATTAAGTTTTCCCCAGTAGTATTTTGGGTAAATGTTTCGCAAATGTAATTGTAAATTTTTAAACTCATTAAAATATATTTCCTTGTATTGTTTAGAACATTTTCCAAGCCAAGATGCTGATTTTATAAAATATTTGTTTAGAATTTTAAAATTTAATTCTTGAGCAATATTTTGTTTTTGTAAAAATTTTTCTATTTCATAAAAATTTAAAATTACTGAATTATCATTTTTTTGTTTTGAATGTGTGAGAGAAGTTGGTCTATCTTTTCTGTAATAATAATAATTTTTATCAATAATATATATTTTATTTGCAAGTAATACTGTTTCAATAAAAAATATTTGGTCTTCTCCGTTGCATCCTTCTTGAAATAAAATTCTATTTTCTGTTAAAAATTTAGTTTTATAAAGTTTTGCCCACGCAATTGGCGGAAGTGTTAAGATATTTTCTTTTATAGTTTTGCTGTTTAGGTTTTTATTTTTTAACTTTTTAGGGATTTTTTCGATGCTGTAATATCCTTTTTTAAATTTCCCATATTTGATAGTATATGCTCCGCATATGACAATATCATTTCCATTAGATTTTGCTGTATTATAAAAGGTTTCAAGTGTAGTTAATTCAATTGTGTCATCGCTATCGACAAATGTAATATATTCTCCTTTTGCTAATTTTATTGCTTTATTTCTTGCAGCTCCACTTTTTTGATTGCTTTGATTAACTATTTTTATCCTTTTATCATATTGTGCAAATGTTGAAATTATAGAAAAAGTGTTATCTGTGGAACCGTCATTTATAATTATTATTTCAATTTCCTTTAAAGTTTGTTTTACAAGTGAGATTAAACAGTCATATATATAGTCTTCTACGTTGAAAGCTGGGATTATTACTGTTACTTTTGGTATATTAAAAACGTAATTATGATTGTATAATGTTAATTCGTCGTTTAGGCTTTCTATAAAATTATTATATTCTCCCATAAAGTTTTCCTTTTAACTATACGTATACGTTTATTAAATCACAGGTAAATATATATATACAATTGATTATTAAGTTTTATATACATATACATCAAATTAATTAATATTATATGCATATATGTTCTTAAAAACTATTTGTATACATCATATTTTTAAATTGGAGATACGATTATGATGAAATTTGATGATAAAAAATTTATTGCAGAAAAAATAAAATATCATCGAAAGAAAATGAATTTAACTCAGGCTGAACTTGCAGAAATGGCTGATTTAAGTGATCAACACCTTTCAAGAATAGAAAGAGGTTGTTATACACCCTCTTTAACAACATTTTTTTTGCTTGTAAAAATTTTGAAAATGGATTTAAAAGAATTTGGATTTGATATAACTGAAACAGCTAATCCTACAAAAAATAAGTTAATTGATCTTATAAATAAAGCAAATGATTACGAACTTGTATTTTTTAATGATGTAATTACAAGTTTAGATAATGCTTTAAAGAAGGTTCGAAAAAATTTCCATAATCACTTTTTTATGTAATGCATCTTTTTACAGATAACACTTAGGTTCTTGATCTTCAACTCCTGCGTATAATTCTACATATTGTTTTGCAGGGCTTGATTCAATTTTTGTTAATAATACTTCTTCAATTTGGAAAAATCCGACATCTCCTGTCATTTCTATGTCGATTCGAATAGGTTTTTTCTCCCCGTGGTGAATACCTATTCTATTGATGGCATTAGCAGAATATTTATGAATATCACCGACTCTTGGAGTTGTATTTATTGCCATAGGAATTCTTGCTCTTCCTTTTGTCATGTCGCAACCGTCAGCTATTAAAATTATTCCTGCCTCAATTGAATGTATTTTATGGCTAGACATATGACCTATAATTGCTTCAATTGCAAGAGATTTAATGATTGTTCTTCTGTGTAAATCCTCAGGCAATATGTGCATTAAAGTCCTTTCAATAATAGGTTTTGCAAGTATTACAGACATGTTCTCATGGCCTTGTCTACCTATCATCATTCCTAAATCATGCATTAAACCTGCAATAATTACAGCACACATACTATCTTCAAATGTCCCGATTTCTTCTTTTTCAAGTGATGTTTGTATTCCTGCGCTTTGTAAAAGATTAAGCATTTTTATTGCATTTGCTGCAACTTGTCGCATATGTACTGGGCCGTGATCGTTATAACCTAGTCTTTTTATTGATACATTATTTGCATAATCCTGCATTTCTTGCAATTCTTCATCTGCAAATAAATAGTTTACCAAATCTGTGCATAATTTATGATTTTGTAATCTTTTTAAAATTTTTGATTCTAATGATACTTCTTTAATTGATTTCATAATTTTAAACCATATTATCTATAACCTAATAATATAATACCCAATAAATAGAAAAATTTGTATAGTATTTAAAATTTTATATCTTAATTTATTGAGTATTAATGGCTTATTATTTTTTAAGTTCTGCAAATTTTGCAGCCATTGTCGGATTATTTTTGGTTAATCTTTTTATGCTCAAGTCTTCAGCTTTGTTATTCGCAAGGCGGAGATTATTCTCAGAAGATAAAAGAGCTTCTTTTGTTTTTTGTAAATGGTCAATGGTTTTGTCAATTTCTTCTATTGCAGTTTTAAATTTTTTGCTTGCAATTTCATAGTTTCTCGCAAATTTTTCTTTAAAATCATTCATACTTTCTTCAAAATTTGAGATATCAATGTTTTGACTTCTTATGATTGCAAGTTCTTGTTTGTACTGTAAAGAATTTAATGCTGCATTTCTTAGTAGTGTAATAATAGGTATGAAAAATTGTGGTCGAATTACATACATTTTAGGAAATTTATGTGACATATCAACTATTCCTGAATTATATAATTCATTTTCAGGTTCTAAAAGTGATACCAAAACAGCATATTCACAATTTTTTTCTCGTCTGTCCTTGTCAAGTTCTTTTAGGAAATCTTCATTTTTCTTTTTGGTAGATGTAGTATCCATTTCATTTTTCATCTCAAACATAATAGATACAATTTCTATCCCTTCAGGGGTTGCTTCTCTGAAGATGTAATCTCCTTTACTTCCGGTTTTTGCATCGTTATCTTTTTCAAAGTATGCATTTTGAAATCCGGTAGCACGAAGTTTGTTAAATTCTAATTCGCAATGTTGTTCAAGGCTTTCTCCTACCATTTTTGTAGAAAGTCGTGCTTTAAAATCTTTATAGCGTGCGATTTCTTCCTCTTTAAATTGAAGTTGTATTTTGTATTGTTCTTTTAATGATAGTTCTTTTAATAAATTTTCTTTTTCATTTGTTTCAATTTTATTTGTAAGCTCTGCAATTTGTTTGTCTTTTTCTGCGAGAGCTTTTTCTTTTTCAATTTCAAATTTATTTAATTCAAGATTTTTGTCTTTTTCGTAAGATTCAATTTTTGCTTTAAGTTCTAAAATTTCTACATTTTTTTGAGCCGTAGTATTAAACAATTCTTTTTCTTTGCTAATAATTATATCTTGGTACTTACGTTCTGTTTCTGATTGAGCAAGTTTTATTGCAGCTTCTTTTTCATTTAGGAATTGGGATTCTCTTGAAGAAATCTCTTTTTCAAATTCTTTATCTCTTACTTGTTTTACTATTGCTGCGTAACCAGATTCATCTACTTGAAAAATTTCACCACATTTTGGGCATTTAATTTCTTGCATTATCTTACTCCTGTAAATTAGATACATCTATATTTTATTATAATTTTCCTCTACGTCAAATATGGAAAAAGTAAGTAAGATAAAATTTATAATTCTAATAAAGTTAAGCTATTAATATTTTCATAAAAATCATTTATTGGGATATTTTCTTCATTTGCGCTATTATGAGGATTTATCAGTGTTACAAAATTGTCATCTACTTTTTTAAGAGTATACGCATGATGTATATATAACCCATTTCTTTTTTCTTTAAAATTACAAGTTATAGCATATTTATCTGGATTTTCTTTTATTTGGTTAATTAAATTTTTTATTTGATTTGTGCAACCATTTTTTGAGTTAAAGTATGTTTTTGATTTTTTACCTGTAATTAAAAACATGATATCAGATGAAAAGCCTCCGGCTATTGGATCATTTAAGTTTCCAGATGAATGTTTTCCGTTAATAATATTTGCATCTTTATTTTTTAATGCTTCATTATTTGTTATTAGCATTTTTTTGTAATATTCAGTAGCAATTTCTATTGCAAGCATGTCGTCATCACCTTTTACATAGTTTTTACTTTGCTTTGCTGCATTCAATGCTATTTTAGGTACAGTTACGTTAGTCTTAGTGCCTTTAAAATGTATAATTATATTGTCAGTATTATTATTATATATAATAGCTTTTTTTATATATTCTTGTCCTTTGTGATTGTTTGCAAGAGCATTTATCCCTGCCAGTAACCAACAATCATTTTTTACTTGTTTTGTGTTCCCAATTTTTTTATCAATCTCAATATCGTCTTTTGCGTAATTTAAAACATAATTATTTTCTTTTATTGAATCTAAATTCACAGTATAAAATTTAGGGATAAAATCATAAAATTTTTCTTTAGGTGTTTTAAAGTTAAAAAGAGTGTTTGTTTCTTTTTTACTTTTAGGTTTAATTTGTTGTTTTTCTGAAAATTTGGTTGAATTTTCTGTATTAAAATAGATAGATAACATGTATATCCCCTAAATCCCTTATATAATTAAAAACATTTTTATAAGAAAAATTGACAAAATATTTATTTTAATTTAAAAAGTGTTAGAATAAAAAAGAGGGCAACAATGACAGGAATAGAAATTTTAAAAGGTGACATAACAAAACTAAAAGTTGATGCAATCGTAAATGCGGCAAATAGAACCTTGCTTGGTGGTGGAGGTGTAGATGGATCAATTCACCGTGCTGCAGGGAAAGAGTTACTAGCTGAATGCAGAACCCTAAACGGTTGCGAAACAGGACAATCTAAAATTACAAAAGGATATAAATTGCCTGCCAAATATGTAATCCATACTGTAGGCCCTGTTTGGTACGGTGGGAACAAAAACGAGCCGGAACTTTTAAAATCCTGTTATACAACAGCCTTAAATCTTGCAAAAAAAAATAACATCAAAACAATAGCATTTCCTGCAATATCCTGCGGAGTTTATCATTTCCCGATAGATAAAGCTTGCAAAATTGCTTACGATACAGTGAGAGAATTCATAAACAAAAACGATTGCCTTGAAAAAGTTATTTTCATCGACATCAATGACAGAATAATCGAAACATATAGAATAATCTTTAATTAAAATAATCTTTTAATCTTTTTGTATCTGTTCGTTTTTTTTTTGATTATTTAACTTAAATTCTATTTTTCAATTTTATAATTTTTGTGATATATTTATATAACCAAATTTATTATTAAATCTGTGAAAGAGGTGTTATGAGAAAATTATTACCAATTTTATTGGCTATATTGCTTTTTTCTGTAAATGCTCCAGCTTTTGCTATGAGCGTTGAAGAATCAGAAGCCGAAGGACTAAGAGATATGAGGATACAACCAATGGAACCCACAGATGCTCCTAAATGGGTAGAATATGTTCCAACAAAGTACCATAATCCTAGAACAGATTTTAAAAAGGGAACTGCAATTGCAGAATTAGCTTCTGGAATTGTTCTTACAGATTTATTATTAACAGCCCCAATAGGTATTCCTATGATATGTCATTCAACGACAAAGTTGAAAAATATAGGTTGGGCAGACAAAAAAAATAAATATTTTGAAGGCTTAGAAGAAGCAAAGAATATAAACAATTCCAATGAAAGACAAGATCATTATGATAAATTGCTGAAAAAATGTAAAATGACAGAAAAAAAACATAAACAGCAATTAAAAAGACTTGAAAAAGAAAATAAAAAAGCTAATGATGTATAAATATAATTTTATTAAAACTGAAACCGACTCTGTCTCTCAAAACGCTTGATAATTGTCTTGATAAAGGTAAGAAATACTAATGCGAAGCATTGTAGAGACTCCCAGTTAACTTTATATATTTAAAATGGATATTTTTCCAATTTTAAATATATTCTGGAGACGAGGGGAGTCGAACCCCTGTCCAAAATGGATCTTGACAAACTTCTACGAGTGTAGATATTAATTCTCTCGGATTATGCAGGGAATATCATAACCTTTGTTATAATCCAAAGTGTTTTTTGCGGAAACACTAACCTTTAACGGTTATCTTGATGCATCTACCGTCATTGATGCACTGCCGCTTGCATGATGGACCCATATCACCGGCAAGCTGGGCAATATGAGTAGCTATAATTAGCGACTATGCTGCTAAAGCTTGAGCTCTAGAGAAGTCTGCTTTAATTACGTTGTTAGCATTTAATTTAGTGTGCTCGTTGATAACCGAGAACAGCGCTCGGACTCGCAATTCATCTCAACCGAACATCCTGTCAAATCCAAAACGTCCCCATATTTAGTTTTAAATGTGCTATTTTATATTATAAACAATTTTATATTTATTTCAAGCAATTATTCTGTTATGTGGAATGAACATTTTGAACAATGAGCTTTTGGGTGAAGCATTAAATTGTCTTCTAAATCATATAATTTTGCAATTCTTGTAACTAATGGTGCTCCGCATTTTGGACATTTTAAGCCTCCGGCCCCATTTAAAATTAGTTCTTTTAAGCTATCGATTATTTCTTGTGATACTGTGTAACTTGTAAAATCTTTTTCTAAAGATTTTATTTCTTCTGGTAAACATTTCAATACTTTTGCTAAGTTTTGTCTTACAGTTACAGGTAGAAAAAGTTCTTTCCCTGCTTCAATATCTTCTATATAATTTAGCGGAAGATTACATTCTTTTGCTAATCCTTTTGGCGAAAGACCTATTTCATCTCTTTTGTGTTGAATAAATTGTGCTAATGTTTTCATAATCATTATTATATAGCGTAAACACCCTCGTTATTCAAGAGGGTGTTTACTTTATTGTGTAGAAAAAGTTTTTAGGTAATTATTCTTCGTATTTCCAGCCTGGATGTTTGTAATCATCACTTCTTTTTGCATAGTCAGAATATACTACTGCTTGATCGAAATCATATTGTGCAAATTCTGGATTTCCATTTTCATCGTAAATTGGTTCCCCTGTTTCTTCATCAAGGATTAATGCTCCATATAAGAATGAACCTGCACTTGTTCCTTTTTCGTAATTGCCACGATATACTAAATTATTATTATTGTCAAAAATTGAACGAATATTTTGTTTTCTATCTCTGCCGTTTGTTCTAACTTCATAACCTGCATAATTCCATAAGTATTGTTCATCATCTTCAGGTTTTTTATCTGTATTTGCAACATATCTTGTGATTTTTATGCCTTTTCCAGGAACATCTGCGACTACTGATTTTAAATATGTTGTTTTTGGATTTTTTGAATCATATAAATCTAAAACTTTTGTTACAACTGCTAATTCTCTTTTATTTGTTCCAATACTATCTACCATTGATTCATAAAATTTATTGTCATATCTATTGTGTGCTTTTGAACCAACGTATACAACGCTATCTAAACCTGAACCATCTGGTACAGGACCATCAATTGGAATTCCGATATTTTGACCTTGAGCAATTAATGAATCTCCAATGTGGAATGGGTAATCTTTTACGTATACTGGAACAATTTCTGTATGGATTATTGTATCTGTATCATGAATTGTGTCTGGTTTGATAATTGTAATTGTATCGTGGTGATGACATCCTCCGCCTATAATCGTTGCGTTTGCAGAAGATGAAGATGAGGATGACGAACTTGCTTCTGCTATTACATCATCAGGAGCACAACTTGTCATGGTATTTGTAGTTGCGCCTAAAGCCATTAGACCAATCATCATATTTCGCATTGCTTTACTTGAATCTTTTGAAATATGTCTTTGAGGTTCTGAATAATGATTTGTTGTTTGTTTGTTATTGTGTCTTTTATTTTTTCCTTCAAAATTTAAGACATTTAAACTACTATTAATTGCTTTGACTTCCATTTGGGTATTTACCTCCAATTTCTACACATTATATTGTATGTATATAAAAGAAAAACATGTTTTTAGTTGCTAATGAAATAATAACAAAAACATGCTTTTTGACTAAATTAGTGTTATATCTGTATTTTAGCTGCTTTACATTTGTTAATATCGCATTATGATGCAGCTAATTTTTCTCTTACTAATGTTTCTATTGTATTTAAAATATCTGGATTTTCCGCTAAAAAGTCGCGTGCTTTATCTCTACCTTGTCCTAATTTTTCTTCATTGAAGCTAAACCAAGAACCTGCTTTTTTTACGATATCAAGATTTACTGCAACATCTAGGATATTTCCAATTTTGCAAATCCCTTTACCAAAAATAATATCAAATTCAGCTGTTCTGAATGGGGGAGCTACTTTGTTTTTTAGAACTCTCACGCGTACGTGGTTTCCGACATCACCATCTTCACCTTTAACTCCTTCTGTACGTTTAATTTCCATACGTACTGAAGCATAATATTTTAAAGCATTACCACCTGTTGTTGTTTCTGGATTGCCATACATTACACCAATTTTCATTCTTAATTGGTTAATGAAAATTACTGTAGTATTTGTTTTTCCGATAATACCTGTCAATTTTCTTAGAGCTTTACTCATTAAACGAGCTTGAAGTCCCATTTGTTGATCTTCCATAGATCCTTCAATTTCAGCTTTTGGAACAAGTGCTGCTACAGAGTCAACAACTACTACATCTACAGCTCCTGAACGTACAAGTTCTTCTGTAATATCAAGAGCTTGTTCTCCAGTATCAGGTTGTGATATTAATAAATCATCTACTTGAACACCAAGATTTCTTGCATATTCAGGATCAAGAGCATGTTCTGCATCAACGAAAGCTGCAATTCCACCTCTTTTTTGACATTCAGCAACGATATGTTGAGCAAGAGTTGTTTTCCCTGAACTTTCAGGACCATATATTTCAATAATACGTCCTCTAGGAATTCCGCCTATACCTAAGGCAACATCAAGAGAAAGGGCTCCTGTCGGGATAGCATCTACATTTACAGTAGCCTTATCGCCAAGTTTCATTATTGAACCTTTTCCAAAATCTTTTTCGATTTTTTCTATTGCGAGTTTTAAAGCTTTACTTCTTTCATCTAAATTTGATGTTGTATCATTTTCTTTTTCTTTTACTGCCATTTTTTGATTCCTTTAATTATTGGCGGGCAAGTATTATCTTGTTATTCCCAAACGTGTTTTTCTTTCTTTTTATAAAATCCTAGACCTACTGGTTTGTATGAGTGTAAGTCATTTTTTAATTGGTAAATTTCTTTATTAAGATCAATAATTTTTTGTCTTAATGTTTCATTATCTGTTTTGCAACGAATAAGTTCTACAACTACTTCATCCATGCCTTCAAGTTTTTCATCAATAACTTTAGCAATTCTGTTGCTTAACTTATTTTCCATTTCTTTTAAAGAATTTAAAATATTAAGAATAGCTGATGGTTGCTTAGCATCAGTTTTTGCAGGAGGTAAAGAAGCTCCTTTCATAGCTTGAACTTTTCTTAAATTTTTAACTTCTTCATAAGAAAAATAAGTTTGTCCTTTGCTGTTTTTTCTAGGTAATATAGAAGCTCGTTTGCATAATTCAACAATTTCTTTATTATCTGTTTTTAAAATACTTCTCACTTCTTG
>ENA-UEPJ01001082-UEPJ01001082.1-human-gut-metagenome-genome-assembly--contig:-NODE-1082-length-34401-cov-6.559521_pt1 | contig 34401 bp, 25 predicted proteins | sample MGYA00242890_ERZ507896 | MGnify/ENA primary metagenome ERZ507896 (study PRJEB26167, sample SAMN06115508) | human gut metagenome | host: Homo sapiens | place: China:Qinghai | collected 2015-08-20... | reverse complement strand
GGTGAAATATCAAGTACCTGACCGATACGGCTGGGTGTACCCTTGAAATACCAGATATGCGATACGGGAGCCGCAAGCTCTATGTGACCCATACGCTCACGTCTTACCTTGTTGCGTGTTACTTCAACGCCGCAACGCTCACATATTTTACCTTTGAAACGGATTCTCTTGTATTTACCGCAGGAACACTCCCAGTCCTTTGTAGGACCAAATATCTTTTCGCAGTACAGACCGCCTCTTTCGGGCTTCTGTGTTCTGTAGTTGATTGTTTCGGGACGCTCAACAACGCCGTAGCTCCATGCACGGATCTGATCCGGAGAAGCAAGACCGATCTTCATTGAATCAAATGTTTTATATGCCAATTTACAGACCTCAATTCTTTCTATAGAAGTTTATGTGTGATAACACACGCTTTTCTGTCAATGCCTATGCTTAAATCATCGTCTGATTATTCATCAAACGAGTCGTCAGCGTCATTTTCGTTGAAGTCGATGTCAAAATCATCTTCATCGTCCTTATCGGCATAGAATTCGCTGTCTTCGTCTATATCCTTAGTTGTGAAACCGTCATCAAGAGAGCCGTCCTCGGCTACATACTCAAATGTATCCTCGCCTGCCGCCTGACCGTATTCATCGTCTTCTTCGTAAGTCTGTCTGAGATCAATCTCATTCTTGTCCGCATCAAGTACCTTGATGTCAAGACCGAGTGACTGAAGCTCCTTGAACAGAACCTTGAAGCTCTCGGGAACGCCTGCCTTAGGAACAGGATCGCCCTTGACGATTGCCTCGTAAGTTTTAACACGTCCTACTATATCGTCCGACTTTACAGTAAGGATTTCCTGAAGTGTATAAGCCGCACCGTAAGCCTCAAGAGCCCAAACTTCCATCTCACCGAAACGCTGTCCGCCGAACTGTGCCTTACCGCCGAGAGGCTGCTGTGTTACCAGTGAGTAAGGACCGGTTGAACGTGCGTGGATCTTATCATCAACAAGGTGGTGGAGCTTGAGGTAGTACATATAACCTACTGTTACAGGGCTGTCGAACTTCTCGCCTGTACGACCGTCTGTAAGCTGTGTCTTGCAGTCAGGACGCATAGGAATCTTAGAGAAGTCTATCCTTGCGGAATCCTTATCCTTGTAGTTTTCACGCTCAGCCTCAGCCTTTTCAAAGCAAGCTCTGATGTCGGCTTCGTGAGCGCCGTCAAATACAGGGGTCATTATCTGCCAGTCAAGCGCCTTACAAGCATAACCGAGATGTACCTCAAGAACCTGACCGATGTTCATTCGTGAAGGAACGCCGAGGGGGTTCAGTACAATATCAAGCGGTGTACCGTCGGGAAGGAAAGGCATATCCTCCTGCTTTAAGATACGGGAAACGACACCCTTGTTACCGTGACGACCCGCCATCTTATCGCCGACAGAAATCTTACGCTTCTGTGCGATATAAACCTTAGCCATCTGAATGATACCCGAAGGCAATTCATCACCAATCGTAATCGCAAACTTCTTACGTTTCAGTTCGGCATCAAGCAACTTGTATTTCTTCAGGAAGTTTATAATCAGTTGAGATATCAAACCGTTCAGATGCTCGTCGTCCGTCCAGCCACTTAACTGTATCGTCGTAAAATCGAGTCCTTCCAAAGCGGAAGCCGCAAACTTACGTCCCGAAGCAATCACGTCGCTACCCATATAATCTTTCACGCCTTGTGAAACCTTGTCTTTCGTCAGCTCCAACAATTTGTCTATCAAGATGGCCTTCAAATCTTCAACCTTACTGTTGAATTCCTCGTCTATTTTCGGAAGAATCAGTTTGTCCGCAGCCTTGGCAGCACGTGTCTTGATGGCACGGGAGAACAACTTCTTATCTATCACCACACCATTCAATGACGGAGAAGCTTTCAAAGAAGCATCCTTCACATCACCGGCTTTATCACCAAAAATGGCACGCAGCAGCTTCTCTTCGGGCGAAGGATCGCTCTCACCCTTCGGAGTAATCTTACCGATCATAATATCACCCGGCTGAATGCGGGCACCGACGCGGACAATACCATTCTCATCCAAATCTTTAGTAGCTTCTTCGCTTACATTCGGAATATCAGCCGTCAACTCTTCCACTCCACGTTTCGTTTCACGAACTTCCAACGAGAATTCTTCCACATGGATTGAGGTCAAAATATCTTCGCGTACCACGCGCTCGTTCAGCACAATGGCATCCTCATAGTTATAGCCTTTCCATGGCATGTAAGCCACCAAAAGGTTCTTACCCAAAGCCAGTTCTCCTTGCTGGGTAGAATAACCTTCCGTCAAAATGTCCCCGGCTTTTACGCGTTGGCCTTTATCGCAGATAGGACGAAGGTCAATCGTCATATTCTGGTTTGTACGACGGAACTTCGGGATGCGGTATTCTTTCAACGCAGGCTCGAAACTTACGAACTCTTCTTCTTCCGTACGGTCGTACAAAATACGAATGGTCGTAGCATCCACATATTCAATCACGCCATCACCCTCGGCCGTAATCATCGTACGGGAATCCTCACATACTTGTTTTTCTATACCGGTACCTACAATCGGAGATTCGCTACGCAACAAAGGCACGGCCTGGCGCATCATGTTTGAACCCATCAACGCACGGTGCGCGTCGTCATGCTCCAAGAACGGAATCAAAGATGCGGCAATAGAAGCAATCTGCTGCGGAGCCACGTCCATCAGATTCACATCAGAAGGGGGAACAACCGGATAATCGTCATCCTGACGACACTTTACTTTCTTACGGATAAACGTACCGTCATCATTCAACGGCGCATTACCCTGTCCGATAATCTTGCCTTCTTCCTCTTCTGCTGTCAAATATTCAATACCGGTTTCCAATGATAAATCAACCACTCCGTCTTGCACCTTACGGTAGGGGGTTTCAATGAAACCGAGGTCGTTAATCTTGGCATATACACACAAAGAAGAAATCAAACCGATGTTCGGTCCTTCAGGAGATTCGATAGGACACAAACGGCCATAGTGTGTATAGTGTACGTCACGCACTTCGAAACCGGCACGTTCACGAGACAAACCGCCAGGACCGAGGGCAGACAAACGACGTTTGTGCGTTACCTCTGCCAGAGGGTTGGTCTGGTCCATGAATTGCGAAAGGGCATTGGTTCCGAAGAAAGAATTAATCACGGAAGAAATGGTCTTCGCATTAATCAAGTCCGTCGGAGTAAAGACTTCGTTGTCACGTACATTCATACGTTCCCGAATCGTACGACTCATGCGAGCCAAACCAATAGCAAACTGATTGCTTAATTGTTCGCCTACAGTCCTTACACGACGGTTGCTCAAATGGTCGATGTCATCGACAAGTGCCTTTGAGTTTATCAACTCTATCAGATACTTGATAATCTCGATAATATCTTCTTTCGTCAATACGCGGACATCCATATCCGTAGAAAGATTCAGCTTTCTATTGATACGGTAGCGTCCCACTTCACCCAAATCATAACGTTTCTCTGAAAAGAACAAGTTATTGATGACCTCACGTGCACTGGCATCATCTGCGGGGTCGGCGTTACGCAACTGACGGTAAATGTATAATACAGCTTCCTTTTCAGAATTACTCGGGTCCTTCTGAAGCGTATTGAAGATGATAGAATAATCAGACGTATTTATCTCTTCCTTATGCAACAACACACTTTGAACACCGCTATCCAAAATGATGCAAATATTGTCTTCGTCCAATATAGCCTCACGGTCTAAGATGACTTCATTACGCTCTATTGAAACCACCTCACCGGTGTCTTCATCCACGAAATCTTCAATCCAACTCTTCAGCACACGTGCAGCTAACTTCTTACCAATGTATTTCTTTAAATTGGTTTTCGTCGCTTTGACTTCTTCCGCCAAATTGAAAATCTCCAGAATATCCTTGTCGTCCTCGAAACCTATGGCACGCAACAAAGTCGTAACAGGCAATTTCTTCTTACGGTCGATATACGCATACATGACATTATTGATGTCTGTAGCAAATTCAATCCATGAACCTTTAAATGGAATGATACGTGCCGAATATAGTTGCGTCCCATTCGCATGAATACTTGAACCGAAGAAAACACCCGGAGAACGATGTAATTGGGAAACTACAACTCGTTCAGCTCCGTTAATAATAAAAGTTCCATTATCGGTCATATAAGGAATAGGACCTAAGAACACATCCTGAATAACCGTATCAAAGTCTTCGTGATCCGGGTCGGTACAATACAACTTCAATTTGGCCTTGAGCGGCACACTATAGGTGAGCCCACGCTCTAAACACTCTTCAATTGTATAGCGCGGAGGATCAATATAATAATCAAGGAACTCCAAAACGAAGTTATTACGCGTATCGGCAATTGGGAAGTTCTCTGAGAAGACTTTATATAAGCCGTCGTTTTTACGTTTCTCAGGAGGAGTATCCAACTGCAGGAAGTCCTTAAACGACTTCAATTGCACATCAAGAAAATCCGGATAAGGCATCGGACTCTTAACTGTTGCAAAGTTAACTCTCTGATTTACAAGATTAGAAGACATCTATATTATTATTAGTTGAACTTGTTGATAGTTTTAGACACAAAAAGGTAAAGAACCCTCTACCAGAGGATTCTTTACCGACAAACCTGCTAATACAGGCATTTAATTACTTCAACTCGATTTCAGCACCAGCTTCTTCGAGAGTCTTCTTCAAAGCTTCAGCATCAGCTTTCGGCATTCCTTCCTTCAATACGCTGGGAGCACCGTCAACCATTTCTTTTGCTTCTTTCAAGCCAAGGCCGCAAGCTTCTTTCACAGCCTTAACTACCTGCAACTTAGCTGCACCTGCACTCTTCAATACTACATCGAAAGAATCTTTTGCAGCAGCAGCTTCAGCGCCACCAGCAGCAGGACCAGCAGCAACAGCAACGGCTGCAGCAGCAGGTTCAATTCCGTACTCATCCTTCAGGATAGTTGCCAATTCATTAACTTCCTTAACTGTCAAATTTACCAATTCTTCAGCAATAGCTTTCAAATCTGCCATTTTTATTCTATTTTTTATTTGTTTGATACTAATTTAATTTATTCGGGTCTTTCACCGAGAGTCTTGAGAACTCCATGAATAGTGTCTCCACCTGATTGAAGAGCAGAAAGTACGTTCTTCGCCGGTGACTGCAACAAAGCCACAATCTCAGCAATAACTTCATCCTTGCTCTTGATAGCCGTAAGAGCTTCGAGTTGGTCTGCGCCTACATAGAAACCTTCTTCAGCATAAGCCGCCTTCAATGCGGGCATTCCATCCTTAGCAAAATCTTTCAACAACTTTGCAGGGGCATTTGCCGTATTTGCAAACAACACAGCAGTCGTACCCTTTAAGCAATCGTACAAAGGAGTATAATCTGTCTCAGCTGCTTCCAAAGCTTTGTGAAGTAATGTGTTCTTCACAACTACCATTTTAATTTCAGACTGAAAACATTTTCTTCTCATCGCACTGGTTGTCGCAGCATTCAATCCCGTCACATCAACCAGATAGAAATGAGCATACTCATTCAAGACTTCGCCAAGCTGGGCTATAATATTACCTTTATCTTCCTTTCTCATGATTCAATTACTTTTTAAATTTCCTCAACAGCCTTCGGGTCAATCTTGATACCGCGGCTCATCGTACTTGAAAGATAAATACTCTTAATATAGGTACCCTTAGCGGCTGTAGGTTTCAACTTATTGATAGTTGAAATAAACTCCTTCGCATTCTGTGCAATTTGCTCAGCAGTAAAAGAAACCTTACCTATAGAAGTGTGTACAATACCAGATTTATCTACTTTAAAGTCAATCTTACCTTGTTTCACTTCTCTCACAGCCTTGGCCACATCCATAGTTACAGTACCACTCTTCGGGTTAGGCATCAATCCACGAGGACCGAGTACACGACCGAGGGCACCGATTTTTCCCATTATTGAAGGCATAGTGATAATGACATCCACGTCAGTCCAACCGCCTTTTATCTTCTCGATATATTCATCAAGACCTACATAGTCAGCGCCTGCTTCCTTAGCAGCAGCTTCAGCATCCGGAGTACACAAGCAAAGAACCCGCGTAACTTTACCCGTACCATTTGGCAGAGACACAACACCTCTCACCATCTGATTGGCTTTACGGGGATCCACACCTAAACGTACATCAATGTCTACGGAAGCATCAAACTTGGTTGTCGTAATATCCTTAACCAACTGAGAAGCTTCTTTCAAAGAGTATGCTTTCCCTGCTTCAATCTTGTCAGCGACCAACTTCTGATTTTTTGTCAGTTTACTCATTTTAATTGAAGATTTTAATTATTAACCCGGGAAGTCTCCTTTTACAGTGATACCCATACTTCTTGCTGTTCCTGCAACCAATTTCATCGCAGCTTCTATTGTAAAGCAATTCAAATCAGGCATTTTATCCTGAGCGATCGTACGCACTTGCTCCCAAGAGATTTCAGCAACCTTTTTACGGTTCGGCTCTGCAGAACCACCTTTTAACTTCGCAATCTCCATCAACTGTACTGCTACGGGAGGAGTCTTTACGATAAAGTCGTATGACTTATCAGTATAATAGGTGATTACCACCGGGAGCACCTTGCCGGCTTTCTCCTGCGTTCTGGCGTTGAATGCTTTACAGAAATCCATGATATTGATACCCTTGGAACCCAAAGCAGGACCTACTGGGGGTGATGGATTTGCAGCGCCTCCTTTAATCTGTAATTTGATTAATCCAGCAACTTCTTTAGCCATTTTTTTGTTATTTATTGAATTTGATATTCAAGAACAATACGCGTAACAAAACGCATCATTCTTTCTCTACTTGCATAAAACCTAATTCCAACGGCGTTTTACGGCCGAAGATCTTGACCATTACTTTCAGCTTCTTCTTTTCGTTATTCACTTCTTCGATTACGGCAGAAAAACCACTAAAAGGTCCTTCTGTCACCTTAACCGTTTCCCCTTCAGCATAAGGTATCAACACTTCTTCCGGTACATCTTGCATTTCGTCAACAGCACCTAAAAGACGATTAACCTCAGACTGACGCAACGGAGTAGGGTTACTATTAGATTCACCCAAAAAGCCCAATACGTTTGGCGTATTACGCAACAATACAGGTATCTCACCCACTAAAGCTGCTTCTACCAACACATAGCCCGGTAAATGATTACGCTCCTTAACGATACGTTTACCATTACGAACCTGAACTACTTTTTCTGTCGGTATCAACACCTGAGAGACGAATTTTCCAAAGTCACCTTTTTTAATTTCGGCATCAATGTACTCCTTCACCTTGCTTTCCTTTCCACTCACGGCACGCATAACGTACCATTTCATTTCAGTATCAGCCATCTCTCTACTTAATTAGGATAAATAACTTCCATTGCGCTTTGGAACACGAAGTCCATAGCGAAAACAACCAGTGCAATGAGTAGGGAAGCAGATAATACTACGACTGCACTGTTAGTAAGTTCTGAACGAGTCGGCCAAGTTGTTTTATGGACAAGCTCATCATAAGATTCCTTACAATATTTAAAGATCTTCTTAAACATATTCTTTATTATTAGCACGGGAGGAGAGGCTCGAACTCCCGACACCCGGTTTTGGAGACCGGTGCTCTACCAACTGAGCTACTCCCGTAAGTGGCTCTCCCCTAAGAGAGAGCCTATGATGACCTTTAATTAGTCAAAAACTTCAGTAATCTGACCAGAACCTACCGTACGTCCACCTTCGCGGATAGCGAAACGCAAACCTACGTTCAAGGCTACCGGATAAATCAAGTGTACTGTAATTTCTACATTATCACCCGGCATTACCATTTCAGTTCCTTCCGGCAAGTGAATTTCACCTGTACAGTCCATAGTACGCAGATAGAACTGAGGACGGTATTTGTTTCCGAACGGAGTGTGACGTCCACCTTCTTCTTTCTTCAAAACGTAGATAGAAGCCTTGAAACCAGAGTGAGGAGTAATAGAACCCGGATGAGTAATTACCATACCACGCTTGATTTCTGTTTTATCGATACCACGAAGCAACAAACCAACGTTATCACCAGCTTCACCTTCGTCCAACAACTTACGGAACATTTCTACACCGGTAATCACAGACTTCTTGTCTTCGCCCAAACCGAGGATCTGAACTTCATCACCTACTTTCACAACACCAGTCTCGATACGACCAGTTGCTACAGTACCACGACCAGTAATAGAGAATACGTCCTCAACCGGCATCAAGAAAGGCTTTTCAACGTCACGAACAGGCTCCTGAATCCAAGTATCACAAGCGTCCATAAGTTCCATTACCTTATCTTCCCATTCAGGCACACCATTCAAGGCACCCAAAGCAGAACCACGGATAATCGGAGTATCTTCTTCGAAGTCATAAGCTGCCAACAGCTCACGCATTTCCATCTCTACGAGCTCCAACATTTCTTCGTCGTCAACCATATCGCACTTGTTCAAGAATACGACCAAACGCGGAACGTTTACCTGACGAGCCAACAAGATGTGCTCACGAGTTTGAGGCATCGGACCATCAGTTGCAGCAACTACAATGATAGCACCATCCATCTGCGCAGCACCAGTTACCATGTTCTTTACATAGTCGGCGTGTCCCGGGCAGTCAACGTGTGCATAGTGACGGTTTGCAGTTTCATACTCAACGTGTGAAGTATTGATAGTAATACCACGCTCTTTTTCCTCGGGAGCGTTATCGATCTGATCGAACGATTTTACTTCTGACAAACCTTTCTTTGCCAATACTGTAGTAATAGCAGCAGTCAAAGTAGTCTTTCCGTGGTCTACGTGACCGATAGTACCAATGTTTACATGAGGTTTGGTACGCTCAAACTTCTCTTTAGCCATAGCTTTTTCCTTTTTATTTAATTAATGAATAATCTAATGCTCATCCGAGCTGTTACCGAGACTTGAACTCGGGACCTCTTCCTTACCAAGGAAGTGCTCTACCGCTGAGCTATAACAGCAAAAAATTAGAGCGGAAAACGGGACTCAAACCCGCGACCCCCAGCTTGGAAGGCTAGTGCTCTATCGACTGAGCTATTTCCGCAGTATGTGGGGAGAGCAGGATTCGAACCTACGAAGACGATGTCAGCTGAGTTACAGTCAGCCCCAGTTGGCCACTTTGGTATCTCCCCTTTGTTCAAAGAACATTTGTTTCGGCTGCAAATATACAGCTTTTTGGTTTTGACGCAATAGTTAGAGTTATTTTTTTTGTAGTTTTTAGCGATAAATCTTGGGGTTAGAATGAAAACTTCAGGCGGGCGAAACCGAACCACGCTCTCACGTCGATGGGGATGGTGTCGCCTACTGTGGTGAAATACTGTGAGATAATGGAGAAATCGAGGTTGTTCCACAGGGAATAATCCATGATAAATCCGGCAAAACAAGTTTCCAGTCCGGACATGTACATCCCCGACAGGGATAGTGACAATCGGTCGGTCGGGGGATAGAAGACCATTGCGACGGCGTTCCAATCGTTCATGGCGGTCATGATGTTTGCCGACGAGGGATTGAGTACGAATTTGAGGATATTCTTCAACGAGAAAATACTCTCTTTAGTATTGTACATCACTTCTCCCTGTAACATGATTTTATTGGAAAACAGGTAATCGGCACCGAAGGAAGCCTCGATGATACCGCTCGATTTACCGAAGTTGTCCAGTGGTTGGCGATAAGCGAGTTCCCCGCGCAGGTTCACGCCCCTGATATCTCCGGTCATGGCCCCGCCGATGACAAAGTCGTCTTCCGATTGAATCCCTGCCATGACTTGGAAGTCGAAGTTTTTGATCGTACCGTGGTGTAAAAAGGCGGCGGTAACCTTTTTCGAGTTGTCGAGAGAAACAACGACTTCGCTGAAAGAAGTTTCGTCGTGATAATACGTTCCCCGGAACGCGTCGCAACCGGGACGCTCGATGTAGTCGAAGTCGAAGAACGAGTAACTGTTGAAGAGATCATTCGCGTTCCACACGAAAGTTTGTCCCCAGTTTACCCGTTGCCTGCCCAGTTTCAGGCACCATCTCCCTTTCTCGAAAGTGAAATAGAGGCGGTCGCAGGTTAGGTTCAACAGGGCATTCTTCTCGTCCATGATGTTCCACGATAAATCCATGTAGCCATTGTCCGTTTCCATTCTTTTGGCGTACCCGGGAATGTCGAGAAAGTCGCCGCTAAACAATCGGTTTCGTATTCCTGCGTCGATTCTCCAACACTCCCCGGGTTGCCAACCGAATGTCAGGCGGTTGTGCACGATGTTTTGCCAGTACCATGAATCGTCCAGATTCTCGGTGAACATGGAAAACATTTCGTTCACGTAGCCCGAGAATTCGGGTTTTTGAACCTCTTGCGAGAAGAGGTTCTTTGACAAAATGATAACACAAAAAAGAACAATATATTTTTTCATTTCACGATGTCGTTTATGATTTTACCGTCTTCAAGGGTAATGATTCGCCTTGCTTTTGCCATGATTCGAGGGTCATGCGTGGAGAACACGAACGTGATATTCTCCTTCTCGTTCAGCTTTTCCATCATGTCCAGAAGATTCTCCGCGGATTTACTATCCAAGTTTGCTGTCGGTTCGTCGGCGAGGATGAATTTGGGTTTTGATGCCAGCGCGCGGGCTACTGCCACGCGTTGCTGTTGTCCCCCGGAAAGCTTGGAGGGGCGGCTGTTGGAGCGATCTCCCAAACCGACGGATTCCAGCAATTCTTGGGCACGCTCGTCCCGTTCGCTTTTTTTGCGTCCTTGCAATTCCATGACGAACGCGACGTTTTCCTTGGCGCTCAACACGGGGATAAGATTGAAAGACTGGAATACAAACCCGATATTATGTAAACGGAAATCGACCATTTCTTTGGGTTTCAATAGCGAGATATCCTGCCCGTCGATATATAAGTTGCCGGAGGTCGGCGTGTCCAGTCCCCCGATTAGGTTCAACAAGGTGGTCTTCCCGGAACCCGAAGGTCCCACGATGGCCGTGAATTCTCCCTCGGAGATACTGATATTGACATCATCGACAGCGTGTACTTCAGACATTTCGTCTTTGTAAGTCTTGTATAAGTTTTTAGTTTCTATAATTGGCATGACACATTAATTTTAGATTTTAAATTTTAGATTTTAAATTTTAAATTTCTCCCCACTTGCCAACGCTTCATTCTACATTCTTAATTTCTATTACCGTCTTTCAAGCTCTCTTTAACTCTTTGTAGCTTCCCATGAATTGATCTTCAGCGCTTTTCGGGCGGGGTAGATCGCTGACACGATGCCCGTGATAACCACGAGTATAACGATTTCCATGAAGGCTTTAGGAAATAAGAACGGGTAGACGACCGAACTGAACCCGAATCGTTCGTAATTCGCGTTGAGCATGAACCCGAGATCTATGCCATGTTGCCCCGTGTACCCGATTACCCAGAGTGCCAGCAGGATACCGGCGGCACTCCCCACGACGGTGAGGCATAGTGTCTCGAACATCACCATTTTGAATATGTTTCGTTTGTTCATCCCGATGCAGGCGAGTACACCCAGTTCTTTCGTCCGTTCCAGTACAGCCATGAGCATCGTGTTCACGATACCGAACGAGAGGGCTATCAGGAATATCGACAGAATGATCACGTTGATCAGGTCTGTCCACGCGTACATCAGCCCGAGGGCGGGTTGGAGTTTGTTCCATCCTTGCACGTCCATGTCCGGGAGCGCGGCAGTCACGGCTTCCGTGACCTTTTTCCCCTCGTCAACACTGGCGGCGAGTATCGCGACCTCGTGGGCGGCGCCTTCCGGCAGACCGGTGTAGGGGAGGATGTCGCTTTTCCTGACAAAGATCGTGGACTCGTCGAACATGCTGTTATTTGTTTTGAATATTCCGCCCACGCGGAACGCCATGCTTTGCATATCACCGTTCACGTCTTGAATGGAAAGTACTACTTTTGACCGCAAGCGCGCTTTCAGTTTCTTGGCTACCCGTTGGCTGATGACGACGGGTAATTTGCCGCTTTCCAGAAATGTCCCCAGTGAATCGGGGATATAATGGTGGAGCGTGGTGGTTGCTTTTTCTTCCGCCGGGTCAATAGCGTGCACGAAAGCCCCCACGGTATTCGAGGCGGAGGCAAGCACCCCGTACAGTTTCAAGCGATACGTGACGCTTTCCAATCCTGTCACGGAATCTATTATCGGTTTCACCCTATCCCGCGTGAAGTACGAGTTGATGTCGTAATTGTAGCTAAATTCCGGCGTGTGTATCTGCGTGTGCGATAGTTGATTGCATATTTCTGTCTCGATTGTTGCCCGTCCCCAACCCGTGACGAATGCTATGGTGAAGGTTCCCGCGAACAACCCGATAGCTATTGCGCTAAGGATAAGTATACTGCGGAATTTATTGCGCCAGATGTTTTTCCATGACAGGCGCACGAGCATTAAAGTTATTTTCATGGGCGTATGGCTTTATTGACTTTTAAACGGAGTATTTTACTGATGGGGTAAATGCTTGTTAGGCACGTGATAAACAAGATCACTAAGGCTTGGTTCACGTAAATATACGTGCTTGTCGCCGTGGGTATCACGGGCTCCATGCCGTAACCGAGGGCGATTTCCGCCAGTTCTCCCGTGAGCTGTATCGGGTAATAGCTGAAATAATACGTGATAGGAATGCTCACCGCGATAGCCAGACATGCACCCAGCAGCGTCATGAAAAACAGTTCAAGGCATACCACGTTTGACAGGATTTGCCGTTTCATTCCCAGTGCCACGACCACTCCGAACTCGTGCCGGCGTTCGTTCGTCATCATGATCACCGTCCCGAGGATGCCGAAGCCCACGATTACGTATAGGATAAACATGATGATTTTCGAGAATACTTTGTTTGCTCTCGACTGTGTCAGCAGGCTCTCCATTGATTCCTGCCAGCGCATCACGTCGTACGGTGCGCCCGCCACCCGCTCCTGCACGGCGGCAAAGGCTTCCTCTTGGTTCTCGTCCTCGTCAATGGATATGAGCATCCCGCTGTACCCGTCCGGCATATTGATGTACGCGTGGGCGGCGGGTAATGTCATGTAGAGGAATCCTTTGTCCATTTCCGGGATGATGATCGACACGATCCCGCGTACCGGGAACAACCCGATAGCGTTCGTCCCGTGGTATCCCTGTCCCATGAGGGCTACCGTGTCGCCGACTTCCACTTGCAGGTATTCGCTCAAACCCTTGCCGAGCAGTATCCCGTCGTCGTCTTGCCGGAGGTATTTCCCTCGTGTCACTCGTTGTGACAACGATGATTTGAGTTCTTCCTGCGCGGGATCGATGCCCACGATACCGACGCCTTTCGTGGTTTTGTCCGAGGAAATCATGGCGAACGTTTCTACCCGGGGCGATACGTTCGTGATGTGGGGGAGGGTGCGGAGTTGTTCGATCATGGCGGCATCCATGGTCATGTAATTGTCGATACTCTTCTCTTCCCAGTATCCCTGCCGGTGAATTTCGATGTGTCCGACTTGCGTGCGCAACAAGTTATCCATTAACTTGTTCCAGCTGCCATCGGACAAGGATATTGTCAAAATGCTGAATAACACGGCAGAAAACACGGATGCCACCGTGATTCCCGTTCTGCGGGAATTACGCCATATATTTCGCCAAGCGAGTTTTATCATGTTACCGGAGTTTTTTCATGTTTTGTTGGGAAAAGAAACTATCACTCATGGGCTTGTCGAACTCGTTCTTGTGTACGGTCAGAACGGTCTTTTGGTTCGGCTTGTCAGCCGGGATGACTTCCAGTCGGGTGGGAATTTTCCGTCCCTGTATTTCTTTGATGTCATGACCGTTGTACGTGTTGATCAGCACGCCGTCCTCGTCGTAAAATTCGGATTTGACCTCGATAAAGTCTTTCTTGGTAATCCACACCACGATTTTGCCCCACACCACGGCGGCGTCTTCCTTGGGAACCAGCGTCAGTTTGTAGCACTCGTGTCCTCTCACTTCTTCCGTTCCGTTCAGCTCGTGCGTGTAGTCTTCTATCTTGGACGAGTGTTTCGTCATATCGTCGTTCGTGAAATCGCTTCCCATCCACGATTGTCCCATAACGGACGAGGACATTTTTACCATCCGGTCGATGCTCGGCATCCAGTTCCACAAGTCTTTTTCTCTTTTCAAGAACGCTTGTCCCTTGTCCTTCGCCGGCGAGGTGATGAGGATGAGTGAATATTTCTCTCCTTTCGTCCAGTTTTTTATACCGACTTCCCTTGTCCACGTCGGGCGTACGATTGTCATGGTGACTTCCGAGTAAAGAGTTTCTCCTTGTTTGTTACTCGTCACTTTCTCCATGATTTCCTTCGCGGTGAGTTCTTGTGCGTGCAGGCTTCCGCCGAATAGCAACACGCAACAGGTAATGATTAATCTTCTAGTCATCTTGCTGTTATTAGTTTAGTTATATTTCGTCTTTCTCGTCTATAACGAACGAGGTCTTAAAATAGGGTACTTCATTTACATTAATTTTTAAAGTCTTATTTACGACAGGAAAAATTAGAAAACGGGTGACAAGATTTAATTGAAAATTGAAAATGGAAAGTTGAAAATGGAAAAGACTATCTTCTCCGCCTCGTGGACCTCAACGCAATTTATGGCGCGTGTAGTATGACGCGGTAAGCGTTTGGAATAAAATGAGTCCCAGAATGACCAGTCCCAATCCCACGAGATAGGCCGTCGTGTAGTTCGAGGCTTTGGCGATATACCCGCCGAGGAATACACCCGCGCCTAAACCGATATCCCAGCACGTGAGGTAAGTCGAGTTTGCGGTGCCTCGCTGATTATGCCTCGCGAGGTTGATAAACATGGCTTGGAATGCCGGACAGACGAAACCGTACGACATTCCGATCAAGAATGCCGACAGGTAAAAGAAGTGTATCGTTTTAAGGAATATAAAGCACGAGAATCCCGTGATCATGAACAAGATGCCCAGCAGAATCGTTCGCGTCAAGTGTCCCCGGTTCATCTGGCCGGCGGACAGTAACCGGGAAGTGATAAGCCCGAATGCCATTAGCATAAAGAAAAACCCGGTACCCGATTTAATGTGTACCTCTTGTTCGCCGTAGATAGCGACGTAGGTAGACATGATGCCGTAGATGAAAGACAGGAGAGCGATGTTTATTCCCGCGGGAATGCCTTTCAGAAGGAAGAAACGGTCTAGCGAGATCGGTTCCCCCGCGGACGTGATTTTCTCCGGGGCCTTGATGAGGGAAACACAGATTAGCCCGAAAGTTCCGGTCAACAGGGAACACAGGAATATATAGTCGTAATTCCCGTAATTGTCATGCAGGAAAAGGGATAGGGTGGGACTCAGTGCCATCGCGATATTCGTGGACAGCCCGTAGTACCCGATCCCCACGTTACGCCGGGATGAAGGCATCACGTCGATCGCCATGGTCGAGTTCGACACCGTGACCATGCCGAACGAGAACCCGTGGACGGCACGCAATATAGCGAAAAGCAGGAGTGTCCCCGCGACGATGTACCCGGCGAAGAAGCCCACGAAGACGAAATAACAGGTGACGAGCAACGGTTTCCGGGAGAAGTAATCCACGAGGAAGCCGGAAAACGGACGAGTGAGTAGTGCTGTCAACGTGTAGGAAGCGAGAATCGTACCGATTAATGCGCTGTCTGCATTAAACTTTTCGATCAAATAGAAAGGAAGTACAGGCAGTAGCAGGTAGAACGCGAAAAAAATAGAGAAATTCCCGAGGAACGCTAAAATGAAATTGGAAGTCCATAGCTTCTCCCGTGTTTGTGTCGTGTACATACTTGCTGTTTTATTTTGTCCTTGGGTCCTGTGGTGGGCGGAGGGCATTGTTCGGGGGACAAAGATAATGTATTTTGGCGAAAAAGAACTTTAATCTAGTGATGGAAGCAGGGGAATTAATTTTAGATTTAACAATTGTAGATTGCTTCCCACCTACCAACGCTTCTTTCATTTTTTATATCTTTTCCCCGTTTTTCCCTAGGGATATTCTAAGGTATCTCTGGTTGTAATTTACTAATTATTTTATTGTTATTCTACTATTACTCTATTAAAATAGTATAATAATAAAATAACAATAGAATGACAATAGAATAACAAGGCATGTATCCACTGTGAATCAATAGGATATATATGGGGAAAACCTATTGTATGCGAACTTTTTTATAGTCGCCTTCGGCGAATGTAACCTGCAACTTTTCAAGTCGCCGAAGGCGACTTGAAAATCTACTTTTTGTACCCGATAGGTTGGGTGTAGATCACGAAGTTGTTCTTGGGTAAACCGATCACTTTCGCTAGAGCCTCTCTGTTGACGGAACCGATTGTCACGGTTGCCATGTCCTTGGCGGCACAAACGAGGTACACGTTTTGAGCCATGTACCCGGCGTGGTGGTTGGAGTACAGTAGCTTTTGCTCCGGATCGGAGATACGTCCCTCTTTGTCGTGGTTGGCTACATAGATGAAACACACGGGAGCTACCGTCATGAAAGGTTGCGGGCCGCATTCTTTCCGGTAGTCGCCTTTCTTCACGAGTTCCAGTTCGTGTTTTTCGGCGTTGTAGCGGTAGATGCCGTCGGCTGTCGCCACGTAGAGTACCATTTCCTGCCAGTTCGTGGCGGTCGGAACGGTACGTTTGCCGATCTCCGGGCGGTTAAGGCCGTTCGCTGCCCACACGAGGTCGGAAAGGTCTTGCAGGGGTAGTTTTTTCGTGTCAAAATCACGGGATGTTTGCCGTTCGTTCAGGCATTCGGCGAGTGATTTTCCCCCGGTTTTCTGCGGTGCGGGTAACTTGATGTTTTGAGCATTCATGGCGCTTCCCATGAATGTAAGCACGAGCATTGTAATAATTGTTTTCATTAGTTTACTACGTTAGTTGGTGTACCGTTAAAGAAATTCAGGATGTTATCGACAGCTTCCTGCCCGGTGGCTATACGCGTGTCGATAGTGCCTGTTGCGTTGTGTGGGGCGAGGATCACGTTATCCAGTCCGTAGAGCATTTCCGTCACGTGTGGTTCGTCTTCGAAAACGTCGAGGGCTGCCCCGGCTATCGTTTTGTTTTGTAAGCAGGTTGCCAGTTCTTTTTCGTTAATGACGGCTCCGCGGGCGGTGTTCACGAGGATAGCGGTCGGCTTCATCAGTTCTATTTCCCGCTTGCCGATCATGTGGCGGGTTTCGTCCGTCAACGGGGTATGGATAGAAACGAAATCCGATCTTTTCAGCAGGGTGTCAAGATCGACTCTCTCGTATCCTTCTACCGTGCTCCGGCGGTTGTAATAAATCACGTTCATGTGGAACGCTTCTGCCAGTCGTGCCACGGTCTTGCCGATATTTCCCATGCCGATGATCCCGAGGGTGCGTCCTTCCAGCGTGAAGCCTAGGTTTTTCATCACGCCCCACATGCTCTCTTTCTCTACCCGTATGCGGCGGTCGCATTCCGTGATACGGCGGGCGGCGCTCAGCATGAGCCCCATTGCCATTTCTGCGGTCGGGAAACAAACGGCTTTCGGGGTATTGCATACCGCTATTCCTTTCGAGCGGGCAAATTTAATGTCGATGTTGTTGTAGCCCACGCCGAAATTACTGATCAATTTCAGTTTTTTGCCCGCCTCGATAACGCTGTTGTCAATAGGGCGGGTGAATATCCCGAGAATGACATCGTGATCGGGTACCAGTTTGATTAATTCTTCGGTGGTGAAATACTCGCCGTCGGGCATAGTTACGGTATGCTCTTTTCCAAGTTTCGCGAATGACTCGCGGGGAATGTTGTAAGTAACAAGAACTTTCATATTTTTGATTTTAAATTTTAGATTTTAAATTTTAAATTGAAGGATTTATAATTTTAGATTTTAGATTAAACTCCTCCGTCCGCTTTGCGTCCAAGTGAGCCCGGAAGCCGGTTTCCTCTATAAACAGAGGAGGAGCTGGAATATTCTTCGGGAATTTTTTCATTTTCAACTTTCAATTTTCAATTTTCCATTGTTCAGGCTCATCCTCGCGTCAGCAGGTGCGTCCAATCCGATGAATCGCGAAGCGAGGTATTTGTAGTACCCGGTGACGGCGACCATGCCGGCGTTGTCGAGCGAGAAGCCGAGGCGGGGGATAAATACGTCCCAGCCCGCGCGGGTTCCCTCGTCGTACACGGCTTTTTGCAACCCGGAGTTTGCCGACACACCGCCACCGATGGCGATTTGTTTTATTCCGGTTTGTTTGGCGGCCTTTTTAAGTTTGGCCATGAGTATATCGACGATCGTTTTCTGTAAAGAGGCACAAAGGTCGTTCAGGTTATGTTGGATGAAGTCCGGATCGTTTTTGAGTTCGTCTCGGATGAAGTACAGGAACGAGGTTTTCAACCCGCTGAAGCTGTAATCCAGTCCCGGGATATTGGGTTTGTTGAACGTGAAACGGTCTGGGTTCCCTTCTTTCGCCAGACGGTCGATCACGGGTCCCCCGGGATAGGACAATCCCATGACTTTGGCGCATTTGTCGTAGGCTTCGCCGGCGGCGTCGTCGATTGTTTGCCCGATGACTTCCATGTCCAGATAGTCGCGAACCACGATGATCTGGGAATTACCGCCCGACACGAGTAGCGTCAGGAACGGGAATTTCGGGTGGCGAGCTTCCACTCCCGGTTCTTTGATGAAATTGGCGAGGATGTGTGCCTGCAAGTGGTTGACCTCGATCATGGGAATTTGTTTCGCGATAGCGAATCCCTTGGCGAAGGAAGTTCCCACAAGGAGAGAGCCCAGCAGTCCCGGTCCGCGGGTGAAAGCGACGGCATTGATTTCGTCTGCATTGACGCCTGCGACTTTCAAGGCCTGCGCCACGACCGGGATAATATTTTGTTGATGCGCTCTCGATGCCAGTTCGGGAACGACTCCCCCGTAAGCCTCGTGTACTTTTTGACTGGCAATGACATTAGAGAGTACTACCCCGTCTTTTAGTATCGCGGCCGAGGTATCGTCGCAAGATGATTCAATTCCTAGAATAACAACGCCCATGGTATATTTTAGATTTAATGATTTTAGATTTTAGATTGTCAGCCGCACGGGCTTTGGGGTTTATAAAGTTTATAAGGTTTATAAAGTTCATAAAGTAAATGGACCCCTGCGGGGCGCTTTGTCCACGGTAGCGTAAGCTACCGTTAAACACAGTCCGAAGGACTCCCGTAACTTTATAAACCTTATAAACTTTATGAACTTTATAAACTCTTTCCATTTTCAATTGAATTTATTCCTGCAATATTACTAAATTTGCAAGCAAACTAAATGGTGAAAGTATAAAAAAAATAATCTCCATATTGTCCCGGTGTGTAATGGTGCTTGTGCTTTTGGCATTTGCGGCCTATTTTGCCTTGATGACTCCGTACGTTCAGACGAAGTTGGTGGATTATTTTACCCGTATTTTGGAGGATCGGACGGGAACGACGATCACGATCGGGAGGGTGGAATTTCGCCCGATAGAATCATTGATACTGAGTGACGTGTTCGTGAAAGACTGCCGTCAGGATACGCTGATGTTTTGCGAGCGGCTCGTGATGCGGGTGGATTCGGTGAGTTTCGTGAAACGGAAATTCACGATCACGGAGGCGACTTTCGACAATGCCGTGTTTAACTTGTGGATCGAACGCAAGAAAGACGGGGGGGAGAGCGTCACGAACGTGGAGGAGTTAATCAATTCCCTTTCCGCCTCGATGACGGACACGGTGCCCGCCTCTCCTTTGGGGTGGAAAGTGAACCTGACCCGAATATCGTTGTTCAACAGTCGTTTCCGGTATATAGAGAACGATTATGAACCCGTGGACTACGGGATTAACTGGACGGATGTCGATTGCCGGGATTTAAACGTGATGATTTCCGGAATCAGGTTCTCGAAGGAGGGACGTTACGAGGCCACGGTTACCGGGTTGAGTTTCAGGGAGAAATCCGGATTCGAGGTGATTAACATGGGGGGAAGGGTTGTTGCGACGAATAATAACCTGTTGGTCACGAATACCTTGATTCAGACCGAACGGAGTGAGGCTCATCTGGATACGTTGGAGTATAATTGGGTTCCGGATCAGGAGTACTGGCGTAATTTTACCACGAAGATGCAACAACGATATGTGTTCACCTCTTCAAGGGTACATTTCGATGATATAGCTTATTTTAACGGCAAGTTGCTGGGAATGAATAATGTGTTGTACGGGAGCGGCGTGGTTTTCAACACGATAAGTAATTTGCAGGGCGAGAATCTGGAAGTGTATCTGGGTGAGAAAAGTGTGTTCCACGGTTCATTTGTTTCCAAGGGGTTGCCCCGTTTTTTTGATACGGACTTCACTATCGAATTTACCGATACGCGGATTTCGCCGCCCGAACTGGAAGCTATTTATATGCCGTGGCTGGAAAGCCGTTACGTGAAGATACCGGAAATGCTGCACAAGTATGATTATTTCACTTTTGACGGTACTTTCAAGGGGAAGATCGAGGATTTTGTCGTGGATGCGAAAAGCGTTACCCCGGGAATGGAAGGTTCTCTCGTGTTCAACTATGTTTTGGATAGTGCGGGAGATTATCGTTACGGGGGACGGGCTAACCTGTTCCGGGTGAATTTCGGTTTTCTGACGGGGCAGTCTTTCTTGAAGAACGGTTCGCTGTTCGCGAACTTTAACGGGGTACTGGGTGACTCCACCTCTCGTTTCGGGATGTCGAGTGCGTTAGGATACCTCGACGTGTACGACGGTCGGCTACGGGGGGTACGCCTCTCGGTGGGGACGGAAAACGATCGCCTGTATTTGCTGTCGTCCGTGAAGAACGATAGTTTGCAAGCTGATTTCGAATTGAATTATGTCATGGGGGATTCTCTTCAAATCGCGGACGCGCGGGGGTACGTGAATGTCCGGCAATGGGATTCATGGGGACCGTCCGTTTGCGGGGAAAAGGAATCGTTTGAATTTGATTTCTCGGGGAACCTGAAAATGCAAGAGGACAACAATTGGTTCGAGGCAATCATACCCCGTTTGAAATACGAGAACACGAGGGGGGTGTTCACGACGGATTCGGTGAGATTGATGAATACCGTGCTGGGAGAATATAGTTACTCGAACCTGCAATCGGAAGTGGGGGATGTCACCATGGAGGGATTTTTCCATTCGCTGGAATTGTCGGATTTGTGGAATAGTTTTGTCATGACCTATTTGCCCGCTTACCGCTACGCGGTGGATAAACCATTGCCGGAAGGAACCAATCTGATTGCCGAAGTGCGGTTGAAGAATGTCAATCCTTTGCTGCGGGTCGCTTACCCGCGATTGAAACTTTCGAGCGGTGTCAATTTATCGTGTGAATACAATTATGCCGACCGGCGGACGAATCTGTTACTGGAAGCGGATACGATCTCTTTCGGGGATCTGAAGACGCGGGACGCGAGGGTGAAAGTAGCGGGCAACGGTACCAACTTGATCTGTACCTGTGCTGCCGACGAGTTGAAATACTTGAATTTCGGGAAACTGTATAACGTGCGCAACACGATGAACGTGTACACGAACAATGTCACGAACCGTCTGACGTGGAGTAACTGGGAGAAAGAGACGTATTGCGGCTCGCTGGTCGCCAATCTCCGGTTGTTGAATTACAGGGGCAGGCACATGACACAGGTGCTTATCCAGCCCAGCACGATCGTGATGGCGGATAGCGTGTGGCAGGTGGGACGTTTCATGATATTGAAAGAGGGAGATGATATTTTCGTGAATAATTTCAAGATCAGCCGGGGAGAGCAAAGTTTTTCCCTGCGGGGACGGGTGAGCGGGAACAAGCGGGATACCCTCTTCATGGCGTTCCATAATTTCAATCTGGCGGAGTTCAATAATATTCTTTTTGACAATAAAGTGAAGCTTTTCGGGTTGGTAAACGGGAAAGCCACGATACAGGACGCGTACAACGACCGTCTTATTTACGCGAATATGGAGATCGACCGCTGGGGGCTTAACCGGGATACTTTGGGGACGTTGAACCTGATGTCCCAGTGGGATGCGGCGAACAGTGCCTTGCAGGTCAGCGTGATCAACCAGATGAAGAACGATGAGGCGCCGTTCAGCGTGTTCGGTTATTATAAACCGTCCACGGACAGCCTGAACATGAATCTCGTGCTTTCGGGAATAGACGTGAATTACCTGACCCGTTATTTCCCGGATATGTTGAAAAGCGGGGAGGGTACATTGTCCGGCGAGTTGGAAATGAAAGGGACGAGCCGGACGGCGGCGATCAACGGTTTTCTGGCCATGGACTCGGTGGCTTTGACCTTGAGTATGCTGAACACGCCGTTTATGATTCATGACCGTATCCCAGTGAAGGATAATCGGATCGTGCTTGATGATTTCAAAATATACGATGCCAAGGGGCGGGCGTCCGTCTGTTCCGGGTTCTACGATTTGCAACAGAACAAGTATGATGTAAACTTGAAGTTTAATAATTTCCGCGTGTTGAACACGAAGCAATCCCAAGGCGAGACGTTTTACGGGCAGTTGTATATCACGGGACAAACCCGGATGAATAATCTGTCGGGTAATTCCGCACTGTCTGTCAATTTGAAGCCGGAACCCCATTCCGTGCTGTATATACCCTTGACTTCCGCCTTGACGGAGGAGGACGGCAGTATCCTGCGGTTTATAAATAACCGTCAACCCGGCGAACAGTCCGCGATGCTCGAGGAACGGTCTTCCCTGATATCCGATTTCGACTTGAACGCGAATATCGAGGTGAACGACAATCTGGAGGTGCAGATCATATTCGACCCCACGATCGGGGATATACTGAAAACCGTGGGAAGCGGTAATCTGCGTTTTACCTTGGGTAAGGACAACGAGTTGGACCTGTTCGGGGAGTACAAGATCGCGAAAGGAGATTATCTTTTCACGTTGAGTAACTTGATAAACAAGAAGTTCGTGTTGACTCCCGGCGGAAGTATCAAATGGAACGGTTCGCCTTACGACGCCACGATTGACGTGAACGCGATTTATAACCTGCGTACTTCTCTGAGTGATTTGTTGGCGGGGACGAACACGACAATGGACAAGAACACGAAAGTTCCCGTGGAATGCGTGTTGAAGCTGGGGGACAATCTGATGAACCCGAACGTGCAATTCGGGATTAATTTCCCCTCCCTCGACGTGCAGATGCGGAGTTTGATGCAGAGTCTTTTCTCCAGTCAGGACGAGGTAAACAAACAGATGTTCTCGCTTTTGTTGCTGAACAAGTTCTACACGCCCGATTATTTGGATAAGGACGCGGAGCAGGAGGAACGCAACACGGGCTACCAGATGGGGGTAACGACGGCGAGCGAGTTGCTGTCGAATCAAGTGTCCCGTTGGTTGTCGCAGATCAGCAATAATTTGGATATCGGTTTCTCGTACCGCCCGGGTGACCAAGTGACGACGAACGAGTTCGAGTTGGCATTGTCTACCCAGATATGGAACAACCGCGTGACCATTTCCGCCAACGGCAACATGGTGGAAGGGTCGAAAACGAACTCGAATACCTCTATCACGGGTGATTTTGACGTGGACGTGAAGCTGAACCAGCAGGGAACGTTGAAGCTGAAGGCTTATTCCCACACGAACGAAAAGATCACGTATAACGCCACGGAGACCGTGCAGGGTGTCGGTGTTTCCTATCAGGAAGCCTTTGATACCTTCCGGGAACTCTTCCGCAAGTACACGGCTATTTTTAAACGGAAAAAGAAGTCTTCGCAATCATCTGATAATAAGCAGTAATTGTAATTTTCAACTTTCAATTTTCAATTTTCAATTGTTTGTCATTGTTTTTTTGGTTTTTTTTCGTGAAATTGGGCTCGTTACGTGAAAACGTCGAACCTAACTAAAATGATATTATGAAAAAAATGACCGAACAAGAGTACATGGATCGTGAGGCGAAATATGGCGCCCACAATTATCACCCGCTACCCGTGGTGTTGGAAAAAGGAGAAGGAATCTACGTGTGGGATGTCAACGGGAAACGTTATTTTGATTTCCTTTCGGCTTATTCTGCCGTGAATCAAGGACATAGCCACCCGAAGATTGTCGAGGCTATGACCGAGCAGGCGAAAACGCTGGCGCTGACTTCCCGTGCCTTTTACAACAACGTGTTGGGAGAGTGGGAAGAATACATCACCAAGTATTTCGGGTACGACAAGGTGCTGCCGATGAATAGCGGTGCAGAGGCGGACGAGACAGCCCTGAAACTTTGTCGCCGTTGGGGATATGACGTGAAAGGTATTCCTGCCGAGCAAGCAAAGATTATCGTGTGCGAGAACAATTTCCACGGTCGTACGATTACTATCGTGACGCTCTCCAACGATCCCTCTTCGTATGCCGGATTCGGACCGTTCACACCCGGATTCGTGCGTATTCCTTACGATGACATTCCCGCGTTGGAAGAGGCTTTAAAAGACCCGAACGTGGCGGGATTCCTGTTGGAGCCTATTCAGGGAGAAGCCGGGGTTTACGTGCCGCACGAGGGCTATTTGAAGAAAGCTTATGATTTGTGTAAGGCACACAACGTGTTGTTTATGGCCGATGAGGTGCAGACCGGTATTGCCCGCACGGGTAAGATGCTGGCGTGCGATCACGAGGGGGTACGTCCCGACGTGTTGATTCTCGGTAAAGCTATTTCCGGCGGTTTGATGCCCGTTTCCTGCGTGTTGGCAGACGACGAGATCATGATGACGATCAAACCGGGAGAACACGGTTCCACTTATGGCGGTAACCCGATCGCTTGTCGGGTATCCATGGCTGCATTGCAAGTGATTAAAGACGAGAAACTTGCCGAGAATGCCGAGAGATTGGGTAAGATATTCCGTGAACGCGTGGGACAGATCAAATCGGATATGATCGGACTCGTGCGCGGTAAAGGTTTGTTGAACGCCGTCGTGGTTACCCCGAAAAACGGCAAGACCGCTTGGGATGTTTGTTTGAAACTCCGTGACAACGGCTTGTTGGCAAAACCGACACACGATCATATCATCCGTTTCGCCCCGCCTCTGGTTATCAACGAGGAACAGTTGCTGGAAGCAATCGGAGTTATCGAGAAGACGTTGAAGGAATTTGAGTAGTTTGCGATAAACTGAATATTAGAGGGGAGGTAGCTAACAAGTTTATTGATAGCTACCTCTTTTTTTATTCCGGCATATTTTCTTGTCAGAATCTAAAATAAATCGGTAGTAGTTGAATTTTTTTCTTTTTTTTGTCATACTCTTTGTAAGTTCATGTATTATACAATTGAAAATTTCATTCATAAAAACCGGATGTGCGATGAAATGGTATAGTGGTAATAACATGAAATAAGTATGAAGCGGGATTTATATAAGGTCATAGAACTGTTTAAGAAGTCTTTTGGGAATGCCCTTTCCGATGATGAACGACAAGAAATGGATGTTTTGTTGCAGGATAATTCTTTACGGAAAGCGTACGAAGAGTTGTTTGACGAGGCTTTTGTAACCGAGAAGTTTAAGGAGTTCGAGAGTTACGAGTATAAGCCAGCTTTCGAGGCATTAAAGAAACAGGTGTACCGGGGGCGTTTCCGGCGTTGGATGGCATGGGGGGCATCCGTGGCGGCAGTGTTGGTCTTGGGGTTCATGATCCTGGAGAACTTCAGTCTTTCAACCGGGGAGCTGGTTGTCGTCAACCGAGAAATTGTTCCGCCGGGAGAAACTGCGGCAGTATTGAAACTGGCAGACGGACGGATGGTGAGGATTGGGAAAGAACCTGTCGCAATCATGGAAGACGACGGGAATGTGGTAAAGTACGAGGATGGGCAACTTTCCTATACTTCCGTGAATCCGATGGAAAAAGAGCTCTACAATGAATTGAAAGTGCCTATCGGGGGAGAGTGCTACGTGGTGTTGAACGACGGGACGGAAGTGTGGTTGAATGCGGGGTCTGAATTAAAGTACCCGGTTGCCTTCAGTGGAAAGGAACGGAAGGTGGAATTAAGTGGGGAGGGATTCTTTAAGGTGAAGAAAGATACCTTGCCTTTTATCGTGGGTGTGGAAACGGGAGATATTACGGTACTCGGTACGTCTTTCGGCGTTACCGCTTACCGGGGAGAGGTCGGGTACACGACGTTGGTTTCCGGCAAGGTAAGTTTCACGTCGAAGAATAAGGAAAGCGTGATATTATCCCCGGGAGAGCAGGCTGTCGTCCTTTTGTCCGGAGAGGTTGAAGTACGTGCCGTTGACGTGGAGGAGTTCGTGGGATGGAAAGATGGAAAGTTTGTCTTCAAGAATAAATCTTTGGGGAATATCATGCACGTTCTGGAACGCTGGTACGGGATAAAGGCGGTATTTAAAGATGAGGAAGTGAAGGAATTGGAGTACACGGGAAGCCTTGAACGGTACGATAATATCAACACGTTCCTGCGGTTGTTGGAGAAGTTAAACGATGTACATTATGAAATAAGGGAAGATGTGATTATTTTATATAAATAAAAAAAAGAGGGATAGGTCGCAAATTTCTCAGGTTTTAAACCTATTCCCCTTTAAGTCCATGTTTTAAATAAACAATACAAAAGTATGAAAAAAAATCGAGTAATCAAGTTTCTTGACCTAATGGGTAGGTACAGGAACAATTCAAGGATTATGAAGTGCTGTGTCGTCTTTGTTTTCTTGCTCACGCTGAATTTGGGCGTGTATGCCCAGACAAATCCGGTGACGCTGGATTTGAAGGGCGTGAACCTTGACGAGTTCGTTCAAGCGGTGAAGAAACAGACAAACATCAACTTCATGTACAATTCGTCGTTGGTTGCCGCCGCGGGAGAAATCACGATTAAGGTGGAAAAGATGGAGTTGAAGAGTGTGTTGGACACCGTGTTGAAAAAAGCCAATCTCGTGTACGAGTTCGAGAATAACACGGTACTGATCCGTCCCGGCAAGGGACAAGCGGTCGTGAAGCAGCAAAGCGTGTTGAAGGGAAGCGTTAAAGATGAACAAGGTGTGCCATTACCGGGTGTCACTGTTTTAGTGCGCCAGAAGACGGAGAATACCGCGGGGATGTCGGTCGTCATGGGTACCGCTACCGATATGGACGGGAAATACTCGATCATGGTGCCGGAGGGCGAGAATGTCTTCGTGATCTTTTCTTTTGTTGGAATGGTTTTGCGGGAGATCAAGTACACGGGACAAAAGACACTTGATGTCGTCATGAAGGAGGACGTGAAGGCGGTGGAAGAGGTGGTGGTGACGGGATATGGCAACGTGTCGAAAGGTAATTACACGGGAGCTTCCACGACGGTAAAAGCAGAGGATGTCCTGATGGCGGGAGTTTCTTCTATTGACCAGATGCTGCAGGGAGTTGTGCCCGGTATGCTGGTGTGGAATACGACGGGACAGGTGGGGGCAACCTCGAAGATCCGGGTGCGGGGAACTTCCACGTTGCTCGGGAGTCAGGAACCTGTGTGGGTGGTCGACGGGGTGATCCAGCAAGACCCGCAGCCTTTTAACTCGGAGGACAACACGAAGTTTTCCGTGGATGCGGATGACATCAAGCAATTGGCGGGTAATGCCATCTCGTGGTTGAACCCGAATGATATAGAAACAATCACGGTGTTGAAAGACGCTTCTGCCACGGCTATTTACGGTTCCAAGGCGGCGAACGGGGTGATCGTGATTACCACGAAGAAAGCGAGGGCGGGAAAGATAAACGTGAATTATAGCGGCAATCTCTCGCTCGGGCAAAGACCTCGCTACGGGTTGTACGATTTGATGAATTCCCGGGAGATGATGCAGTTCTCGAAGGAGATATATGATGAACGGCGGGTATATCCTTCCACGGTTTTGCCTGTCGGTTACGCTGGTTTGCTCCAGAAATGGCTGAACAAGGAGATCACGGAGGAGGCGATGGAGCAGGAGTACGCAAGGATGGCTAAACAGAACACAGATTGGTTTAAACTGTTGTTCCGCAATTCGTTCAATCACTCGCATAACGTGAGTATCAGCGGTGGTTCGGAGAAAATACAGAACCGGACTTCTTTCGGGTACACGGAAGAAAAAGGGGAAGCAAAAGGAAATAATATGACGACGTTCACGGCGACATCCAACACGACCGTGAATTTCGGGGAACGTTTGATGATCAATATGTTGTTGAAAGGAACGGTACGGGACGTGCGGGGTTTTGCTTACGGGGTGGATCCTTTCTCTTACGCGTACAACACGACGAGGGTTATCCCGGCGTATAACGAGGACGGTTCTTATTATTACCACGAGAAAGAGGGAGCACGGAATGAAGGGGTTATGCATATGAGTGGCAAGTATAATTATAATATCCTGAACGAGTTGGAAAACACGGGAAGCAAGAATAGCACGAGGACATGGGGTACGACGATAGATTTGAAATGGCGGATACTGCCGGGATTGGAATACCAGGGGCTGGTTTCTTACACGTCTTCTTCTGCCGATTCCAAGAAGTATGCGGATGAACGTTCGTTCTATATCACGCAGATCCGGGGGTACGAGTTCGGTTCGATTGCCACGACGGATGATATGGCAAAACAGACCCCTCTGCCTAATGGTGGTATTCTGGAAACAGACCTGACGAACAATACTTCTATCATGATCCGGAATAGTCTGGTGTATGACTGTTTGTTCGGGGTAAAGCACCGGATGACGTTGCAAGTGGGTATCGAGACCAATGCTCTCACGACCAAGGGAAACACGCAAAAGCGTTACGGTTATTTGCCGAATCGGGGTGAGACATTTACCACTCCTCCTTCCTTTTTTGAAAGTAGCGAGGGTGAACGTTTGGATAACAGTGTTTACGTGAATGGGGAAACACGGGTGATTAACCGGGTGGATAATAAACTCAGCGAATATATGTTGGCGGCTTATACTTACCAGGAACGTTACGTGATGAATTTTAGCGCCCGCTTGGATGCTTCCAACCGTTTCGCTCAGGATAAGAATAAACGCTTTGAACCGACGTGGTCGATCGGGGCGAAATGGCGGCTCGGGCAGGAGAGTTTCCTATTGGGACAACTTTGGATCGATAATCTGGATTTGTACGGTTCTTATGGCTATCAGGGAAATGCTGTTTCTTCGGTTTCGCCTTACCTGACAGCAAGGGACGGGGGAATTGACGGGGCGTACAAGGATTATGTCTTGATCGTGAGCTCGTTGCCCTACCCGAATTTGGGATGGGAGAAGACGAAAACTTATAATATCGGGATTGATGGTTCCTTGTTTGAGGGGAGGTTGAATTTTACGGCTAATTATTTTGAAAAGGTGAGCGACGTGCTTGCAGCCCGTGGGGTGGCTGTCGAGAATGGAACATCGAGTGGAGTTGTTTCTGGTACTTCGATGAAGAATTACGGGTATGATTTCGTGATTGATGTGGTTCCTGTCCGGACGGAGAATTTCACGTGGCAGCTTTCGGTTAATACCTCCGTGACACGCAATAAGGTGGACAAGAATGACCGTTGGAATTCTGTTGATAGTTACTTGGATGGTTCCGCCGTGATGGAAGGGCGTCCTTTTTCCACGTTCTATTCTTTCGAGTTTGATAAATTGAACCCGGAGAACGGATTGCCGGTGTTTAAAAATATGGACGTGGAGAACGGTTTTGACCCGACAGCCTATTTAGTGAAGTCCGGGAAGTTTGTGCCGGATTTCTCGGGAGGTTTCAATATGCTGTTCAAGTATAAACGGCTTTCGTTGTACGCTTTGTTTGCCGTGCAATGGGGCGGGCATGATCGTTTGCCGGAGCTGTACACGGCTTCTTTTTCAGATGGTTCGGGATTGCCTAAGCCGGAACAAAATGTGTCCAGGAAATTACTCGGTCGCTGGAAGAAACCGGGTGATGATGCTTACACGAGCATCCCTTCCCTCCCGGGTGCGGGCAACGAGCAGATCGTGTTGCCGGTGGTAGAGCGGGGCGGTTACGGTAACAAGAATTTGTACGAGATGTATAATATGTCTGATGTATGGGTCGCTAACACGGATTTTATCCGTTGCCGTTCACTCTCGCTGTCTTACGAGATAAATCCTGAATGGTTAAAACGGGCTTACATCCGGCGGATGCAGGTAAAAGCGAGTATGACGAACCCGTTTATGTGGGTTTCGGACAAGAAATGGGACGGCCTGGATCCTGAAACGCGGAATTGGCCGGCACGGCGCGTGACCTCGTTGTCATTGCAAGTGGTATTTTAGTGGATTGAATAATGGAAAACGATAAGATCATGAAAAGATTTAAGTTTATAAAGGATATAGCATGGATGGGCGTGTTCTTGTTGGCGGCGTGTTCTGATTTCCTTGAGGAAAAGTCACAGGACGAGGTAATCGTGACGACCGTGTCTGATTTTAGCCAGTTATTGCTGGGTTCCGGGTACGTGGATGTTGCTTATGATGCGCTTTATTATTTTGATGATGATTTGGAACTGGACCCGTCTTATTATTGGGGCGACGAAGAGAATACTTTCGCAACACAGCTTTTCGGTCATTACACGTGGCAGCCGGATATGTGGGGTGGAGAGTCTTATGCGGTAGATGCGTACACGCTGACTTACAAAAAGATTGTGGGTGTGAATGCAACCCTAGATGGGATTGACGGGGCGATAGGTTCCCCGGAAGAGAAGGAACAGGTAAAAGCGGAGGCTTATGCGTTACGCGGGTACTACTATTTTATGCTGGTGAATTTGTACAGCGAGCCTTATAATTACAATAAAAATGCTCTTGGGGTACCGTTGAAGCTGACTGCCGATCTGACGGAAAACGGGATAGACCGGGGTACGGTGGAGGACGTGTACCGGCAGATCGGCGAAGATTTGAAGGCATCTATCGAATTGTTCGAGAAATACCCGAAGAAGAGAGGAAGTTTCCGGATCAATATTTCCGCGGCACAGGTGCTGCTGTCCCGGGTGTTCCTGTATATGGAGGAGTGGCAGGAGGCGATAGATGCAGCCACGGCGGCGATAAAGACCGGAGCGGGATTGACGGATTACACGAGAGTGGAGATGTATTCCGAGTTCGAGATGGCAAGTTACAAGCATACCGAGGTGGAGTGGGTGTATAATGCTTGGATAGAGATTCCCTACGGATATGTTCCGTCCGAGGATTTGATGTCGAAGTTCTCGGGTGAGGACAGGCGTCTGGATTTATGGTTCCCGTGGGGGACGTGCACGAAGAAAATGGTTATGGACTGGGGAGCCCCGGTGAACACGATCCGGCTTTCGGAGGCTTACCTGAACCGGGCGGAGGCTTATGCGCAGCAGAAAGAGCAAACGGATGCCTTGTCGGATTTGAATACATTGCGTCGTTACCGGATAGAGGGATACGAGGATGTGTCTATCACGGATGAGGCAGTCCTATTGGATGAAATCCGTCTGGAACGTCGCCGGGAACTCTGTTTTGACGAGCTGCGTTGGTTTGATTTGCGCCGTTACGGGATGCCTTCCATATCGCATAAATACAAAGTGACAGAATACGACCCGTGGGTTGTCTACACGTTGGAGGAGAGGGATCCGCTTTACACGATACCGATTCCCAATACGGCAATAAGTAATAATGTCCTGTTAAAACAGAACCCGTCGGCTTATGTCCCGGCAAGGAAAGGTGTCATAGAGTAAAACTGATAATTGAAAATATTATGAAAGCGATAAGATTGTATTTGATATTATGGAGTGCCCTTTTAACGGGTGCTTGTGCCGAGGATAAGCAACTCGGGGACGTCGAACCTTTGGAGCAGGGTTACGTGTTGCCGCAAGGCAAATCCCCGGCGGATGACCGCATCGTGAGTTTATTTGACAAGTACGGGACTTATTTCTTGTACGAGTACACGGAGGCTGATTTCAGTTGGCGGCAGGGGGGCGGCAGTTTGATTTACTCTTACACGGCTCCCGACCCGCTATACGCGGGGAATATGCTGGATTTGCTGGATGAAATCTGGTTCAGGTTTTACCCGGAGGAATTTCATAAAAAGTATATGCCCCGGAAGGTCTTTCTGGCAGGAACGCTGGAGAGTGGCAGTGGCACTATTTACGCTCGTGTAGCCCAGGGGCAGATCGCGGTCGGTTGCTGTTCGAGCGTGTTGGTCGATATGCCGGGGGAAATGAAGCAGGCTTTTAAATCCGAGCTTCAAAGAGTATTGTTGAGAGATTGGATTACCCGGGGAATAATCACGATACCGGACGAGTTTTATGCGGTAAGTGATTATTCTTACGAGGCGGACACTGATAACCCTGATTCTCCTGATTATGCCCGTGCCAGAGGGTTTGTCGCGATGAGTAACGGTGCCGAGTGGTGCGGTCGGGTGGATTGGCAGACAGGAATGTTGCCGGAAAGTGAAGACTTGAGATATTTTATTGATAGCATGGTCAGCCGAACTGCGGAGGAGTGGGCGTCGGATTTGGAATACCCGCTGGTGCAACAGAAATACGATATTTTGCGGGAATATATATTGGAAAATTACAAAATTGATTTACGAGAGATCGGAAATAAAACAATTGAAAATAAAAAGGATTAACGATTGCCAATTAAAGGAATCATAGAATCACGGAATAAACGTCGCCTTGTGCGGCAATAATCATTGTTTAATTTAAAAATGTTTGAAATGAAAAGATTGTATGTGATGCTACTTTTAGTAGCACTGGGATTCTCTTGTCTTGCCGCGGATGGAACGGGCAACAGGAAAAAGAACAAGAAAGCGGAAAGTCCGCAACCTTTAAGTAAATATGCGGAATTTCTCAAGGAGCCTGGAAGAGTGGAAGTGAAGGGCGGTCTGATGACCATCCATAGAGTGGGAGAAAAGATTTATTTCGAGTATCCTTTGAAGCACTTGGGGCGGGAAGTTCTGTTGGGCGGAACGATCTCGGCTTCTTCAGACGCAATGGCTGTGAACGTGGGGTATAAATACCTCAATCCCTTGCATTTAAAAATTGAGTTGCAGGATTCTTCCGTGTTGTTCAATATCCCGAACCGGGCAGTTACGTTAGGGACTGACGAGCCTTGGGCGAAGAAAGCCTTGGAACAGAATTATATGTCGGATTTTTACAAGCGTTTCCCCGTGAAGACTTATAATGACGATAGCACGGCTATCGTGTTCGAGGTGACGGATTTGTTGTACAATAATCCGGAGCTCTCTCCGCAAGGAGGAGGGCTATTGGGAAATTTTTCTTTAGTGGAGAACGAGAAAGAGAACGAGAAGCCTTATTTCGGGAAAATAAAAGTTTTTGATGATAATGTTTCCGTGGAGATAAATCAGCGGGTTTCGTTGGAATTAGGTCTAGGAATGTATATGGCACAGCTTGGAAAGATTTCCGTGCGTTCCAATATTTCGATGCTTCTGCTGCCGGAGGATAAGATGAAACCAAGGATACAGGATTCCCGAGTCGGTGTGTTCCCAACCATGAATGATAAATACGGGGAGATTGCTCTTTCAAAATTCGAGTTGTCGCAGAAAGAGGATGGATTGCGCCCTTATTATCTTGCCAACCGCTGGCGTTTGGAGCCCAAGAACATGGAAGCATGGAAACGGGGGGAGTTGGTAGAACCCGTGAAGCCAATCGTGTGGTACGTGGACGATGCTTTTCCGGAAGAGTGGAAAGCTCCCATAAAGGCTGGTATCTTGACTTGGAACAAGGCTTTCGAAAAGATCGGGTTCAAGAATGCGGTGCAGGTACGGGATTTCCCGGTAACCGATACGACTTTTGACCCGGATAACTTGAAGTATTCCTGCGTGCGTTACTCTCCTACGGCGGTAGCGAACGCTATGGGACCCTCTTGGGTGGATCCTATAACCGGAGAGATTATCAATGCTTCTGTGATTATTTACAATGATATCGTCAAGTTGATTAATAACTGGCGTTTCGTGCAGACCGCGCAAGTCGATCCCCGGGTAAGGACAAAGAAGATGCCGAAAGAGATCTTTGATGAATCGATGACTTACGTCGTGGCGCACGAGATCGGGCACACGCTGGGACTGATGCATAATATGGCCGGTTCTGCCGCTATCCCGGTTGATTCGTTGCGTTCCGCTTCTTTTACCCAAAAATACGGGACAACGGCTTCTATCATGGATTACGCCCGTTACAATTACGTGGCGCAACCGGGGGACCGGGGTGTGAAGTTGACACCTCCCGAGTTGGGTGTGTATGACGAGTATGTTATCAAGTGGCTCTATTCACCGATTCCCGATGCAAAAGATAAGTGGGAAGAGGCGGCAATCGCCGAGCGGTGGATAGACGAGAAGGCGGGCGATCCTTTTTACCGTTACGGTCGCCAGCAGATTATAATTCGGTGCGACCCTTCATCCCTTGAGGAAGATTTGGGGGATGACCCTTTAAAAGCCAGTGAAAATGGCCTTTGACAAGCTGGCGGTCGCCGCCTAACGGGGCTAAAATTCACTTGCGAAACTTAAGAATATT
>ENA-UEPJ01001066-UEPJ01001066.1-human-gut-metagenome-genome-assembly--contig:-NODE-1066-length-34579-cov-4.639760_pt1 | contig 34579 bp, 37 predicted proteins | sample MGYA00242890_ERZ507896 | MGnify/ENA primary metagenome ERZ507896 (study PRJEB26167, sample SAMN06115508) | human gut metagenome | host: Homo sapiens | place: China:Qinghai | collected 2015-08-20... | reverse complement strand
ACGAAACGGACGCTATCGCCATCGCTTATTGCCACCATATACAGGGCAACCTTCCGACAACAGGCGGTTCCAAATGCAAAGACTGGGGAGATTTCATCAAACAGAATCCGGATAAGGTTTTGTAAAGCGATAAATTGCTTTACAAAGTTGCAAGTTACAAGTTGAGCCTACGGCTCTGCAAGTTGCAGGTTGGCTTTTATACAATAGCAAATAGGGTCATAGCCTCCGCTATAACCCTATTCAACAATGCAAAGTCAAACAATTTTAATCAACAATATTCAAATAAATCGTTTCTTGCGCGTAAGGATAAAATTCTCTATCCATCTGAGCTTTTTCTTTCATTTGCGGATCAAGCTGTATCGCTTTCTGCAAAGCGTCAGCCATGGTCTGCGTATCTTTCAATCTGGCAGCAGCTACAGCCATCAAGTAATATTCATATCCTGTCGTCAAGTTCAAACTCTTGAAGGTCTGTAAAGCGGCACGATTGTCATTAGCCATCAATTGCGCATAAGCAAGGTTTACATCGGGCATTGCTTTCAAGTAAGGAATAGCCTTGTTATACTCGCCTTGCTGCAATAGCAACATACCTAAATTGTACTTGGCCTCTTTCTTGATAGATGCTTTGGAATACATATTTTGGGCTTGCGTATTATTTCCCTCGTTTTGGTACACGATACCCAGATTATTGAACACTTCCGGTTGCTCTTTCATCACGGCAGCCGACTCCAACAACTTCTTGGCTTTCCGGTAATCCTTATTCCGGATAGCCATAGCGGCCAAATCATTCAATAAACTCACGTCAGTCTGTGCAGACAACACTGAATTTTCCTGTAATTGAGGTACATAATAAGCAGTTGCCTGATTCTCTACCTGTATAACAGCAGGCATCGTGTAGAATATAAAGAAGTCAGCACGACGAAGAACAGGAAGAACAACATCTTTCAACTCCGGAACCGACTTGATATATGAATCAAGAACAGCTTCACGTTTTGCCAAACTCGGGGCAGCCTTCAAATCTTTCACGATCGCGGCTTTATTACGTATATTAGAGTCATCCAACAACAGATACAAACCATCCCAATTCTCGTCTACCAAATTAGACACGATAAGTTTGGAATCCTTTGCCACCGGAGTATTTGCCAGAGCAAGGTCTTTCTCGAAGAAAGACTTGGCAGCCTTGAAACGGTTCGTCGTTAGATTCTTGTTCAATCTCTCCGGTCCTTCAGGAGAACTGGAAACATACATTACCATCTTCGTGATCTTGGCATCCTTATTAGCCAACACTTCTTTCATAACCTTAGCGGCCTGCGTCATCACGGTTGATTTCTTTTGCGCGTCCGTGATCACGGATTGAGATAACGGGAACAATACATAACCGCTGACCACACCTACGCCCGTAGCGGGAACATCTTTCACGAATGTTTCGGTAAACAACGGTATCGCGTTAGGATTATTAGGTAAGGAATAAGCGTAAGTTTTCCACTCTTTCACCCCGTTCGTGTTCAATATAGCAGGAGTCAAAGTAACGCTCTTGTTCTTCATGATTGCCTCGATATCCGCGATTAGCACGCCTTTCTGCATACCGTCACGGTACGGGAAAGACAAATTATAAGTTGCCATTGTATTACCCTTGTACTCTACCACGGGATAATCCGTTCCTTTCACTTTCTCTCCTTGGAAATAAAGTGGTGCCATAGCCTCTTCTCCACCGGGATATTGCATCTTGGCAGTCAATTTCAAAATTAACTTCTTATAAAACTGCTTGGGAGCGAAAGCAATATTATAATTAAAATTCACCGTTCCATCCACCGCTGTCAACTGCTGAGGTGAGACCTTCCCCACTACTGCCGTTTCGATGGCTTCTCTCTCTAACTTCTTCATGGTATTACACCCCACCATCAAGAAAGAAAGCATCAAAATAACTCCACTACTTATCAAAGATAATTTTTTCATAGTTCTCTTTTTTTGCGTTCAACTTATTCCATTCATTAAAAATGTTCATATTTTTCAATTCATATCCTCTATAACGAATTTTATTGAATAAGGTTTTTTATCTTTGTCAAAACTTTTGAAGTAAGAGAGAGCAATTCACAATAATTATGGAAGAAACTGTTAAACCGATATACATTGAACAACTTTTTAAGAGCAAAAATCCAAAATTAGCACGCTGGATTCCTAAATTCGTTTATTCATTCTTAAAAAGATTAATTTGCCAGGACCAAATCAACGATTTTATCTCGAAATACGGGGACCGCAAGGGACTCGATTTCGCTGACGGAGTCATGGAATATCTTGACTTATCTTTTAAAATCGAGGGAGAAGAAAACCTTCCCGATCCCAACGGACGATATATATTCGCCGCCAACCACGTTCTCGGCGGTCCGGACGGAATTATACTAATCTCCTATTTGGGTAGAAAATACAGTCCGTTAAAATTCCCGGTAAACGACTTGTTGATGAACTTGAAGAACTTGAACAACATCTTCCTGCCCGTCAACAAGCACGGGGCTCTGGCAAAAGAAGCCGCTGCCGATCTCGAAAACGCTTTCGCTTCCAACGCGCAAATAATCACCTTCCCGGCAGGGATGGTCAGTCGTAAGACCAAGGGGGTAATCATTGATCCCGAGTGGCAAAAGAGCTTTATCGTGAAAGCCGTGAAATACCAACGTGATATTGTTCCGATACACGTGAAAGGCGAGAACTCCAAGTTCTTCTACAACCTCGCTAACTTCAGAAAAAAAATAGGCTTGAAAGTAAACCTCGAAATGATGTGCCTCCCCAAGGAAACATTCAATAAAAAAGGTTCTACATTCACATTAAGTATAGGTAAACCCATCCCGTGGGAAACGTTCGATAAAAGTAAGACTCCCAAAGAGTGGGCAGCAGAAGTGAAAAAAAACGTATATAGTTTATAGATTCAAAATTATGCAACCAGTTATTTATCCTGTCGATAAAGCAAAATTGCTAGCTGAATTAACGGAAGAAAGATTTATCCGGAAAACCAATAAAGGCAATAATGAAATATACTCGTTCAATGCCTTCAACAGTCCCAACCTCATGAGAGAGGTCGGACGGTTACGTGAATTGACTTTCAGGACAGCGGGGGGCGGAACAGGAAAAGAAGTAGATATAGACCCGTTCGACGTGGATGAACAGGTACCCTATCAGCAACTTATCGTGTGGGACCCGAAAGAGCAGGAAATACTGGGTGGCTACCGTTATATCCTTTGCGACAACCTCTCTCTGAACGCGGAGGGAGAGCCCAATCTCGCGACCACGGAGTTATTCCGTTTTTCAGAGCGCTTCAAAAAGGAGTACCTCACCAAGATGATAGAACTCGGACGCTCTTTCGTTCAACCTTTGTATCAATCCACCAAAATGGGACGGAAATCCCTTTTTGCCTTGGATAATCTATGGGACGGATTGGGAGCCCTTACCGTGGAGAACCCGGAGATGGAATACTTCTTCGGTAAAGTCACCATGTACACCAGCTTCAACATAAAAGCCCGCGACATGATACTTTTCTTCATGCGCAAGTATTTTAAAGACAACGAAGGATTGGTTGAACCTATCGTTCCTTTGGAAATACATATCGACGATAGAAAACTCGGCAGCATCCTCTGCGGGAACAGTTACGAGGAAGATTACAGGATACTTTCCCGTTACGTGCGTGAACAAGGGGAAAACATACCTCCTCTCGTGAACGCCTACATGAGCCTGTCGCCCTCGATGAAATCATTCGGTACGGCGATAAACCCGGGATTCGGCGGTGTGGAAGAAACAGCTATTTTAATTAAAATAGCCGACGTCTACGATACGAAAAAAGCGCGTCATATTTCAACATATATCCCCCGCATATTACGCTTGAGGAAGTTCTGATCCCACGGTCACAAAGATCAAACTGATACCGATAGCGAAATACACCAACGACTCGATGATATGCATAATCAACGAGAAACGGTTGTTTTGCATCAAACGACGGGATAACCGGTCTGCCAACAAAGCTACCAGCGAGAATATAACGATAGCCTGTGCCATAAAAAGCACGCCCAGCAACAGAAATTCACCTGCCGGATTCTCCGTTGCCGGATTGACGAATCCGGGAAAAAACGCTATAAAAAACACGAGAACCTTGGGGTTCAAGACATTCATCAGAATACCCTTGCGGTATAGCTTGTATTCCGCTCCCCCGGAAGCAGGCAACTCCATCGAGTTCTCGTTACGATGAATAAAAGACTTGATACCCAGATAGATTAAATACCCCGCCCCCAGATACTTCAGCACGGCAAAGGCCACCGGAGATTTGTACAGAATCAAGGAAAGTCCCAAACTGACTGCCGCCGTGTGAACGATCAACCCGGTACACAACCCACAAGCAAAAATGATTCCCGCCTTTTTTCCCCGGATAATACTTTGTGTTATCACGAACAAAATATCGGGTCCCGGCATCAATGTCAACAGAATTGCCGCACCCAGAAATCCCAATATATTCATAAAATGAGTCTATAAAGTTCATAAAGTTTATAAGGTTTATAAAGTGACGGGTGTCCTTCGGACTATATTTATCGACAGCTAAAGCTGTCGTGGACAAAGCGCCCCGCAGGGGGCTATGAACCTTATAAACTTTATGAACTTTATAAACCTTATAAACTACTAATTCGACTATTACAACAAGTTACTAGCCACCTCTGCAAGGTAACTCCGTTCCCCTTTCTCCAGATGCACGTGGGCGAAAATCTCTTGTCCCTGCATCCGGTCGAACAGATGTGACAAACCGTTAGACTGACGATCCAGATAAGGAGAATCGATCTGATCAATATCTCCCGTGAACACCATCTTCACCCCTTCTCCGGCACGTGTGATAATCGTCTTCACCTCATGCGGGGTAAGGTTCTGGGCTTCGTCAACGATAAAGAACACGTTTGACAAGCTCCGTCCGCGGATGTATGCCAACGCGGAAATAACCAAACGTTCGTCTTTCAACATATCATCAATCAAGCGGTTCTCCTGACTATGCATATTATAACGATGCTTGATAACCGCCAGATTATCGAATAGAGGCTGCATATAAGGACCTACTTTCTCGTTCACGTCACCCGGTAAATACCCTAAATCCCTATTGGATAATGCCACGATAGGACGAGCCAGATAAATCTGCTCGAAAGCCTTATTTTGTTGCAATGCCGCCGCTAACGCCAACAATGTCTTACCCGTTCCCGCCTTACCACTCAAGGCAACAAGGGATATATTCGGGTTCATCAATGCATCCAACGCGAATGCCTGCTCCGAGTTCTTCGGGTAGATTCCGAAAGTATTCAATTTCTCCACTTTCCGCACAACTCTCCGCGTAGGATCATAACAGGCCAGAACGGAATTACTGCCGTTCTTTAATATGTAATAATTATTTCCTTTAATATCCTCTTTCGGGAAGAACGTTTCCACCGGAACCCCGGCTTCCCCGCTCTCGTAAAGTTTGGCGATCAAGTCTTGCGAGAAATCCTCTTTCGTGATCACGCACTTGCTCAACGACACTTCCAAATTCTTCACTTGATCCGTCTTATAGTCCTCTGCCAAAATATCCAGAGACCTCGCTTTCATCCTCAAATTCATATCTTTCGACACCAAAACAACCTTTTCACCCTTCCTCTTCTCTGTAATATAAGCGGCAATAGCCAATATCCTGTGATCCGGAATATCCTCACTGAACGACTCGTTTATCTTCTCGTTAAACGGCACTCCCGTCTGGATAAAAAGATTTCCTTTGCCTTTACCCAAAGAAGCTCCTTTAACAAAGAAATCCTCCCCCGAAATCTGATCCAATTCCCGCGCAAACTCCCGCGCGTGGTAATTAATCTGGTCATTTCCCCGTTTGAATTTATCCAACTCCTCGAGAACCGTTATCGGGATAACGATATCATTATCCTCGAAATTGTAAATCGATCTATAATCATGAAGGATAACGTTCGTATCTAATACAAATGTCTTTTTAGTTTTACTCTTTGCCATAATTGTAGTATTTCAAAACACTGACAAGTTAATAAATTAATTAACAAAAAAAGCGGCTAAGCCGCTTTTTTTTAATGTATAAACCGAAACATCCTGTTCCAACGTATCTTACCTAGGAAGGATTTATCCTTATCCAGAGAAAGCCAAATAAAATAAGCTTTCCCGACAATATGATCTTCAGGAACAAATCCCCAGTAACGGGAGTCAGCCGAATTGTGACGGTTATCCCCCATCATCCAGTAGTAATCCATCTTGAAAGTATATTTATCTGCCGGGGCACCGTTAATATATATAACGGAATCCTTTACCTCCAGTTTATTCTCCTCGTATGCCCCGATAATACGGTCATAAAGCGGTAAATTCTCTAACGTCAGGTCAATAGTTTCCCCTTTCTTCGGGATCGGTAACGGTCCGAAATTATCACGGGTCCACAGATAATTCGGGCTATACGGGAATATTTGTCCATCATCCTCCTGATGATTCACCGACAGAACGTTCGGCATTTTCTTAATCTTCTCCACCATTTCAACCGTCAGAGGCAACACGTAATGATTATTTCCCATATAACCACCATTAATATCTTCCATGGAAATCCCCATCTCTTGCAATTTTACCTTATTAAAAGGAGCATTCACGATAATATCATAATTATATTGCATCTTATCTTTATCCTCCAACTTCTTCCCGTTCACGTAAAGTACGGCATCCTTCATTTCCAAAACATCCCCTGGGATCCCAACGCATCGCTTGATGTAATTCTCCCGCTTATCTACTGGGCGGGCAATAATCTCGTTCTCCCGCCAAATCTGTTTACGAGCGATAGACCAAGCCTCCTCTGGGGTTACACTCAATCCCTTCTCTTGTGCCACGTACCGAATAGCAGCCTCCTGTCCCCTAATTTGCGAATAGTAATCCGGGTTTTCTCTTCCGACGACTACCGTATCCCCCGCCGGGAAGTTAAACACGACAATATCTTCACGTTTAATCTCTCCCAACCCGGCAATCCGTTTGTAAGGCCATTGAATCAAGTCTGAATAAGCTTTTGTTGACTGGGTGAAAGGCAAGGTATGATGAGTAAACGGTACAGACAACGGAGTATTAGGTAATTTCGGTCCGTAAGCCACCTTGCTCACGAAAAGATAATCCCCGACCAGCATGGACTTCTCCATAGAGGAAGTCGGGATCGTGTACGCCTCGAAGAAAAACATACGAATCAATGTAGCCGCAATAATAGCGAAGATCAAAGCATCGATCCACTCCACCGTTTTGGTCTGTTTTTCCACTCCTTTCTTCTTCCAGAAAGCCCAATGCACCTTCTTCGTGATATAAATATCAAACAGAACAGGTACACCTAATAACAACCACCAGCTCCCGATCCATAACGTCCACAGTAGGTACACGAAAAGAACACACCCTAATTTAAACCATTTATTTGTCAATATCTTACTCATATATTTCTTGATTTATGATTTTAGATTTTAGATTCTCACCACACAAGGCTAACACTTCTTTCATTCTAAATTCTAAACTTTAAACTAAATTCAACTTTTATCTTTTAGTTTTTATCTTTTATCTTAATCAGGTCTTCCATTCCAAAAACACCTTTTTTCCCCATCAGGAATTCAGCCGCCATCACGGCTCCCTGAGCAAAACCATCCCGGGAATAAGCAGAATGGTATATCTGGATTTCATCCACGTTCGATTTATAAGCTACCGTGTGAATCCCCGGGACTTCACCTTCTCTTTTGGCTTTTACGGGCAATTCTCCCGCACCGACCTTTCCTTCATCCAGTACCCAAGACGAGTATTCCGGATGCTCTTCCAAAATATCTTTTACCAGAGTAATGGCTGTTCCACTGGGAGCATCCAGCTTGTGGATGTGATGGGTTTCCTCGACAGAAACTTTATAATCGGAAAAGCGAGCCATGGTCTGTGCCAGCCAACGATTCAGATGAAAAAATATATTCACCCCGATACTATAATTGGACGCATAAAAAAAGGCTCCCCCTAATTGCTCTCGTGACATCATCACTTCGCTCCATCTTTCCAGCCATCCCGTCGTACCGGATACCACCGGAACATGATTACGGAAACACCAATTATAATTATCGACTGCCACGGTCGGGGTTGTAAATTCAATCGCAACATCAGCCTGTTTCAATTGCTCATCCGTACATACAGCCCGGTTATTCTCATCCACGACCAACACAACTTCATGTCCACGATCACGAGCCACACGCTCTATCGTTTTCCCCATTTTCCCGTATCCAAGTAATGCAATCTTCATTATATTGAATTAAAAAATAATGTACCACTATCTTACAAAGGTAATATTTAAAAATAAAAAAAGGCCACCCGAGGGCAGCCTTTTCTGATATTTTATAATTACTAAGCTAACTCTTTCACTTTCGCAACGATTGCTTTGAAAGCTTCCGGTTGATTCATAGCCAGATCAGCCAAAACTTTACGGTTCATGTTTACCTCAGCTTTATGAACTAAGCCCATAAACTTAGAGTAAGACAAACCTTCCATTCTAACTGCGGCGTTAATTCTCTGAATCCACAACGCTCTAAATTCTGATTTTTTCTTCTTTCTGTCACGGTACGCGTACGTTAAGCCTTTTTCATACGTGTTTTTGGCAACCGTCCAGACATTTTTTCTTGCACCAAAGTTACCTCTGGTTTGACTTAAAACCTTTTTTCTACGTGCTCTTGAAGCAACGGCATTTTTAGCTCTTGGCATAATCTTTTGTTTTTTGAATGTTAGCGTCCCTCAAGGAACTTAACTGGCGTAACATCCTGGTTAATTACTGTTTTTTTAATTTCTTAGATACAAAGCATTTTTCTCACAGTTGCGTCGTTAGCCACGTCAACGATAGCTGTATGAGTCAAATTTCTTTTTCTCTTGGTTGCTTTTTTGGTCAAAATATGACTTTTAAAAGCATGTTTTCTCTTAATCTTCCCGGTAGCAGTCAAAGTAAATCTTTTCTTTGCACTGCTCACACTCTTCATCTTTGGCATTTGTTCTAATTTTAATTTGTTTCAGAATATATGTAATTATAAAATACCTTATTAATTTCAAATTTAATGATTTTAGATTGAAAAATTCAATGATTTTAGAAACCTATTCATTCTAAATTTTAAACTTTCATTATTTTTTCGGAGCAATAACCACGATCATTTTCTTTCCCTCAAGCATGGGAGCGGATTCCAGTTTCCCGTAATCTTCCAATGCATTGACAAAGCGTTCCAACAAGTCAGCCCCCTGATCTTTAAACAGAATCGAACGCCCTTTGAAAAACACGTAAGCTCTCACCTTCGCACCTTCTTGCAGGAACCCGATCGCATGTTTCAACTTGAAATTGAAATCATGATCATCTGTTTGAGGCCCGAAACGAATCTCCTTTACAACGACCTTCACGCTCTTGGCTTTAATCTCTTTCTGCTTTTTCTTCGACTGATACAGGAATTTGCTGTAATCAATGATCCTGCATACAGGTGGATCGGCATTGGGGGATATCTCTACCAGATCTGCTCCGGCAGCTTCAGCCATGGCTAAAGCCTCTTTTAAAGGATAAACACCCGCTTCTACATTTTCACCAACGACTCTCACAGAAGCAGCCCGAATTTGCTCGTTCACTCTGTGCTGTGGCTTGTCATTTTGACCTCTGCCCCTAATTTCCATTGTTCTTGCTATAATTAATCCTCCTTTTATTATTATTCATTGTAGATAGAGTTCAATTGAGCTTCTACCTCTTTATTTATCATTTCTGCGAATTCTTCCGTTGTCATAGATCCCTTGTCTCCCTCTCCTTGACGACGAACAGAAACCTTATTTTCGTTCATTTCCTGCTCCCCGACAATCAACATATAAGGAATCTTTTTCAACTCGTTATCACGTATCTTACGACCAATCTTTTCGTTACGATCGTCTAAAACGGTGCGAATGTCGGAATTATTTAAGAAATTTACAACTTTTTGAGCATAATCGTTGTATTTTTCACTGATCGGGAGTACCACAACCTGGTCCGGAGTCAACCACAACGGGAATTTTCCACCCGTATGTTCGATCAGCACGGCCACGAATCGCTCCATACTTCCGAACGGAGCCCGGTGAATCATTACCGGACGATGTTTCTGGTTATCAGCACCCGTGTATTCCAGCTCGAAACGTTCCGGCAAGTTATAATCTACTTGGATCGTTCCTAACTGCCACTTCCGCCCGATGGCATCCTTCACCATGAAGTCCAATTTCGGCCCATAGAATGCGGCCTCACCCAACTCAACAGTTGTTTTCAATCCTTTCTCGGCAGCAGCCTCGATAATAGCACTCTCGGCTTTCTCCCAGTTTTCATCGGTTCCGATGTATTTCTCCTTATTATTCGGGTCTCTCAAAGAAACCTGCGCGGTGAAATTTTCGAAACTCAACGCTTTGAATATCGTGAAAATAATGTCGATTACTTTCTTGAATTCCTCTTTCAACTGATCAGGCGTACAGAACAAGTGAGCATCATCCTGCGTGAACCCGCGAACCCTTGTCAACCCGTGCAATTCCCCGCTCTGCTCGTAGCGATACACGGTACCGAATTCAGCAAAACGAACCGGAAGATCCTTATAGGACCGCGGTTTGAACTTGTACATCTCGCAGTGGTGCGGGCAGTTCATCGGTTTCAACATGAATTCCTCGCCTTCTTGCGGGGTCGTGATTACCTGGAAACTATCTTTACCATACTTCTGGAAATGTCCCGAAGTCTTGTACAAGTTCACGTTACCGATATGCGGGGTGATCACCTGCTCGTAACCGTATTTCTTCTGTACCTTACGCAAGAATGCTTCCAGACGATCTCTCAACATGGCCCCTTTCGGCAACCACATCGGAAGTCCCGAACCAACCGCTTGTGAGAACATAAACAACTCCATCTCCTTACCAATCTTACGGTGATCGCGTTGTTTTGCCTCCTCCATCAATACCAACCATTCGTCCAACATTTTCTGTTTCGGGAAAGTGATACCGTATATACGGGTTAACATCTTGTTATGTTCATTCCCTCTCCAGTATGCCCCGGCAACAGAAGTCAACTTGATAGCCTTGATATAGGATGTATTGGGCAAATGCGGCCCGCGGCACAAGTCCGTGAAATCACCCTGACGGTAATACGTGATTGTTCCGTCTTCCAAATCGTTGATTAACTCTACTTTATATGTTTCGTTGAGCGATGAAAAATGATTCAACGCCTCTTGCTTACTAACGTCTATCCTGCAATACTCCTCGTTCTTTCTTGCCAATTCCAACATTTTCTTCTCGATCTCCACCAAATCTTTCTCTTGGATAGCAACACCTTCTCCCGGGTCCACGTCATAGTAGAAACCATTTTCAATAGCCGGACCGATACCGAACTTGATATTCGGGTAAATAGCCTGCAAAGCTTCTGCCATAAGGTGTGCAGATGAGTGCCAGAAAGCATGGCGTCCCTCTTCATCGTCCCATGTATACAGCTTAATCTCGGAGTCTGTTGTTATACCGCGCATCAAATCCCACGTGACGCCATTTACGGATATAGACAACACTTCCTTAGCCAGCTTATGGCTAATCGACTTAGCTATGTCCATGCCGGTAACCCCGGACTCGAACTCTTTTACATTCCCATCGGGAAATTTAATCTTTACCATTCTGCTTTCTTTTAGTTATTACTCTTTGTAATTTACGAACCGCAAAATTACAAAAAAACATCGGAATATCAAAGAAAAAGCCCGGCTTAAACATACCCTTCGCCTTGAAAAAGAAACAAGCACAAGGTATGCCCCGGGACGCATCCAAATCACCTTTAACAAATATAAATATTTGCTATATTACATTTATTTTATTGTATTCATATTGTTACCCGCTCCCATTCTACTCCCATTCCTCCCCTATTCCGCTCCTATTAATATTGAAAAAATATTGAATTATAATATATTCTATAAATAAGCACATCACTATATAATAACAAATAAATATATAGAATATAACAAACTGATTTATAATATCTTAATTAACAGAGAAGGTATTTTTCTAAAAAACGTAACGCATGGGGTTTAGCATGAGAAAAAATGAGGGGAAGCCGCTTGACAATCAACTCTCCCCCCCGTGCAAGGGGGAGCCGAAGGAGATAATTGGAAAACTAAAAAGATAAAAAGCGCCGTCTCGTGCAGCTGGGATCTAAAATTGACAAAGCTATTCCTGCCCGTTCAATTTATTAAATAAAATGGCCAAGTTCGTGTATATTGTCGTATTTTGTACGGCAATATGAGCAGGCACTTTAATCCGGGCCGGGGTAAAATTCCAAATAGCTTTAATTCCCCAGGCAACCATTAAATCGGCCACGTTCTGGGCACATTCAGCCGGAACGGTAATAATACCTATCGCCACGTTACATTCTCCCGGCATTCCCCGGAACTGGTCCACGTGAAAAATCTCGACATCATTAATCTTTGTCCCTATTTTAGACTTGTCCACGTCGAAAGCCTTCTGTATATTCAATCCGAAATTTCTCAATCCCTTATCCTGCAACAAGGCACATCCCAACGAACCTGCCCCAACTAGAAAAGCGTTATTAATCTTGTTGAAACCAAGAAAGTCATCCAGTATCTCCACGAAATTATCCACTTCGTAACCAACACGAGTTTTACCGGAGATACCGGTATGCGACAGATCTTTCGTCACTTGCGTGGCGTCTATTTCCATGTATTCGGCAATTCTTGTTGACGAGACGTACTTCTCTCCCTGCTTTTGCAATGTTTTCACGAAAGAAAGATAAGCGGGCATACGCCTCAAAACCGGAACTGGAACAACTTTACTATCATTAGCCATATAACGTTCTATAATTTCTGCAAAGTTATATCTTTTCGGTGAAATCCGACACAAAGAATTTGCATTATTTCTTTTCTGTCGTTTCCGGGCGAACAACACCTTTGGTCGACGCAATCATATTACATTCCCCGTTAAACACAGCCCCGGCCTCAACAACCATAGTTGCAGTGGAGATCGTTCCCTTCACGTTTGATTTTGCCCTTAACACGACAATACCGGTTGAAACTATATCCCCCTCCACGCTCCCGAACACATCAATATTCGGAGAATTGACTTTTCCCGTAACATGAGAAGAAGGTCCGAGGATCAAACGACCATCAGCATTAACAGTCCCGACAAGCGTGCCGTCAATCCGTATATCCCTTGGCGTTTGAATATTCCCCTCGACGATGACACCTTCACTCAAAAGATTCAAGATTGCCTGTACTTCCTTTCCCATATCTCTATTTCATTTTTATTTTCCCAAATGCAACACATACGTTACCGCAATAATTAGCACGTTTTCTCATCATAACATACTAATTCCGGGTTTAAAGTTAGTGAAATTTCGTCAAATACATACACCATCTCCACCAGCACACACCCTCTCTTCACCTCACACCCCACGCTCGTCAAATGAAATACTCGAAAAGAACACACCGTACAGCCTACATTTCCCGAATTTATTCCATATTCGTACGAAATCAACTCCACACACTTCTTATATTTTATTAACATTTTCATCCTCAAACACACACCTTTTTTCACTGAAAAGAAATATCAAAGCCCGAATTCACACCCACCGTATATTTTTAGTATTTTTGCCCGCACAACAGAATGAACCAGTTTATTTAAAAGAATATACATGAACTACAAGGAAACATTAGAATGGTTATTTGCCCAGCTTCCCATGTACCAAAGAGAAGGTAAGGCCGCATACAAAGCCAATCTGGACAACACGTTAAAACTGGATGAACACTTCGGTTCTCCGCACAAACAATTCAAGACCATCCACGTAGGGGGTACAAACGGTAAGGGTTCAGTGTCTCACATGCTGGCCTCCATATTACAAGAAGCCGGATATAAAACCGGGCTATACACGTCACCGCATTTGAAAGATTTCCGTGAACGTATCAAAATAAATGGGGAGATGATCACGGAACAATACGTGATCAATTTCGTAGAAGAGAACAAATCACTTTTCGCCGGGATCAAACCATCCTTCTTCGAAATGACAGTAGCTATGGCCTTCCAATATTTCGCAGACCAACAAGTTGATATTGCCGTTATCGAAGTCGGACTCGGGGGTCGACTGGACTCCACGAATATCATTACCCCTCTGGCCTCGGTGATCACGAATATTTCATTCGATCACATGGCCCTTCTCGGTGATACGCTGGAAAAAATCGCACACGAAAAAGCGGGGATTATCAAACCCGGCGTTCCCGCAATCATCGGGACGAAAGACTCCACCACTGACTTTGTCTTTATTGAAAAAGCAAAAGAGTGTGAAACCACCCTTGAATTTGCATCCGAAAACTGGCAAGTAACACGAGATAATAAAAACGCCTACCGGCTGGAAAACAAAAACGGGATCACGTTTGCCCCCGTGCAAGCAGACCTAAAAGGACTTTATCAACGAAAAAACATCCCGGCTGTTCTGGAAACAGTTCTAAGCCTAAGAAACAATGACTTGCACATCTCCGATCAAAACATATACAACGGCATAGCCAACACGATTCGCAACACGGGATTGCTTGGACGTTGGCAAGAATTATCACAAACGCCCTATACGGTATGCGACACCGGGCACAACATCGATGGACTGACCGAGATTGTCGCCCAATTAAAAACCTGCACGTATGAAAAACTCCATTTCGTGATCGGGATGGTAAACGACAAGGACGTGGACAGCGTGTTGCACATCTTGCCCAAAAATGCTATTTATTATTTCTGCAAAGCATCCATCCCCAGGGCTATGGATGAGAAAATTTTAGCCGAGAAAGCCCGGGCAAATCATCTTCACGGGGAAACCTTTCCGACAGTTGCAGCAGCCTATCAAGCCGCCCGTGAAACCGCCAGCAACCGGGATATGATATACATCGGGGGAAGTACTTTTGTTGTTGCGGAAGTGATTTAAAAAAGTTTATAAACCTTATGGATTTTACAAACCTTATAAACTAAAAGAGTGTCAAAAATAAATTTTGACACTCTTTTTACTACACGAAAAATCAAACTATAAACTTTGTCTTATTCCTCTTTAGGAGTTTCTTTTTGCGCTTTAAATACCGCAATCACGTTATTACTATCTTTCAGCGTCAACTTATCATTCTTTATGATAAAACTCTTCGTATCTTCCAGAACCTTGAAAAAACTTGTTTCAATATCCATATCAGGACAAGCCATCTTGGTCGCTCCCATCCCGCTAAAAGTCAATTGCGACTCGTTTTGTTCGTAAACACCAAAAAAGCGATTACATCCCGCCCTTCCAAATACTTTTTTATCACTGCTTTCAAGCGTGATGAACACCTCGCTCCCACCTTCCTTGAATTTAATCTCTTTCCCGTTCAAACTCTCCGCAACCCATTTCACCCCAGTCAGAGAAACGCTCTCCTTTGCCGACTTGCACGAAGTCATCCATATTGCTAATACACAACAAAAAAATATTCCTTTCATAATTCAACCACCATTTTGGATAATTAGTACTCATTAGTTTTCTCATTTTTTCTACAAATACCATGCCAAAAGGGAATTTCATCAATAAACCTCACCTCATTCAAACATTCATTTATTTGAGAAATCGAGCAGTAAAAAAAAACATCTAAAGGGATGAATTAACTTTTGAATTACTGAATAAATTCAATAATTGATTATATATTTGCACGTATTTTTAAAATAAACAATTACAGGGTGAATTAGAAATAATTATCTACATATCAAAAACATAATAAAACAATGTCCAAGGTTATAAAACTGAAAAAAGGCCTTGATATCAAGTTAAAAGGAGAAGCCGAAAATCTGGTGAAAAACATCGAGAGATGTGATTTCTATGCGGTAAAACCAACAGATTTCCGTCTACTTACTCCCAAACTTGCAGTAAAGGCAGGCGATCAAGTGAAAGCGGGTGACGTGTTGTTTATCGACAAGTACAGACCTGAAGTCAAATTCACATCACCTGTTAGCGGTACAGTCGAAACCGTAAACAGAGGAGAAAGAAGAAAGTTACTGGAGGTTGTGGTTAAAGCGGATGCCGAAATCCAATACAAGGATTTCGGGGCAGCAGACGTGAACAAACTTTCCAGAGACGAAGTCATCGAAAAATTACTTGACAGCGGTGTTTGGCCCATGATCAAACAACGTCCGTACGACATCATTGCGACCCCGGCTGATATGCCGAAGGCGATATTCGTGTCCGGTTTTGATTCCGCTCCTCTCGCTCCGGATTTCGACATTACTCTTGCAGATGAATTAACCGCACTCCAATCCGGAATCGATTGCTTAAAAAAATTATGCGGTAAAAATGCGAATTTGAACTTGAAAGAAGGGACTCCTTCAACATCCGTGTTCGCCAAGCTGAAAAACGTGGATGTAAATTATTTCGCAGGACCACACCCGGCAGGAAATGCAGGAATCCAGATTCATCATCTGAACCCAATCAACAAAGGGGAAATCGTTTGGGTGGTAAATGCTATGGATCTTGCCATTATCGGACGATTATTCACTTCCGGAAAATTCGACGCCCGCAAGACGATTGCTCTCGCAGGTTCAGAAGTTGAAAAGCCTGCTTATTACAAAACCATTCTGGGGGCAAAAATCGGTTGTATCGTGAATGGGAAACTGAAGAATCAAGTTCATCAACGTATTATTTCCGGTAACGTGCTCACGGGGTACAAGGTAACTGAAGAGAACTACCTCGGATACTATAATAATATGGTAACCGTTATCCCCGAAGGTGACAATTACGAATTTTTGGGTTGGGCAACTCCCGGTTTCAACAAATTCTCCATATCAAAAACTTTCCCCTCTTTCTTATGCCCGAACAAGAAATACACTCTTGATGCCAACTATCACGGGGAAGAAAGAGCATTCGTGGTGACCGGACAATACGAGAAAGTCCTTCCCATGGACATCCTTCCCGTTTACCTGCTGAAAGCAGTACTGGCAGAGGACTTGGACAAGATGGAACAACTGGGAATGTACGAGGTTGTCCCGGAAGATATGGCTTTATGCGAGTTCGTTTGTACCTCTAAAACCCCGGTTCAGGAAATACTAGAAAAAGGTATAGAGTTAATGATAAAAGAACTAAGCTAATTTTAAATTGCAAATTTTAAATTGTCAATTCCTTGATGGGACACGATTCAAAATTTAAAATCTAAAATCTAAAATTTAAAATTATAAAGATGAATTTTTTACGCAACTATCTAGATAAGCAAAAGCCAAAATTTGAAAAGGGAGGCAAACTATACAAGTTGCATTCTGTTTTCACGGGTTTTGAGTCTTTTCTTTTCGTGCCTAACCGCACGACATCTTCGGGCTGTAATATCCGGGATGCGATCGATCTGAAAAGAACCATGATCATTGTCGTACTGGCTCTTATTCCGGCCCTTTTATTCGGTATCTATAATGTGGGATACCAGCATTTCAACGCAATGGGTACTCTGGCCGATACCGATTTCTTCGAGTTATTCTTCTATGGGCTGTGGAGAGTGTTACCCATGATCATCGTTTCCTACGTGGTCGGATTGGGTATTGAATTTGCCGCAGCACAAATCAGGGGACACGAGATCAACGAGGGATTCCTCGTATCCGGTTTATTAATCCCGATGATTATGCCGATCAACGCACCCCTTTGGATGGTGGGAGTTTCCACCGCCTTCGCCGTGATTATCGGTAAAGAAATCTTCGGTGGTACCGGAATGAATATCTGGAACCCGGCATTGTTAGCCCGTGCCTTCTTCTTCTTCTCCTACCCTTCCATGATTTCAGGGGATAAAGTATGGATCGCCGGAATGCCCGACGGGTTCTCGCAAGCAACCCCGCTTGCCGAGGCTGCCCAAGGCCTACCCACAACATATGACATGTCTTCCATGTTCTGGGGATTGATCCCGGGTTCCGTGGGAGAAACATCAACCTTCTGTATATTGCTCGGGGCCATCTTGTTAATTGCCACCGGAATCGGGAGTTGGAAAATCATGCTTTCCACTTTCATCGGAGGTTACTGTATGGCTTTATTACTTAACTACACGTTACCCGCAAGCAACCCGTATGCGGCAATAACCCCGATTACTCATTTAATCATGGGTGGTTTTGCTTTCGGAGCCGTATTCATGGCAACAGACCCTGTAACATCGGCACAAACGGAAAGAGGAAAATGGATATACGGTTTCATTTTAGGTGTCATGGCCATCCTTATTCGTACACTAAACCCCGGTTACCCGGAAGGAATGATGTTAGCCATCCTGTTAATGAACACCTTTGCTCCGCTTATTGATTGGTTTGTAGTTCAAGGTAACATCAAGCGCAGACTGAAAAGAGCTAAAGCGATGCAATTGTAGATTTTAAATTTTAAATTGTAAATTTATTCTGATACGAATTTAAAATCTAAAATCTAAAATTTAAAATTAATAACGAGATGAACAAACAAGGAAATACATATACCTTTATCTATTCCATCATTTTGGTTGTCGTAGTTGCAGCCATTCTGGCGATAGTGTCTCTTTCACTAAAGCCATACCAAGATGAGAATATAGAGAACGAGAAGAGACAAAACATTCTGAGTTCTGTAAATGTTAGTTCTACCCCGGAGACTTCGGCTGAATTGTTCAACAAAATCATCACGAAACAATTCATTCTGAACTACAAGGGTGAGGCTATTGAAGGAAACGCCTTCGCCGTGGACATCCCGACGGAAGGTAAGAAACTTCAGAAAGCACTTAAAAATCCGGAACTTCAACAAGCATTGAAAGACGGAAAATTGCTTTCAGAAACGATCAAAGATGATAAAGCATTAGCAGATGTCAAATTCCCTGTATTCGTAGCCGACATTGACGGGGCCATCAAGTATATCCTGCCGACCTATGGAGTTGGGCTTTGGGGGCCTGTTTGGGGTTACATTTCTTTAAACGAAGATAAGAACACGGTTTACGGAGTTCTGTTCGATCACAAAGGAGAAACACCCGGACTTGGAGCTGAGATCACTCAACCCTTTTTCCAAAAACAATTCAGCGGGAAAACGATTTTTGAGAACTCCACGTTAAAAGCCATCACTGTAAAAAAAGGTGGAAACGCTACCGGAGCTCATGAAGTAGACGCAATCTCAGGAGGCACAATCACTTCAAAAGGTGTTGAAACCATGATTGGCGACTACTTAAAATGTTACGAACAATTCTTAAAACAATTACAATAATGAGCGATAAAGAAACATTATTTTCAGCTAAGAACCGAGGCTTGTTACTCGGCCCCTTGAGCAAAAATAACCCTGTTCTGGTACAGATATTGGGTATATGTTCTGCTCTTGCCGTAACTGCAAAATTAGAACCCGCCATCGTGATGGCTCTTTCGGTTACAGCCGTAACGGCATTCTCTAACGTGATTCTTTCGCTACTGAGAAATACAATCCCGACACGCATACGTATCATCGTGCAACTGGTCGTGGTTGCCGCTTTGGTAATCATGGTGGACCAAATACTGAAGGCGTTCGCATACGAGGTAAGTAAACAATTATCCGTGTTCGTTGGGTTGATTATCACAAACTGTATCATCATGGGACGTATCGAGGCTTTCGCCTTGGGCAACAAACCGTGGCCTTCATTACTTGACGGTATCGGTAACGGTCTAGGATACGGTTTAATCCTCGTTATCGTGGCTTTCTTCCGTGAACTACTTGGATCCGGAACTTTGTTCGGGGTAAAAGTAATCCCACAAATATTCTACGATTGGGGTTATCAAAACAACGGTTTAATGATCCTTCCCCCGATGGCATTGATGCTGGTGGGTCTGATCATTTGGGTTCACCGTTCCAAGAACAAGGATTTAATAGAACAGAAATAGTCAACTAAAAGTGAAATAACGATATGGAAAATCTATTAAATATATTTGTACGGTCCGTATTCATTGATAACATGATCTTTGCTTACTTCCTAGGTATGTGTTCATACCTTGCCGTATCAAAGACCGTGAAGACATCATTCGGATTAGGTATTGCCGTTGTATTCGTATTATTAATCACCGTCCCGGTAAACTATTTGCTGGACAACTTCGTGTTGAAAGCCGGAGCTTTAAGCTGGTTACTCGGTGAAAGCGCTGCAAACATCGATTTGAGTTTCTTGAGTTTCATCATGTTCATCGCAGTCATTGCTGCTATCGTGCAACTCGTGGAAATGGTAGTTGAAAAATTTGCCCCAGCACTTTACAACCAGTTAGGAATCTTCCTGCCGTTGATCGCGGTAAACTGCGCTATCATGGGAGCATCCTTGTTCATGCAAGAAAGAGGATATGCTAACATTGGAGAGGCTACGGCTTTCGGTTTGGGTTCAGGTATCGGTTGGTTGCTCGCTATCGTGGGTATCGCCGCTATTCGTGAGAAACTGAAATATTCAAACATCCCCGCCCCACTTAGAGGTATCGGTATTACCTTTATCGTGACTGGATTGATGGCTATTTCATTCATGAGTTTCTTGGGAATTAACCTGTAAAGTAATTTTAAATTGTAAATTTTAGATTGTAAATTTCTCTGGAGTCCTCAATTTAAAATTTAAAATCATAAAATCTAAAATTAAAATGATGTTATTAGCAATAAATACAACAATTGTCATGTCAGGTGTCATCGTGTTCCTCATCGTAACACTGATTCTCGTAGGCATGCTTTTGTTCGCCAAGGCCAAACTGACTCCCAAAGGAGAGGTGAAGGTTGATATTAATCATGGCGAAAAGGAATTAGTAACCGAACCGGGGTCCACGCTGTTAGCCACCCTTGGAAACAACAAAATCTTCCTCCCCTCGGCTTGTGGAGGTAAAGGTTCATGTGGTATGTGTCGTTGTCAGGTTGAATCCGGAGCAGGGTCTATCCTACCAACCGAAACGGGATTCTTCTCCTATAAACAACAACACGACAACTGGCGCTTGGCTTGTCAGGTAAAAGTGAAAGAGAATATTGAAATGCACATCCCGGAAGAAGTTCTCGGAATCAAAAAATGGGAATGTGAAGTGGTTTCCAATAGAAATATCTCTACTTTCTTGAAAGAATTCGTGGTAAAATTACCGGAAGGTGAAAACCTGAAATTCAAATCCGGAGGATATATCCAAATTGACGTGCCTGCTATCGACGTTGACTTCAAGACGTTCGATATTGACGAGAAATACAAGGCTGATTGGGAACGCATGAAGATGTTCGATCTTAAAATGCACAACCCGGAAGCAACCTACCGTGCTTACTCCATGGCAAACTCCCCGGCAGAAGGTAACATTATCATGCTGAACATTCGTATTGCGACTCCCCCGTTCGACAAAGCTATCGGTGGTTTTGCCAACGTGAACCCCGGAATCTGTTCTTCTTACATCTTCTCTCGTAAACCGGGAGATAAAGTAAGTATTTCCGGACCTTACGGAGAATTCTTCTTGAGAGACACGAACAACGAGATGATGTTCATCGGTGGTGGTGCCGGTATGGCTCCCATGCGTTCACACATCTTCAACCTCTTCCACACGATGCACACCGATCGTAAAGTTACCTTCTGGTACGGCGCACGTGCTTTGCAAGAAGCTCCTTACGTGGACGAGTTCAACAAGATTCAAGAAGAGAACCCGAACTTCCACTGGACACTGGCTCTCGACAGACCGGATCCCGTGGCTGACGCAGCTGGAGTGGCTTACAAACCGGGCTTTGTTCATCAAGTAATCTTCGAGAATTATTTGAAGAATCATGAAAACCCGGAAGATATTGAATACTACCTCTGCGGTCCTCCTATGATGATCTCGGCAGTAACCAAAATGCTGTACGACCTTGGAGTTCCGGACGAAAACGTGATGTATGATAACTTCGGAGGATAATAAAAATAAAAAAAGCTGCTTGTGAAAGCAGCTTTTTTATTTCAAATGAATACCAGCAAGTTTTGAGTTTACTCCCTACTTCTTCAAAAACATATTCTTGAATTCGATAGCTTTAAGCAGCAATCCCGAATTTATCTGATTCCGGGAAAGACGATTCAACAAAGAATCCGTCACTTGGATATTCCCCGCCACTTTCTTCTCGTAAATCACATTATCCATAATAAAAGCATAATTCTGCGGATCTCCGGCCAGATGAAAAGGCGGGCGTTCGGGATCAAATAAATCTCTTCCCATAGAATAATCTTCGGCGGGATTCTTTACCCCCAGCACCCGTTTCATTAAAGTCGGTGTCACGTCATAATGAGACGTCCTGTGCGAGTACACGCCGGGAATGTTCCCCGGGTAGTACAGGATAAACGGGACATGCACCTGCGCATTCGAAAAATCACTTCCATGTCCCCAGAAGTTCTTCTTATTCTCGTTAAACTCCTGTCCATGATCCCCGGTAATAACAATCACGGAATTATCCAACAATCCGTTCGCCTCCAGTTTATTCACCACCTTTCCCACGAGCGAATCCACGTAATAGGCACAATTACGGTACAGGTTAAAAAACGGTTCCGGGTCCAAATTATTATTCAAAGCCAGATAATTGGCATAGTCCCACGAGGGCTGAAATTTTTTACGATAAGGAGCCGGAATATCTATTGCATGCAACAAATCATAAAATACAAAAGAAAAGAACGGTTTATTCACATCCTTTCGCTCATCCAGATAATTCAAAAAATCTTCCGTGATCCTGTTATCCCGATCAAAAGGTGTTGCTCCCGGAGTTTCCTTGCGAATATCTTTCACATCCCCGAAGACGATACGATAAAAAGGAGGATTAGGCTGTACTCCCGTACGTTCAAAATCTTGCCAGTATGTTGCAGAAATACCGAAAAACAGACCGAATATCCCGCCCCGCGTACCATTACTGGAACTTAAATGACGATTGAATACTGCAGAACGATCGCCAAAAGCCCGGATGTTAGGACAACACTCCCGTGTAAAAGTCCTGAAATTCCATGAATCTAGAATAAGATAAATAATATTCAACGGTTTCACGCTATCCACTTTTTCCAGCGGATGAAGAGGGTACACGAAACTATGCCCCTTCCCTTTATCTGGGTTATTCACATACAAGTCCTCCTTTTTGATCACCCCCAACTTTAACATCAAACGGTTGGCTGTCAAAGGATAATATTGCGGTAAACAAGCCGATACTTCCATGATCGAATTTAAGTTAGCCGCAGCAGCACAAGCATGGGTTAACTGGGGTGCAATACAGGAGAATAGAAAAAGATAAATACCGATTTTCACCTGTTTAGAAGTAACATACCGGGCATACCGGTAAGCGATAAAAACGACCGCTAAAGTAAACAACAAAATAAGTAATCCGATAAGAACCCCATGCAAGACCAAGGTATTATTAAACACGAATACTTGGTTTCCTCCCCCACCAAAAGCTAAATCCAGCACAAAGCCGTTGATATGAAATTTATACAACTGGAAAACAATCCCGTTCAGATAGGCCAGCACGTTCAATAAAAATATAGCACAAGTGAACAGAATGGCACCAACCTTCTGCATCTGCCGCCACCACGTGAAGGGAAGATATAAAACAACCCAAGGGATCAAATTGAAAAGAAAAGCTTGCCCCAATGCCGCCATCAAATAATAAAAGCCCCCAACAAAATTCAAGGATTCCCAATAATTACTATTCACGAGATAGATCGCAAATTGAACGAGTAACATACAAGAGGAGCACATATAAAACAGAAAACCTCTCTTCAAATAATTCATTCTTTCAGTGTAACCCACTGACTTAGAAATATCAAACATCATAAACGATTGTATTAAGAAATGATCATATAATAGTTACAAATAAAGCGGATTAAATCGACTTTTTAATCATTTTCTTAAAAATTCATTTTCAATTATTTAATTCTTTTTCCTGAATCCCCGACAACAAAAAAATACATATCAATAAACGATCGTTTAATGACATATATCAAATCAAGCACAAATCCCTTTCAGAAAGGGATATACGTTCAAATTATCAATATTTTAACTTACTATAATTCAAGCCATACAAGATGATAAATACCAACGCCAAGAATCCGGACATTGCCATGGAAATCAACACGACACTATTCCAACCGGAATAAATCGGCAGGATAAACAACTGGCCGATCTGTGCGATTGCGTATAAATAAAAACCATTCCTTTTTAGCTTGTACATCATGAAAGCTCCGATCAAACTGATCACGGCACACAAAGCTGATAACGAGTAGATTGCTTTCCCGTGCATTATGGTAGTTTGTAACACCTCCAAGGACGAACTCATGATAGAAGAAACCCACGAAGGTTGGGCTTCGGCTCCCGCCATGTTCGTTATCTGTTGGATCTGGGCGACCAAGCGCTCCGGTGTAAACATAACTAACTGGAACAAATTGTTAATTAAGCCCCAACCACTACCAACAAATGTCAAGATGCAAAGTACAGTGAGAAAAGTCGGTCTAACCGTTTTTTCTACGCTAAAGGGATTTTCCATAATCAAATAAATTTTATACACAACAAACGTACACAAATATTCGAAAATTAAAAAACAAGAGATGAAAAAAAGTTGACAAATACTTTGTTTACATGCACGATTAGTATAATTTTGGCCTAGATTTATAAACGTTTATAGTATTAAAAATCTAAATAATGAAAAGAGACACTCAAATTTTCGACCTGATTGACAAAGAATGTCATCGTCAAAAAGAAGGACTTGAATTAATCGCATCTGAAAACTTCGTGAGCGAGCAAGTAATGCAGGCTATGGGATCTTGCCTGACCAACAAATATGCAGAAGGATACCCTGGGGCCCGCTATTATGGTGGTTGCCAAATCGTTGACCAGACAGAACAACTGGCTATTGATCGGGCTTGCCAATTATTCGGTGCTGAATTCGCTAACGTACAACCGCACTCCGGCGCACAAGCTAACGCTGCCGTGTTTTTCGCTTGCATGAAACCCGGCGATACCTTCCTAGGCCTTGATCTAGCTCATGGTGGTCACCTTTCACACGGATCACCAGTGAATCTTTCTGGTATTAACTATCACCCGGTAGCTTACCACGTGAAAGAAGAAACCGGAATGGTTGACTATGACGAGATGGAACAATTGGCTTTGGAACACAAACCGAAATTAATCGTATCTGGAGCATCCGCTTATTCTCGCGACTGGGATTACAAACGTATGCGCGAAATCGCTGATAAAGTAGGTGCTTTGTTAATGTGCGATATGTCTCATCCTGCAGGTTTGATTGCCAAAGGTTTATTGAACAACCCGATGGAATATTGCCACATCGTGACCACAACCACTCACAAAACCCTTCGCGGACCTCGTGGTGGTATGATCCTTCTTCCGAAAGATTTCCCGAATCCTTGGGGATTAAAAACTCCGAAAGGAGAGATCAAGATGATGTCACAAGTAATCAACTTTGCCGTGTTCCCGGGACAACAAGGAGGACCGCTTGAACACGTGATCGCTGCTAAGGCTGTTGCTTTCGGTGAGGCACTGTCTGACGAGTACACTGAATACGCCAAACAAATGCTGGCTAACGCCAAAGCTATGGCCAAAGCATTCGTGGAAAAAGGTTACAAAGTTGTTTCCGGTGGTACCGACAACCACTCCATGTTGATTGACCTGAGAACCAAATTCCCGGAATTAACCGGTAAGAAAGCAGAAAACACGCTTGTTAAAGCTGACATCACGATCAACAAGAACATGGTTCCGTTCGATACCCGCACCCCGTTCTCTACATCAGGTCTTCGTGTAGGAACCCCGGCAATCACTACCCGTGGTTTGAAGGAAGAACATATGCCTATCATCGTGGACATGATCGACAGAGTATTGAGTGCCCCGGACGATGAAACCGTAATCGCACAAGTAAAGAAAGAAGTAAACGCCATGATGAGCGACAGACCTATGTTCGCCTGGTAATAAGACTTTCTAAATATACAAAGAGACCGCAACATGGATTGCGGTCTTTTTTATTTGTCAATTAATATTTAGTCTATCTCGAGATTTCACGGTAATCTTGCATTTGGATCTCACTATATCTCAAGGCAAATACCACTACTTCCCACCTCGTTCTTTCTTTAGCTCCCGGGAATTCTTTGTTTGTAATCCATTGTTTTCTTTAACATCTCCAATCACTTCTGGAGACAACTCAAAAGCATGAGACAAGTATTTCAAGGATATATCATCCAAAAAATAAATAGTATTCCCACAATATGACACCCGTTTTTCATATTTCACGCTTTATCAAGTCATAATAATACATATCTATCACCCGACCGTTTTTAATCGCTGCATCACGCAAAATAGCCTGTCTGGTAAAACCGACTTTTTCCAACACTTTCATCGAGGCCGGATTATACTCGTAAACAGAGGCAAACAAACGAATAATTTCGGTTTTCCGGAACACGTAATCAACCAGCAACACAACAGCCTCGCTCGTAATTCCCTGGCCCCAGTAGTCTTCACCCAGCCAATAACCGACCTCCGCACTAAAGCGCTCCACGTCTGTCAAGGATACGATCCCTACCCCACCCACGGCCTCCCCCGCAACCTCTATGGCAAAATTCTGGACATAAGGCTGGACCTGTACCATCCGAATATACTTATCGGCATCCAACATTGTATACGGGTATGGAAGTCCATCCCGCACGTTATTCCATATTTTCTCGTTATTAATATATTTTACTAATGACGCTATATCCGTCAACTTCCACTCCCGCAACCTAAAATTTTCCTGTTTACTTTTTATTTCCATTAAGTCCACTTTATAATACAATCCGAGTTCCAAAATTATTTAATTATTTTATATCTTTTTCCAACTTCTATCGTAAAAAAGATTATAAATGAGTAATAAATCCACATAAATTGTAGAATGATGGGGTATATTAAAATGTTAATTTGTAACCTTTTCGAAACAAAAAAAAAACAATTTCCAGTAGTAAAAATACTTATTTTCATGTAGATCGATAGAAAAAAGAAGAAAAACATTGCAAATGCAATTTATATTCTTTAAATTTGAAACAAACACTAAGTATGATAAGATTCATATTACATAGTATCCTCATTCTTGTGGTAACACAACTCAGCAATGTTGCCATGGGATTGATCATGACAGAATCTCAACATACAGCGGTAACCTACCAACTAGCACAATTACATGACTCCATAAACAAGGGACAAAACCTTGATTTTCAGAATCAATATCCCAGCCCGTTAATCCGGACCTCACTTGTCAGCATGACAAGATCAGAGCTACCCTGCCGGGTTCGGGTGATGCTGGACGGGGTCTACAAACAGGCAAATGAAAGTCTTACCATTAACAAGGAGGCAGATCACACGGGAATACACGACGTATTCATATCGCACCCCAAGCGATATTTCCATGAACTCTGTTTGTTAATTATTTGAAACCTCACGCACATATGGCACGTATCTTGTACTAATACAAGATGTTTACACGGTTAAGTATTATCCTTTGATATAAAAAACAGAGCAACGCTGGGAACGTTGTATATATACACACACAACACACAAGAAGATGAAAACAACTTTATTCAGTAAGAACCGGAACGAGAAAAATTACGAGTTATTTTTCGAATCAGATGAATTGCATCGGGTGCAATATCTATTAGAAACCAAACAATTCGGGGAACTTTCCGAATTACAAAGTTCAGAGGACGAGGACACAGGGATTAAATTAAAACTCTCATTAGCTGAACGCGGAAAATTGGTGACGGCACAACTCTTCGAGTACATCATGTCAGCTTACGAGGCAGTATCACCGATCATGACTTTCCGTAATAAAGAGGCTGTGGCTCTTTCAGGAGCCGTAATGCTCGACGAATAGACATTTTTTAAATAAACGGGTTCCCGAAAAATCGAGAACCCGTTTATTATTTATATCCTTAAAATTCACGGAAGATAATCCGTGTACAGAATTCCATTCAAATGGTCGATCTCGTGTTGAAAAATGCGAGCTGTAAATTCTCTCACCGTATCTTGTCTCCACTCGAAAGAAAGTTCATCCCGATAGCGCACGACAATCTCTTTAGACCGATATACCGACCCCATCCGACCCGGAATAGACAAACATCCTTCCTGCCCTAAAACAGTATCTTGAGAGAAATAAACGATTTCCGGATTCACGTAAAATTCAAAAGGCTCTCCCGTTTTATCCAAACGCTGCACGGCAACTAATTGACGTGATATACCGACTTGAGGAGCCGCAATACCCACCCCCTCGTTCAAGGAATCCCTCACGGTAGCAAGCATACGTGATCTTAAAACACGAAAGGTTTCCGTCTCGACATCTTCTTTCCCGAATTCTTTTGCCTGCAAACGCAGGAACAATGAATCTACCCGGTTTGTTACAAGAAACAGAGGCATAATACCCTCTTCTTCCAAATGTCCGATGCGTTCCCGTTCCTCCCGTGTAAAAGAATCCGATTTCTCTCCACACGCAAGGAAACATATCCCTACCCACACTCCAAATAATAACTGAACTATTCTCATTCTATTGTTTTATTAGTTTTAAACAAAAGCCCTTTTCTGACAAAATACATGAACGTGCCTATCGTGGTCATGAAAGAAATAAAATCTGCCATGGGCATACTACTCCACACGCCTGTAATCCCCCAGAAACGAGGTAATATTAACAAAAACGGAATCAAAAATAACAATTGTCGGGAAAGAGACAAAAATATGGAGACTTTAGCTTTCCCAATGGATTGAAAAAAATTCGTGATAATAATCTGGCACCCTGCGAGAGGGAACATCAAACAAGTCACTCGTAAGCCAAATTTAGATAATTCCATCAACTCATGATTATCCGTAAACATCCCCACAATTGCCGAGGGAAACAACTGGCTCAACAAAAAACCAAACGTCATGATAGAAACCCCGGCAATCAAAGCGTAACGTAACGTCTTACGTACCCGGTCAAAAAGAAGTGCCCCGTAATTAAACCCGATTACCGGCTGCATCCCCTGTGTCACCCCGATCTCGATCATGATAAACAAGGTCAGTACCCGGTTCACAATCCCGTAGGCCCCGATAGCCAAGTCACCACCATAGCGCATAAAACTATTATTCAATATAATGACCACTGAACTAGCACACACGTTCATCAAGAAAGGTGACATCCCGATGGAAAAAATACTCATGATAATCCGACTTTTCAATTTAAATATTCCCGGTTTAAAACGTATCGTTGTGTTCTTATTCAGATAGTGACTCACAATCCAGATTAAACCGATCGACTGGGAGATCACAGTGGCCAATGCTGCTCCCCGGATTCCCCAATCCAAATGGAAAATGAATATTGGGGCCAGAATAATATTGGCAAATACGGTCAGTAAAGAACTCAACATGGCCTTTTTCGGGTATCCCGTGGCTCGCATCACGTTGTTCAGACCGATAAAAGTAAAAGCAATCGGATTTCCCATCAAAATAACCTGCATAAAATCCCGGGCGTAAGGTAACGTCGCCGGACTAGCCCCAAAGAAATGTAAGATCGGATCTAAGAATATCAAGGTCAATCCTCCGAAACAAAACCCGTTAATCACACATAACAACAACACGTTCCCCAAGACAGAATTCGTTTTCTCCGTGTCTTTCTGCCCGAGATAAATCGAACTGATTGTCGCCCCCCCGATACCCACCAAAGTCGAAAAAGCAATAATCAGGTTCATCAAGGGAAAAGTGATCGCTAAACCCGATATGGCTAACGGCCCCACGCCATGCCCGATAAAAACACTATCAATAATATTATACAACGACGTTACTGTCATCCCGATGATTGCAGGAATTGAATACTGTAACAATAACTTCCCGACTGGCTTTGTCTCCAAAACCTGCGATGCATTAATACTCGACATAACTCTTTATCCTCCTTCTATTAAAATAAAACACCTCTTGATGGAATGGTCGTAATTGACCCATTATTTTCAGAAATATAACCCGAATAGAGGATACAAAGATAACAAAACTCGTCGTTTATTTTAGACTTTAGATTCTAAATTTTAAATCCCAGCCACACGGGAACCACGCTTTTTAATTTCATTCTAAATTTTAAACTCTAAACTTTATCGTTTGGGTCGTTTTTTAAACAAATTCCCGATTCGCCCCAGCCCCCAACGTAAAAGAATTGGCAAAGCAGCCTCCCACAACAAGGGTGAAATATTTTTAAACATCATTCCCAACATCGGGATTTGTCCTTCCGCCTCTTCTCCCCCGTCATGCTCCCTGTTTTCTCTTCGTTTAGAAAAAAACAAAGAAGAAATCCCGGCAAACAAAATCCGCCCGGAATGATCATGTATGAACTTAAAATCCTCGTTTATTTTCTGTTCCTGCACCCGGCAACTCTCACGCACCCGGCGCTGTTCCGCCATCAACATGTCCAGCGGGGTCGGTTGTCTCTTCATTATCTTTTTCATCCTTACTCATCATTGCTGTTATAATCTCGTTCATCACCTTAGACGTGATCTTTCTCTTGAAAAACATCGTTATCCCGAACAACAACAGGTACATCCCAACCACCAACACGAATCCCAAAGCCATGCTACCTAATAATTCTCCCAAGAAAAAACCTAACGCTAGGAATAAAAATAAAATGGCAAAAAAAGCCAATAAAACCAAAACAATACCATACGAAAAGACTGCCATTGTCTTGGCAACCCTTTCGTATGTATTCAATTTTAATAGCTCTAGCCTCAATTCCACGTAAGTTGAAATATCCTCTTTCAACTCAGCAAACGTCTTCTCGGCAATATTCTCCATAAGCTATTACTTCGTTTCCGTAGCAGTCTTCCCCGCAACCTTTTCAGCTACATGATTGACATCCTCGGTCACGTGTTCTTTCACGTTCTCGGCCTTGTTTTTTGCTTTTGAATAAACGTCCTTCACCTCTTCCTTCACTTTAGACACGGCATGATCAAATTCTTCCGCTAATTTTTTACGATTATCAGCTACCATTAAATAACCTACAGCAACTCCTACAACAGCGCCAATACCTAGCCCTATCAGTAGATTTGAAGTTTCATGTTTCATATTCTTTAATTTTTATGTTCGTACCTAATTTAACGAACTGAAACATGAAAAGGTTCTCTTTTTAGTGATTTTTTTACGAATATTTTTAACGAGTGATAAAATGTATTTTCGAAGGGTCATAACGCTCGGGAACAGTCGATTGCTCGTCTGCCGATCGCCCGATTGCCACAACGGCAAACGGTACGAATTCCGATGACAAGTGAAACAAAGTTTTCACTTGATGAACCCGGTGCATCTGAGGATAAATTCCAACCCAAGTGGTTCCCAGTTTCTCCCCGTAGGCCTGCAACATCAGGTTTTGGACACACGCTCCCAGCTCTTGGGGCCAGTTCCCCCCATCAAGCCCGGCCCGGCGGGTATTACAACAAACCAGAATCGCGGCCGGGGCTGTTCTTAAAGCCATCCCTTCCGGTAAAGTCTCAGCCAAAGTATCAAGATGTTCCCGATCTTCTATCACGAAAAACTCCCAGGGACGGCGATCTTTAACCGAAGGCGCATACATGGCCGCTCTCAGCAATCGCTCGATCGTCTCCACGCACACCTTGTCCGGAGCATAATTTCTCACGCTACGACGTCCCACGATAGCCTCGTTCACGGCTGCCATATCCGTGAACTTCTGGCTACACATTTCCGTTGCCAATTCCCGAACCCGCGGGATAATTCTCACGAAATGATCACTTCCTTTATGAACAGCCAACAAGGTTTCATTTTCCCACGTTTCTATGATCATCAACACGTTATCCAAACGATTATTTTCAAGTATTTCGTACCCGATACACCCCTTTTCCTGCCTTGACAATTCAGACATCTCACGCAAAAGTTCCATAACTTGAGCGCGAACCTCGCTCTTCACCTCAATTGTAACATTTATCCTGATCATACACTCAAATTTTGAAATTGCACATTTGTTCTCCCCACCGCTCTCTTTCATAAAAACAGTCAAAATTATAAAAGTTAGAGGACTTTTTAATAACCAAAATGTACTTTTATTCGTAAATAACATAAACTTTAAAAGAAAAATAGAAGATGAAAACAAAACAAGCTTTCAAAAAGATATGGATAGTTGCCCTTCTGGTCACAACAATTGGGACATTGTGGGCTCAACAACAAACATCGAAAGAGAAATTCTCCCTCCCACCTTTACCTTACGAAATGAATGCCCTCACTCCCGTTATCAGTGAAGCCACCATAAAACTACATCATGGTAAACATCTGAAAACTTACATTGATAACCTGAACAAATTGATCGTGGGGACACCATTCGAAAATTGTGACCTCGAAACCATTGTCAAGAACTCCACCGGGGCAATATTCAATAACGCCGCACAAGCGTTAAACCATATTATCTATTTCAACTCTTTCTCCCCGAAAGCGGAACACACCCCATCAGGAGCACTGCTTTCAGCCATTGAGAAAGAATGGGGTTCATTCGATAATTTCAAAAAAGAATTCACAACAGCTGCCACCTCGTTATTCGGGTCTGGATGGGTATGGCTCGCAAAAGATAAAAAAGGGAAATTATACATTTTGTCCGAAAATAACGCCGGGAACCCTATCACGAAAGGTTACACCCCAATACTGGGAATCGATGTTTGGGAACACGCCTACTACCTTGATTACCAGAATCGCCGTCCGGAACACATTGAAAAACTATGGACAATTATAGATTGGAGTACTATCGGGGCCCGTTACAAGTAGCCCAAAATATTAAAAATAAACAGTCATGACATTTTCACGAACAAACATCTATATTTGTAAGTTTTAAAAAAAGAACAAATAATGATAAACCCATTAGATATTATTCGTAAATATTACATGTTGGATTCCCTCGCCGGGCAATCCCTCCTCATACATAGTCAACTCGTTCGAGATAAGGCACAATCACTGGCTATCCGACATCCCGAAATGGATCTGGATATACCCTTCATTCAAGAGGCTGCCATGCTCCACGACATAGGGATTTTTCTCACGAAGGCCCCAGACATCGGTTGTTTCGGAGAACATCCCTACATCTGCCACGGTTACCTAGGTGCCGATCTGCTACGCACGGAAGGTCTTCCGCACCATGCCCTTGTATGCGAACGACATACCGGGGCTGGTATATCACTCGAAATGATCAAAAAGAATCATTTACCTTTACCTCAACGGGACATGCTTCCTGTCACTCTCGAAGAAAAACTAATTGCTTTTGCCGACAAGTTCTATTCGAAGACCAATTTAACGCGGGAAAAGAAACTAGGTAAGATCCGGGCAGAAATGGCCTTTTATGGCGAAGAAACTGCCGCTCGTTTCGAAGAATGGTGTGAACTTTTTCTTTAAAATATGATCTAATTTTTACAACTTTCACCCGTATCATCACGTATTTTATTCGTAATTAAATACGTGATGCGGTTATGGAAGATTTAAACAATTGGATTATAGCGACCAATGATTTCATCTGGACCTATATACTAATAGCCCTGCTCATCTGTATCGGGGTCTACTTTACCTTCAAAAGTAAATTCGTACAATTTCGAAATATCCGGGAAATGTTCCGTCTACTTGGCGACGGGATTATAAGCGAGAACCCCAAAAATTCAGTTTCTTCTTTTCAAGCATTTTGTATCGCAACCGCTTCACGGGTAGGCACGGGTAACTTGGCAGGAGTAGCCACAGCCCTAGCCTTAGGAGGACCGGGAGCTATATTCTGGATGTGGCTCATCGCCCTCATTGGTTCCGCCTCAGCCTTCATCGAATCCACGCTAGCCCAAATATATAAAGAAAAAGGAGAACGTTCATTCATCGGGGGACCTGCTTTTTACATGGAAAAAGGGCTAAAAAAACGTTGGTTAGGGATTCTTTTCGCAGTCATCATTACCATCACCTTCGGCCTTGTATTCAACTCGGTACAGGCAAATACCATTACCTTGGCATTTCATGAAGTCTTCGGGACAAGCCGTGTCTGGCTGGGAATCATTTTAACCTTGTTCACCCTACTAGTCATATTCGGTGGAATACACCGGATTGCCGTCATATCCGGGATCATCGTCCCCCTTATGGCTATCTCATACATTCTGCTTGCCGCTTTCATCTTATTCACGCACCTTGGAACATTACCCCATGTCATTGGTTCTATTTTCACGAATGCATTAGGATTTGAACAATTCGCAGGCGGGGGATTAGGAGCTATCGTCATGCAAGGTGTCCGGCGAGGACTTTTTTCAAATGAAGCAGGTATGGGATCTGCCCCGAATGCGGCAGCAACAGCAGCCGTCTCCCACCCGGTAAAACAAGGATTAATCCAAGCCCTTAGTGTTTTCACCGACACGTTAATCATTTGCAGCTGTACGGCATTCATCATCCTGCTTTCGGATGTTCCGCTAGACGGCACGGTGAAAGGAATTCAACTAACACAAATGGCCCTATCCCACCAAATCGGAAGCGTGGGAGGACAATTCATTGCCATATGTATACTCCTGTTTGCTTACGTCCTATCTCTCGTCCTGCACTTCCGTACTCGCGTCCTATTGTGATTACTAATGGTTTACTCATATGAACC
>ENA-UEPJ01001059-UEPJ01001059.1-human-gut-metagenome-genome-assembly--contig:-NODE-1059-length-34732-cov-6.691415_pt1 | contig 34732 bp, 31 predicted proteins | sample MGYA00242890_ERZ507896 | MGnify/ENA primary metagenome ERZ507896 (study PRJEB26167, sample SAMN06115508) | human gut metagenome | host: Homo sapiens | place: China:Qinghai | collected 2015-08-20... | reverse complement strand
ACATGACCGACCTTATGTAAACGGAATCTGAGCCCTCTGTTACCGTCATTGCCTGCTTAAAGGCTTTTTCATTTGAGGACACAGAGTCGATATATCTTAGAAAACCAGTTACGCCCTCCTGACTATTTTGCTCATAGGACGAAGCATATTCAAGAAGCAGACGAAGGTTTGCTCGCTTTTTATCAGAATCAAGATACAGCGAAACGATCCCCATAAGGTCGGTCATGTCGTATATTTTTCTTATGAGCCGTTCAAGACCCATGCTCATTGAAAGATAACGCAGGGAATTAATAAGCTTATTAAGCTCTATGCACTTATCCTGCAATGTTTTATTATTAAAGCTTATATGAGTAGCTTCCTTTTCGTGGCTGTCCTCAGCAGAAGCTGACGCCGCTACCACCTGATAGATATGGTCTTTCAGTTTGCTGTTAGGCTTCTTTGACTTTTCTGTTACTGCCGCCATTTCATCAGGTGTAAATCCCATGATAGGCGACATCATGATAGCTGTCATTGCAATATCGTTCATAGGATTGTCAATTACCCTGAGCATATTCAGCACAAGTGTTATCTCTCTTGACTTCATGTATCCGTTTGTATCCTCAGAATATGCTTTCAGACCTACTTCTTCAATGGCTTTTGCCATAAGGGTAATTTCATCATTCTTTTGAACAAGTATACAAAAATCTCCTGCACGGCATGGTCTTAGAGAGCCATGATCTTTGACTTCCTCACCGTTTTCAAGCATGTGCTTTATCTTTTGTGCTATTACTTTGTTCTCCACAGAATAGCCATTTGTCTTTTTGTAGTCCTTATCAAAAGGTATGAGCATTATTTCTGTAGGCTTGTTATTTTCATCATAAAGCTCACCGTATCGAAGTTCTTCATTTATATCATAATCCACCTGACCTGTGTGCTGTGTCATAAGATAGTGGAACAGAAAATTTACAAAATCAACCACAGACTCACGACTTCTGAAATTCTTGCTTAGCAAGATAGCCTCGAGCTGTTCGCTGTTTTCAGGTGCGGAAGCGTCATTTCTCGTTTTGCTGAAAAGTTCAGGATTTGAGAGTCTGAAACGATATATGGCCTGCTTTATATCGCCAACCACAAAAACATTTTTGCCCATGATATCCAAGTTATCAGAATCAGAAAGCGAGCGGAAAACAAGCTCCTGAAGATTATTCACGTCCTGAAACTCGTCTATGAAAATAAGCTCATATAGCCTGTTTCTGCGAATTTCCTCGCAAAGCTCCGTGCGAACAGGTCCATTCTCGGTATCTTTTACAAGCAATTCTCTCGCCATTATCTCAACGTCAGAAAAAGTAACGCCATTTCGTTCAAGCTTCATTTCTTGTGAGATCTTGTCTATATCTTCGCATACCCTGCACAGAACAGTAAATATTCTGTCAGATTCAAGCATATTTTCCTTCATGATTAGTTTGGTATTATTGAACATATCGGTAATTTTAGCTACGATATCTTTATATTTGTTTCTGTATGATTTGTTTCCTCAGATGTCTTATCTTCCGATTTTTCATCCTCTTTTTCAGTTTCGTCTGCTTCCTCATATTTTCCACTGGAAAGCGCATCGTTTATTTCATCATCAATTCCTTTTACCGTCCCGGATACCTGATAATCTGTATCTCCAAACAGGAACTGATCGATTTTGTCACTGTTTGTACGCGAGCGGAAAAAGGAAATGCAAGCCTAATGAAAGCGCGCTATCATTTCTTTGTCCGTGCTTTGGAGGGCGCATACGTCACACTGAGCGAGCCGCGGCAGCTTTATCTCAGGCATCAAGAACACAGCAAAGACGGGCAGCGGGTTTTTGAAATTGCTGTATGCCAGGATTGCGGTCGAATTGCTATCGTCGGAGTTGATAATGATGGATTCTTTCAACAAGTGGCACGAAAAACCGAGCGCAATCCGAAAAAATGTGATTTTTATTTGCTGTGGGATCCATCAGAGTCCGGCGAAATTAGTTTTGGGGATGAAGATGATATTGCAGATACAGATCAGGAGGAAGATATTAGAAAAGACGATTTTGCAATATGCCCGAAATGCGGCCGGATTGATACAGCCGCAAATCTGCGTTTCGGACCCATCTGCGACTGCGAAAATGTAAAGTATGTTTCGCTAAAACGCGTTGGCAGAACCAAAGAAAAAAGCATTGCAAGGTGCCCTGCCTGCGGATATGGCTCCTTCCGCAGCTTCTATCTGGGCGCGGATGCGGCCACGGCTGTTTTATGTACAGATTTGTTTGAGCAGCTCCCGGATCGTGAAATAACCGCAGCAGCAAATTTGCCGCAGCCTGAAGCAAAAGCGTTAAGCGGTCCATTTGCCAAAACTGCATTCAAGCCGAAAGGTCCTGAAACAAAAAAGAAAGAGAAACAGTTCTTGTGTTTTTCTGATAGCCGCAGCGAAGCTGCTTTCTTTGCAAACTATCTTGAAAAATCCTATGAGGAATTCCTGCGCAGACGTGGAATTTGGCAGGTTGCAAAAGACATGCAAGCACATGGCGAATATACACTTTCCGTTCCGGCGTTTGTTGATCGTCTGGCTCGTGTCTTTGAGAAAGAGCGATCTTTCCTGCTTTGGAGTCCCGATGGAAACCGTGATGCCGACAGTTTGTCTCAAACGAATCGCCATAATGCGTGGATCGCCGTACTCAATGAGTTATTTAATGGCAGACGCGGCACGAGCCTTTCTTCTATGGGACTTATCAATTTTGAATATACACCCAACGACCCGAATGACGATTATAACCTGCCCGCATATTTTGAAGCAACATATGCTCTCCCACAGGCAGATGCTCGCAGTCTGCTTGAACTTATCATTCTCGATGCTTGCTATACAGGAGCGCTTAACGCGGGAAAAGAGATGACATTAAATGATGAAGAACGGGAGTACATTTTCTTTACACCAAAAGAAAAGCGCATGGTTCTTTGCAAAAACAATGAAACAGCAGGACAGGCAAATTTAATCGGTTGGGCTGCACGAGCCCGAGAAAATGGCAAAAGTGCATTTTATCCAAGCACTCGTTTATAAAGGCTTTGTTTTGCGACTGGTATGTCCGAAAACGATGCAAATGAGTTTTTGAAACTCTATTGGGAAAATGTTTTTAGTCAAGAGAAGAACGCTGAATTTGCACTGAGCATCTGTGATTTCAGGATTCGCCTGAATGCTGATCCTGCTGTACACACATATAACCAATCAGGCAATCTAATTTGTTTTTTCAAAGAATCAAAGTATGGATGCTCAGTCCCTCAGACAGCCGATTGGGATAATTTTTACGCCGTCCGGCCGCGTGTATGCAAGCTCGCCGCCGGTAATGACCATCAGCAAATCCGGTTCGCGGAGATTCGTTTTGCCGGAAGCATTTGCGGCCCGCACAAGCTGCTTGATTTGAAGAAGGTGCTGTGCGCCTTCTTCAATTTCGCGGCTGCCAAGCTTGAACTCGATCAGCGCATATCGGCCATCAGACAGATGTAGCACACAGTCTGCTTCCAGATCAGAACGGTCGTGATAGTAAGAAACCTTACCGCCGAGGGCAGACGAGTAAACCTTCAAGTCCCGGATGCAGAGACACTCGAAAATGAACCCGAATGTTTTTAAATCTTGCTCCAGATATTCCGGCGTAAGACCCATTGCAGCAACCGCGATGGATGGGTCGGTAAACTCGCGCTTTTTTCCGGAGCGGATCGTCGTTGCCGAGCGGATCGCCGGACACCACGCTTCCACATCTTCAATGACAAACAGCTTTTCCAGTGCGTTCAAATAGGAATCCAGCGTGGGCATGGTCATGCTGTCCGCGTTTGCGGTGACATCTTTCAGAATATTGGATTTCTTTGCAAGGGTTGAAATGTTTCTGGCATACGAACGCAGAATCAAGCCCGTCCATGTCGGATTGCGCTGGACACCATCGACGGTAGAAATATCAGACTCGCAGATATTGCTGATATAATCGCGTGCAGTCAGAAGCTGCGCTTCCGGATTCTTCCGCCGCAGGGTGGCCGGCCATCCGCCGCGGCAGGCAGCAAAAATGAGCTGCTCGATCGAAAGCTGGCTGGAAACACCATCAATGTCGAGCGAAGCATCCTGAAGCAAGTCTCGCAGTGAAATCTGACCATTCGATTCCCCAGATTCGTACAAGCTCATGGGATACATTTTCATTCTGGCGATCCGTCCGGTTCCGGTGTGCATGATGTTTTTGTCATCAACAGAGGTTGAACCGGTCAAGATAAACAGGCCATCTTCCTGACGCTGGTCAACAGCCGTTCGAACAGCGTCCCAAAGTACCGGTGCGATTTGCCACTCGTCGATCAAGCGCGGGTTTTCGCCTTTCAGCAAAAGTGATGGCTTGGCTGCGGCCGTAGCAAGATAACCATCCTTTTTATCAGGGTCCTGCATTTTTAGAATGCTTTTTGCTTTTTGTTCACCGGTTGTGGTTTTCCCGCACCACTTCGGACCGACGATCAGTGTCGCGCCGCTGGCTTCCAAACGAAGCTCCAGCTCGCGGTCAACAATACGGGGTAAATATTCCGGCATAAGGACACTCCCTCACAAGCTGTTTTTCAAAGTATAGAATACCGCGAAGGCATTGTCAATATGAATTTTGCATTTTTTGATTGTTTTTATTTTATATTTTTGACATAATATACTTTGTGCTTTTGAAGACGTGAAACGAGGTCTGTGCTGCGCGTGGGACGATTTCTTCTCTTTCATGACTTGACTATCGGCAAAGTCCAAGCTACAATCCATGTCGGCTCCGTTTGGAATCCCCCGAATTTGCCCAGCTCCCCTGACCCAGATTATGCCCCAAGTGTGTGCAAAAGCGTGTGGACGCAATGGATAAAACCTTGCGAAATCCCGCACTTTTCGCTGACGGAACGGACGTATTTGACGCAAAAACGCCTAATATTACGAATCGATAGCAGCTGGCAGTCATGAGGTCAGCGGTTCGATCCCGCTTATCTCCACCAAAACAAAAAGTCATTCCGTAAGGAATGGCTTTTTTGTTTTGGCTGGGCATACGTGGCGCGAGAAGCGCTGTGGTTCGACCGAATGCATTTTTGCGGCGCAAAAGCGCCGCTTTTTCTGCATGCAATGCAGAAAACATAAGAAAATGCAATCGGCACGGAGCAAGCGAAGCTTGCGGAGTATCCCGCTTATCGTTCCACTTTCTTTTCTCGAAAAACGAATGCATTTTTGCAGTCATGCGACCTGACCCAGATTCGACCCAAACGGGCGCGAAAACGCAGTGGATTTATCGAGATTTATTTTACAAAATATCACGAATATATCGGCTTTCAATCGTTTTCCGAACATTTTAACGGCGGCTGCAACTTGCAGCCGCCGCTTTGGTTTTGGGGTCAGATCGCGTTGCGGATGGTGTTTCCGATCTCGTCTGCCGCGCTCTGTTTCATCCCCGGCGTTGAGTGGACGTAGGTGCTGAGCGTGAATCCTGCGCTGAAGTGACCCAGCGTTTCAGACAATGTTCGCACGTCCACACCGCTTTTCAACGATAAGGTTGCAAATGTGTGTCGCATGTCATGAAATCTCACATGTTCCGCGCCGATCTCCTTGTTGATCCTGTCGTGAAGTCTGCGGAATCCGTCCGGATCCCACGTTTCGCCTGTGCGCGGAGATGGGAACAAATATGGATTCGCAGGGTGGCGTTCGTGTTCTTCCACAAGAAGTTTCACTGTGTCCTCTGGGAGAAGAACCGTTCGGATGGAATTCGGCGTTTTCGGCGTGCTGATGACCAGCTTTCCGTTCTGCCGCGCGACGCTTTTGTTGATCGAGAGTGTACGATTCTGCACATCTAAGTCCTCCCACCGTAAGGCCAGCAGTTCTCCGCGCCGTAAGCCTGTGGTCAGCTCCAGATACATCGGTGCAAGAATCCCATGCGCTTTCGCTGCGCTCAGGTATGAACCGATCGACGCTTCCGGCAGGATGTTCATCTCTTTGTGTGTATTCTTTGGGATTTTACACTTCTTCGCCGGATTTGCTAAAATCAGCTTTTCCTCCACCGCATGTTCCAGCACTTTGTTCAGCACCACATGAACGCATTGTACCATGCGGGGACTCAGACCGTGTTCTTTCAGTTCCGGCTGGTTTTTCTTCTGCACACGGCCGCTTTTGAGCAACTCATTGTAAAACTGCTGAATTTGCAGCATCGTCAGCTTTTCCAGTTTGACGCTTCCAAGTTTCGGAATGATGTGGTGATCAATCGCGTTGTGATAAAACTCCCGTGTTGAGTACCGTACCTGTGGTTCGACGTAAACGGAGTACCAGAGCTTCAACCATTGTTCGAGTGTATAACTGCCAGCCTTCACAGGATCGAGTTTTTTGCTGTCCTCGATAGCGGTACGCAGCTTGCCCTTGACCTCTGCCTGTGTTCTGCCAAGCACATTTTTCGTGATCGCCTTTCCGTTTGCATCGTATCCAGCTGTGTATCGACCTTCCCAGCGCCCGTCTTTGCGCTTGCGAATATTCCCTTCGCCGTTGGCTCGTCGTTTCGGCATCGTGTCTACCTCCTTCGTTTTCGGTTGGCACACACGATTACCACAAGCACAGCCGAATCGCAAGTCCAATTTTCCGTCAGGCGCATTTTTGTTCCTCACCCTGCCGATTCAGCCAGTCGATGAATTTCTCGCGCGAAACAACAATCCATCTGCCGATCTGAAACGCCGGGAAATCTGCACTGTGGGCGAGTTTGTACGCTCCGGCTCTGGAAATGCCAAGGGCGGCAGCAACATCTGTCATGTTCATCATCAACGGTAACTCTTCCAGCGAGTGATACTGTTTCTGGTTCATTTGGCTTCCTTTCTCCCATTCAGGGAATCAAAATTTGTTTTTGCATGGCCGAGAAGAATTGCCCAATCAAAGTTTTTTATTCTATTTTCTTCACGCCGCCACGGTGGGCGGACGCGGCGTTTGTGTGGCGCAGACCTGCACGGCTGCGCGGTCGGCCTGCAAAACCGCACACGTCGGCACGACGTGCCCCACGCAGCGGAGCAAATGGCTGCGCCGATGTGCGTTTTCGACTTGTGCCGTAGTTCAACCATCAACTCTCCGCACACAGGCGGCATTGGGGTCAGGGTTCTCCCTGCAAGCCGCATTTTGGTACCAAAATGCTATGCTTGCGCTTTTCTTGCGCAGCAGGAAAAGCCTAAAACGCAGCCTGAGTCTCCTGCCGCCGTTTCGTACACCGCATATAATCTAGCTTTTTTTGCACTTTGAATTCCGTAGTCGCTACATTAGTCGCTATGCCGGTTCGAAATTTGATTTTTTGCCTTTTGTAGTCGCTACAATAGTCGCTACGGCAGCGATTCAGGCGGCATTGCCCGGCAGCAGGAGACTTCTGGCAGCAGTTTTTGTTTCATTTGCTTTTTCCACGCGCAGATTTTCGCCGCCAAACAGAATCGGAGCGCAGATTTCCAAGATCCTGTCATAGATGCGGGCGTGCGCAAGATCGTCTGGGTGTTTGAGTGCATCCAGCGTCAGATTTGTTGTGACGATCAACGGTTTGCGGCTTCGGTATCTGGCGTCGATCACGGCGAAGACTTGCTCTAATGCATATTCTGTTCCTCGCTCTGCACCAAGATCATCCAGAATCAGAAGATCATAGGCATTCAGACTGGCAAGAAAGTCAGCACGCTCAGAACCAAACAGTCCCGTCATACGATTCAAAATTGTCGGGAAATTTGTCATCAGAACCGGCACGTCCTGCTCCAGCAGCGCGTTTGCAATGCACCCGGCGAGAAAAGATTTTCCCGTTCCCACATCGCCAAACAGGAGCAGTCCAATATTTTTCCGTGCCGCATCCTCCCAATGTTCCACATAGCGCTTGGCTTTGGCAGTCAGCCCTGGCGTTTTTCCGTTATCGTTGGCAAACGTGCAATCGTAGAGGCGGCGATCCTGTAACCCATGTGCTTTTCGCCGCTGAATGCGTTCCAGACGCTCCCGTTTTTCTTCTGCCGCTTTGCGCTGTTTTTCCGCAGCACTCTGGCAGGGGCACAGGCAGCGTGGTCGGAGAAAACCTGTTCCGCCGGGAGCAGGAATGACCGTTTGCCGCAAGCCATGACAGGTCTTGCAGTGCAGCAATCCATCAGCGGGATCGAGATACTCATCATCTCGCTGTATCTGGGCAGCTGCATTTGCCGTTAAAAACGCATGGATTTCTTCTGTAATTGGCATCATACGACATCTTCCTCCTTTACTTCGTAAGTTCGGATATTTGTCCGCGCGCACTTCTGTTCTCTAATCTCTTTATCTCTATTCTCTGGTGGACAAATGTCCGCTTTTGAGTTAGACAGGAGCTTCTGCGCTTGTAAACGCAGCCGCTCCCGGCGTTTTCGCTCCGCTTCGGTGGAGGATCGCCCGACCAGCAGCTGGATATCCGGCATATAGTACGCGCCATCGGTCAGCAGCTCGACAAAACCGAGTTTTAGGAAGATTTGCAGCGCGCGTTCTACGGTGCCGATCTGATGGCGGGTAAACGTTGCAATGGTCTGCGGCGTGTGCGGCAGATTTTCATGTAACAGGAGAATCCCATTGTGCTTGAGTGACATCAGATACATCTTGAGCAGCAAATTGGAATACAGAATTCCGTCCGGCATCGTTTCCAGAACAACCATCCGCTCACTGGTGAAGAAATTTTCCTTGAGCTTCATGTAGTAATATTTTTTGTTTTCTGACATAAACCCTCCATTCTTTTGAAATTGTTTCCGCCGTATTTGCAGCTCGCGCCCCGGCGATGGGGAACAGCGCGGACAGAGCTTGGCAGCTCTCACAGCTCGTGGAAGGGGTCTTGACTGCTTGCAACCCCAGCCACGGCAGCCTGTCTTACGTGCAGGCCGGACATTGTGTGTCCAAACAAATTGGGCGGCATGATGCAGCCTGCCACGGCTGCCCACGCTGTGTTTCCCGCTCGCTCGTCCTGCTTCGACGAGGTCGTCGCGCACAGCGCGTGCTTTTCCGCTCTGCGGTGTTGCCCGCATTGCTGATATAAAGTTGCCAAAGTGCATCGAGAAGATTTGTCCCTCTACTATCCCTCCCGAAAAAACGACGGGGTGAATAACAAAAACGGAGAAAAAGGTGCACGAATATTCTGGATATTTTTGCAATTGCATGGAGACTTCATTTCATTATGGTTCTTCAATACAATTCAAAAGGTATAAAAAGCGCCATACCGTATGCGAAAAGGCAAACGGTATGGCGTGAAAAAGCTTCTATGTATTTTGACTAATTTGTGAGAAAAGAATTATGGCTCTGGCTTTCAGCCATTCTCCCACTCGTCCCAGGCCTCGTCCTCGTCATCATACCAATCCCGATTATCCTCATAGAGATCCTCTGGATTGTCATAATCTTCCCGGACGCTGCCGGAACTGCCGGAGTGGAACGTTGTGGGGATATCCGGCTTTACAACCGGCACAAGCAGCGCATTGCCGCTCCAATAGCCATCGTTTTTCTGCGTTTCGATCACCTTGCCATCCTGACAGACGGCGGTAAAAATCGGTGTTCGCTTGTTGGTGTACCAGTAATAGGTCATTTGCTTGAACGTTCCGTCCTTTTTATATGCCCAGCCGGATTTCGCCATGCCATGCGTGCCAAGCGTGCGCGTGGCATCAATGCTGCTCTCTGGCATCCCGATATATGGGATGCCCGCGTCTTTTTCCGCCTGAAGCGCGGCTTCGCGTTCTTCCTGCTGGCGCAGCTGTTTTGCTTCTTCCTCCAGACGGGCCTGCTCTGCCCGCTGTTCTTCCTGCTTGCGCTTTTCCTGCTCTGCAGCCTGCTGTGCAATGACCATCTGACGGTTCGCCTCGGCAGTTCTCTTGAGCGGCGGCAGGGCAAATACGAAAAATGCGACGGCAGCAACTCCCGCTGCTAACCAGCCCCAAGGAATTCGGCGCTTCGCCTTCTTCGGTCCGTCCTGCTCCGGCAGCGGCGGAAGCGTAAACGTTGCTGCTTCCGGAAGTGGTTCGACTTTAAACGAAGCTGGCTCCTCTGGCACAGACTGCGCCACAGGCGGTTCTACTGGTACGGACGGCATCGGGGTCGCAGCTTTTTCGTTCTTTGCTGGCTCGACGGGCGGGATTTTCTTCTCAGTAAATGTAAATGCCGTTTGCTCAGATTTCCGAAGCACAAATTTCGCTTTCTCCGGCGGATACGGTGCATCCTGCGCGCTGCAAACAAAAATGTCCGTCACGCGGCCGGTTTTCTCCGCATTCCGATTGCCAACCGGAACGAGCACAAAATCACCGACTGCAAGCGGCAATCCGCCTGTCAGATAGGCGTATGGACTTCCGCCGTCTTTGAACTGCACCTTACAGAACTGATAATATCCGCCGCTTGTAGGTTTCTCCGCAGGTGCAGATTTCTCATAAAAATCTGCCCAAGGCTCGGATTCTTCCTCCGGTTCCTCATCTTCGTCATCTTCCTCTGGTTCTTCCGGCTCGTCCGGCAAGCGAACTGCCGCCCAGTACGGTTCAATCTTCTCGGCAAAATCAATTTTCGGCGTACTATCGCTGCTGAAATAATTGTAGAGTCGGCTCGTATCGTCCAAAAGCTCCTGCAAATCATCATCTTTCCCGACGCGGCGTTCCGGCGGCAGATTGTCCAGCAGATCCTTCCAGAACGAACCGAGACGTTTCTCGGAAATCTCACCGATTTCCGCAAACAGTACCTGCTTCGCGCACAATGCCTGATAAACGCTCTCATCAAATGTGGGCTGAAACTCGTTCCAGAACGCGCGCAAAAGATAACGCATACTCTCGTCAATTTTCTGCGTTTGAAGCGCGGCGGAGATCACATACAGAGCAAGGTGCATCGTGCGGATGGCCTGATCCTCGCGCTCTCCCTCCAGATGTGCAAGGTCGCGATACATCCAGTTAATGAGGTCAGAGACATGATCTGCAAAATCCGCCGCAATTTGTGCACGCTTTTGCTCAGCGGCAGCATTGGCGCGTCTGCGCTTTTCCTTCGCTTCGATCTCATCACCGCAGGTGTACTGGTACCACCGCTGCCACTCGGCACCCTTCAGCTTGCCGTCGCCGTTTTTGTCAAATCGCTTCTGCGAGCCGTAGAACATGAGCTGCACCTCCTGACTTCTCGCTTTGTAAATCCAGTGTAGCACATCCCACGTCCAATACAAGGGACTATTTGCAAATTCATTGACAAATAATCCAAAAATCCGGGATTTGGTTGTCACAGATTCAAGCGCGTGGTATTATAAAAGAAACGGCACAAAAGAGCGGGCGTTTTTATGGCAGACAATCGAAAAGAGCAGGAGCGGGACGAGCTGCACCGCACGATCTGGGGCATTGCAAACGATCTGCGCGGGAGCGTGGACGGCTGGAATTTTAAGCAGTATGTGCTCGGTATGCTGTTCTACCGCTATATTTCCGAGAACTTTGCGAACTACATCAACGACGGCGAGCGCGAGGCGGGCGACGCGAATTTTGACTACGCCCAGCTCTCTGACAGCGACGCGGAGCAGGCCAGAGACGACCTCATCAAAACGAAAGGCTTTTTCATCCTGCCGAGCCAGCTGTTTTGCAGCGTCCGCAGCCGTGCGCCGCTGGACGAAAATCTGAACGAGACGCTGGAAGCGGTCTTTCAGGCGATTGAGGACTCCGCCAAGGGCAGCGACAGCGAGGCGAATTTCAGCGGCCTATTTGACGACATCGACGTCAACAGCAACAAGCTGGGCGGCACGGTTGCCGAGCGCAACAAGCGGCTGGTCAAGCTGATGAACGGTGTGGGCGATATGAAGCTCGGCGATTACCGCGACAACACCATCGACGCCTTTGGCGATGCCTATGAATATCTCATGGGCATGTACGCCTCCAACGCGGGCAAAAGCGGCGGCGAATATTTTACGCCGCAGGAGGTGTCCGAGCTTCTGACGCGCATCGCTGTCGCCGGAAAGACCGAGGTCAACAAGGTCTATGAAATAATCATACAGACTTTGATACAAGGAGTAGGAAAAATTAAAATGTGTACCGTTGCGGTGTAAAACGCACCCGTGGGGTGTACTAACAGACCGGGACATCCCGGTAACTTTATACAGGGCAGTTATACCCCAAATAGCAAAAAGGAACTCGAAGAATATAAGAAACTGCATTATAATAGATATCATGCAAGAATAATAACGCCTGACGGCTTGTGCTTCATCTGTGAAGCACATAAAAATATTTCTGAAGCCATCGGAAGATATATTGGAAACATTAGCGAAGATACAGAATAAAAGCGAAGATGGAAGGAATCAGTAGTGAATTTCAATTCGGATAGACTGCCCTCATCAACAAGAGAAATTGAGTGGCATTGGAGACAACATATACAGGAAAGCTTCAACTTGTCGCATATCAACATAAGCATATGCAAATGCACGTGCATCGTTTATGTTTGCTAATTCAGAAAATTTCGGCGATTTGTCAGGTCCAAATGAAATAAGTAGACTATATACAAAAACCCATTTCTTAACAAATGCTCTTTTAGAGTATGCAATTTGCTTAGATATAAGCTGGCAGGTTGTATGGGCGTACATTCAACCGTCGTCGCTTGAATATTTGATGAAGCAGAAATATAAGGACATGGAGAAAGAGTGTACACGAGATAGTGTAGTAGCACAATTAAAATGCATTATTTCCCAAAATGGGTATGGCATATCTGAGGCACAGAAACTAATTGATATCGTGACTCGATTTGATAACGATGAAGATACTTTGAAATTAAGGTCGATTTATAATGGGATTAAGCATCAAGGCATTATTCATTATGAAGGGCTGGGTGCGAATTTCACAGAGGTATCCATCTCAATAAATGGCAAAACTCCGCCGATGCTTCATAGGAAAAGTTACACGGTAGAAGAGATTGAAGAGTTGATGTTTGCTTATCACAAGAAATTTAAAGACTATGTTGATGAGATAATTTCAGTAATTATTCCAGAGGGATATTTAGAAACTAAGGTGGACTTCGAGACGGCTATAAATGAAATAGCAAAAATGAATAAATCAGCAGAATAAGTGTAAGCGTCAAACCTCCTCGCGTATAAAAGGCCGCCATCTCAAGGAGACTGTTGCTCACCGAGATGGCGGTCTTTTATTTATGAGGCATATGGCATTCTTCCGGGGCATTTGCGGGAAGCAGGCTTTCAGCCCATGCTTTGTTAGTTTCGCTCAGTTGCGGCGCATTTCGCAGAACCCAAAGCAGATAGCGGTACGGATCTAAGCCATTCTCCTTCGCCGTTTCAATCAGACTGTAGATTATGCTGCTGGCCTGTGCGCCGCCCGGCGTATTGGCAAACAGCCAGTTCTTCCTGCCCATCACAAATGGTTTCATGCTGCGCTCGGCACGGTTGTTGCTCAGCTCCAGACGGCCATCCTCCAGATACCTTGTCAGGTACGGCCACTGCTCCAGCAGGTAGTGGATGGCCCTGCCCAACGCGGATTTCGGTGCTGTTTTCACCTGTATCTCATTTGCCCATGACAACAGCGCGTCTAAAACAGGTTTCTCCTGCTCCAGCTTGAAAAGCTGCGAGCAATACCATTCGCCCATGGCCGCGGGAGAATCCTCCCGCTTCTCTTGCGGCAGGGTGCCCAGTGCCTCGTCAAATTTTCGCCTTGCATGCGCCCAGCAGCCCACCACACGGATGTTCCCCGGCAGTCTGTGGTATCCCTGGTATCCGTCCGCGTGCAGCCAGCCCGAGAAGCCTTGCAGGAAACGCTCGGCGTGCTCCGCTTTCCTCGTGGGCTGATACTCATACAGCAAATGGCCTGTTTCGCGCAGCCGCTGGTGCGGTACAACCATATATAGGACTTGCTGGTGGCGGAGCGTCCCGGCTCTTTCAGCACCTGCAAGGTCGTCTCATCCGCGTGCAGCACCGGCTCCTTGCAGAGTCGTTTATGCAGCACATCGTAGACCGGCCGCAGCCATTTCTCCGAGACGTTCAGCAGCCAGTTGGCCATGGTCTGCCGGAACAGCTTCAAGCCCTGACGGTTGAATTCCTGTTCCAGCCGGTACATAAGTAAAGCTCAGCTGCTCCAGCAGCCACTCATTTTGCAGCGTGAGGCTGGTAATGACCTGCGCCTGCACCTGAAATCGCTCATATTCCGCACGGGAAATGGTGACCATTTCCGCCGTGTTGCTTGTCTGCGTTTCTCTGTTTTCCATGCAAATATTATACCACAGAACACGGCAAAAGGTCCCGTCAAGATTTATGCGCAAAATTATTTGCAGGCTCCGGCTGAATGAAGTCAGCCGGCAATAGAGGCGTCGTCCATGACCGCCTCCAAATGCTTCATATTCATGTATTTCTTGCAGCCCCACTGGGTGCCCGCCACGTGGCGGAGCCTCGCGCAGATCAGCATCAGGGCGGAATTTCCATCAGGGAACGTCCCCACCACCCGCGTCCGCCGGCGGATCTCCCGGTTCAGCCGCTCGATCACGTTGTTGGTACGGATGCGCGTCCAGTGTTCGCTGGGAAAATCGCAGTAGGTCAGCGTCTCCTCAATGCCATGCGCGGGGTGGTTTGACGCTTACGGTAAACCGCACATCGTCCTTGCTGTAGACGGTGACAAAGTCCACCAACCCACACCAAAGGACCGTGTTGAATTTATCCACCAGGTCAGCCTTCGCCAGGGTTTCCAGAGAGGTTTCGATGGTAGCCCTTCTGGATTGTTTGCTGCGGATTGTCTCATCCAGAGATTCATATGATTCCATTGTTGCTTACTGCGCACTGGGCTACAATATGATCTATGCGCCCGGCAACCAGTACACCGACGCTGTCTTGCAGGCGGCTGAGGAATATCCCGACGTTGCGTTTGCGCTGCTCAACGGCGCAGTTGATACGCCGGAAAAGGCTGTCAACAAGAACGTCTCCTCCCTGCTTCCGAACGCACAGCAGATCGGCTGGATCGCTGGCGCACTGGCTGGCCTGATGATCGAATCCGGCAAGCTCGGCTTCATCGGCGGCATGGAGCTTGACACCACCAAGGGCAAGATCGCTGGCTTTGAAGAGGCTGCAAAGTATGTCGGCGAAAAGGAAGGCAAGGAAATCGAGCTTCTGAACGTTCCGTATGCCAACTCCTTCTCCGACGCGCCGAAGGGCAAGGAATTTGCAACCGAGCTCATTTCGCAGGGTGCTGACGTGTTCTTTGGCGACGCTTCCGCCGTTGACTCCGGCGCGCGTGAGGCCATCGATGCTGCCAACGCGGCTTCCGGCTCTGTCAAGATTTACGATATCGCGCAGCCTGCCGATATCCTGGGCCAGAACGAGTGCATCATCTGCTCGCAGGTCACCGACAACTCGGCAATGGTCGTCGCTTCCATGGAAGCGGTTGAAAACGGCACCTTCGGCGGCGAAGTGCTCTACGGCACGCTGCAGAACGGCACGCTTTCCGCGGGCGCTCTGAGTGGCCTTGTTCCTGCTGATGTGCAGGAGAAGTACCTCGGCTACATTGAGGAAATGAAGGCCGACACGTTCATGAAGTAAGCTTCCTTCGGATTTTAAAAATTGACCAGGCGCCCCATGCGATGAATCGCATGGGGCGCTTTCATATAACAGGACAGAATTAGAATATAACCAATTTGTATGACAAACGAGAAAAAAAGGAAAAACGACGTTTTTTGTGGGCAGTGTATTTGAAAACAGCTTCATTTTTATGACTGAATATGATAAAATAAAATGAGTCTGGAGGAATGTGACTTGCCTGGAGCGATTCGCAGAGCGGACACGGACATGACCACCGGCAGCATCATGCGCCATCTGATTGCCTTTTCCGTGCCGCTTCTGATCGGAAATATTTTTCAGCAGCTATATAACACCGTCGACAGCGTGATTGTCGGAAATTTTGTCGGCAAGCAGGCACTGGCCGCAGTTGGAAGCGTCGCGCCGATCATCAACATGCTCATTGGTTTTTTCACGGGCTTTGCAACCGGCGCGGGCGTTCTGATCTCGCGCTATTTTGGCGCGCACGAGCGGGAAAATGTCCACAAGGCGGTGCAGACGACCATTGCGCTGACGATCATTCTGAGCGTGGCGCTGAGTGTGGTCGGCGTCTGGATGACGCCTTTGATGCTGCGTGCGATGCAGACGCCGGACGATGTGATTGTGCAGGCGGAGGAATATCTGCGCATTTACTTTGCGGGTCTGAGCGGCCTGCTGCTTTATAACAGCGGCTCCGGTATTTTACGCGCGGTGGGTGATACGAAAAGGCCGCTTTACTTTCTGGTGGTGTCTGCGGTTGTCAACACGGTGCTCGATATCGTGTTTGTTGCGGTGTTCCGGATGGGAATTGCCGGTGTTGCGATTGCAACGGTGATTGCACAGCTGGCTTCGGCGGTGCTGACGCTCATGGTTCTGACACGGACGGCGGGGGAATACCACGTGACACTCCGGGAGCTTCGGGTAGACAAAGAGATGCTCGGGAAAATCTGCGCGCTGGGTCTGCCCGCGGCGCTGCAATTGGCTGTGACCTCGTTTTCCAACGTGTTTGTCCAGTCGTATATCAACCGTTTTGGCTCTGACTGCATGGCAGGCTGGACCTCCTACAATAAAATTGACGCGTTTGCGCTGCTGCCGATCACGTCGATTTCCATGGCGGCAACGACGTTTGTCGGACAGAATCTTGGAGCAGGTGATCCGGTGCGGGCCAGGCAGGGAACGCGCACGGCGCTCTGGCTGAGCGAAGCGGCAACGGCTATTATTTTGGTGCCGCTGATGATTTTTGCCCCGCAGCTGATCCGGCTGTTTAACCAGGAGCCGGACGTGTGCGCGTATGGAACGCTGTTTATCCGGCTGAGTTCGCCGTTCTACCTGCTGATCACGGTCAATCAGGTAATTTCCGGCGCGCTGCGCGGCGCGGGCGATTCGCGCAACTGCATGTATATTACGCTGGGCTCGTTTGTCGTCTTCCGGCAGGTTTACCTGATGATCGTCTATAAGCTCTGGGGGACAATTATCCCGGTCGTGATGGGCTATCCCGCGGGCTGGGTGGTATGCAGCGTCATTTTTTTCTTCTACTATCGGAGCGGCCGCTGGAAAAAATCCGCCGTCTTCGGTGAGACCTGAAAAAATCTCGGACACCGTCTGGTGCCCGAGATTTTTATACGTTTGGGAGCTAGCTACTGCTCGCTTTCATAGACATACAAGGAAAAAAGGTCTCCGTTGATGATCTGCACACCGGCGTAGAGCACCTGCTCGTTTGCATCGAAGGCGGTGCTTTTGACGCAGAGCTGAAGGTCGCCTTTTTGAATGTTCAGAAGGGCGGCCTCTTCCTTGGTGACGCGGCAGACCTCGATACTTTTTTCGGAGCTTGCGACCCACACGCCGCGCGATTTGCGCAGATAATCAAACAGGGAATTGTCGTCAAACTTTGCCTCCAGCAAAAAGGCGTATGAAAGCGGGAAGTAGCTCTTTTCAATCTGAACCGGAACGCCGTCGGCAAGACGCAGACGGGAGATATAAATCACGCTGCTTCCTGCGTCCACGCCAAGTCTGCGCGCAATCGGCGCGCTCGCCGGAACCAGATGGTTTTCTACCATCCTTGCGCCGGGATTCATGCCCATCTGGCGGCACATGTCGCTGAAGCTCTGGAGCTTTTTCATGTTCCGCTGGAGCTTATGGTGGGAGACAAAGGTCCCCTTTCCCTGCTTGCACTCCAGAAGTCCCTTGCGGACCAGACCGTCGATGGCCTTGCGGACGGTGATGACGCTTACGCCGTTTTCTCTCGCCAGCTGGGCCTCTGTGGGCAGGCGGTCGCCGGGGTGCAGGGCGCGGTTTGCAATCTGCAATTCAATTTTCTGCTCAAGTTGCGCGTAAAGCGGTACGGCGGCGTTCGCATCCAGCATGGCGGACTCCTTTTGTCAGTAGCTGACCTTCCACATGTAGCGGCGGTAGTCCATCGAGTGGCCCGTGGCGATTGCCATTTGAGAGACGTAGAAGCGCTCGACGGGCACCATGACGACGGGGCTGAAAAATTCGGCGACAGCATGGTCGATCCGACCCTTGTTGATAGCCTGGAAGTCAATGACAATGTAGTTTTCGGCGTAGGTCTTCAGGAACGTCAGGCAGCGCTCGTCGAGTGCGCGGGTACGGCCCTCGTCCATCAGAAGAACCATGGGAAGCGATTTGTCGGTCGTCTCAAACGGGCCGTGGAAATATTCGCCGTCGTGCATGCATACAGCGTGCTTCCACTGCATCTCCATAAAATGGCAGCAGACCATGGAGTAGGCGACGCCGTAGTTGGAGCCGGAGGCGAGCACGTAGAACAGCGGCTCGTCTTTCTGCTTTTCGGCCCAGGCTGTGGCAAGGGGCAGATGCTCCTTTTTGGCTTCGGCGACGATTTCATCGATGACGCTGTAAGCCTGCATGGCCTTTTCGTAGTTCTCATAGCCCTCAAACTGGTGCAGAAGCTCAAAGCCAATCCGTAGGACCGTTGCCTGGTTGCTCTGGCTGTAGATCTGATCGTCGCCATTGGAGTAGGTGACGACATACTGGCCGACCTTTGCCATACCCGTGTGCTCGTTGCCGGTCATGGCGATGGTGATTGCTCCGGCGGCGTTTGCTGCCTCGACGGCTTTGACGGTTTCCGCCGTCGCCTTGAGTGAGCAGATAATGGCAAGCGTCTGCTTCCCGAGCTGCTTGGGCATGGCGTGGACAAATTCGTTGCTGTTATAGGTGGAGGCGCTGAACGTTTTTGCCTCGCTCTGCAAAAGATACAGGCCCGGGAAGATGGCGGCCTTCGAACCGCCGCAGGCGACGAAATACACGTGCTTCAGGCCGCCGGCTTCATCAAATTTCTGCTTGAGCTCGGCAATGAGTTTTTTGATTTCCATGATTGAGTCCTCCCTCAGATACGGACAGCGTCGAGCTGGCCGTTTTCCTTTTCTGTAATGCAAACGCCGTAAAGTGTTTCGGCTGCTTCCCTGGATACTTTGTTTTCGCGGACATCCTGCAAGACCTTTTCTACCGGCCGCTTTTTCGGGTCGCCGACGCCGCCTGCGCCGGGGGTAAAGACGCGGATGATATCGCCCTTTTTCAGGGGGAAGCCGGTCGTTTTGGCCGAGAGCTTGGTGACGGCGCCTGTTTCAGCCGAAATATGGTAGAATGCGCCGGGCTCGCCGTCGAGACCGCCCTCCATGCCCCACGGGGCGAAGCGCTGCCGGTCTCCGAAGCAGTTGACGGCGACGTTGTCGTTCAGAACCGTGTATTCGCGCCAGATGCCAAGACCGCCGCGGAACTCGCCTGCGCCGCCGGAGTCCTTGCGCAGCACGTATTTTTTGAGCATGATGGCCGGGAATTCGCCTTCGGTCGCTTCGATGGGCATATTGGAGGTGTTGGTCAGATAGACCTGCACGCCGCTCAGACCGTCGTTATAGTGGCTCGCGCCCGCGCCGCCGGCAATCGATTCATGGCAGATAAAATACTGGTCCGCGCCGTTGGAGGTTGTCTGGCCAAAGAAGACGCAGGTTGTGCAGGCGCCGTTGGACGCGGCCAGCGCGCGCTTTGGAAGCACGGGGTTCAGCGCGCCGAAGATAACATCCGGTACGCGCTGGTTGGCGTCGATGGTCAAACCGACCGCGCAGGGCTCGTTCGGATTGACGATGATGCCCTTGGGCGCGATGATTTCGATCGGGCGCAGAATGCCCCAGTTGGTGGGAAGATCCGGATCGATTAGCGCCTTCATGCAGAACAGCACCGAAGCGAGCATGGCAGGGTAGGGAATGTTGATCGGCGCGTTTACCTGCGGGTGCGTGCCAGTAAAGTCGATGGTCATTTTCTCGCCGCTGACGGCCACGCGGACATTGATGTTGATGGGGTCGGGGTAGAGCGTGCCGCAGCCGTCGACATAGTCGACATATTTGTATTCTCCATCCGGGATTTTGCTGATTGCGTCGCGCATCAGCCGGTCGGTGTAGTCGAGCATTTCGGCCATACAGTCGAGCAGCGTGTCCTGATACTTTTCATAGGCGGCCTGAAGCTTCTGCGCGCCGATGATATTGGCGGAGACCTGCGCGGTCAGATCGCCGCGCCGCTCGTCGGGCGTGCGGGTGTTGCCAAGCAGGAGCTTCAAAACGTCGTCGTTGAATTTTCCTTCCTTGCAGATCTTGACGATCGGAATGCGGATACCCTCCTGGAACAGGCTGTCCGCGTCGCCGGAGGTGGAGCCGGGGACCTTGCCGCCGATATCGGAATGGTGCGCGGTGTTGCCGACCCAGCCGATGAGCTTCTGGCCGACAAAAACCGGACCGACAACCGTGATATCCGGCAGGTGGTTGCCGCCGCCGTGATACGGGTCGTTGACGATGAACATATCGCCGGGGTGGATATCCTCGGGCTTATATTCCGCGACCACGCCGCGGGCAGCGAACAAAAGCGCGGCCAGAAGCATGGGGATGCTGGACTCCACCTGGACAACGACGTTTCCCGCGGGGTCCATGATGGCGGTTGTATTGTCGCGCCGCTCCTTGATATTGGTGGAGTATGCGCTCTTGATAATAACGGTGTTCGTTTCCTCTGCAATCGACATCAGAAGGTTGCGAACCACTTCAATGGTAACCGGATCCGCTTTTCTGTTCATGATTTGATACCTCCCTCGTGATAGGTCGCTCTTAGGTTCATAAAGCCGTCGGTTTCGATGCTCCAGTCCGGCGGAATAACGATGGTTGTGTCCATCTGCTCCAGAATGGCCGGGCCGTCCAGCTTTGTACCGGGCAGGAAGTCATTGCGGTGATAGATGCCCGTGCGGATCCGTTCGGTCTGCCCCTGGAAGAGCACGTTGCGGAAGGCAAAGGGCTCCGGTGTTTTGGCGTTCGGATCGACCGGATATTCCTTGAGCTGTGGCTTTTCAATGACGCCAATGGCCGAGACGCGGAAGTTGACAAATTTGATCTTTCCGTCCGGATTGCAGTAGCCATAGGCCCGCTTGTGCGCAACGTGGAAGTCCTCGATAGCCGCCTGGAGGGTCTGCTCGTTGAGAATGGTATCCTGCAAGGGGATGGTAATTTCGTAGTTCTGCCGGTCGTAGCGCATATCAAGCGCCCAGGTGAACGCGCGGTTATCCTGACCGATGCCCTCTTTTGTGAGCATTGCGTCGCCCTCAGCGACCAGCTGGCGGAAAATTTCGTTGGCTTCCGGGATACTCTCAGCCGTCGCGTTCATGATTTTCGTCCGGCAGAAGTCAAATTTGGTGTCTGCCATCAAAAGGCCAAGGCTGCACAGCGTGCCGGGGCTTGGCGGAATGAGAACGCTGCGGATGCCGAGCTCCTGCGAGACCTCGCAGGCGTGAAGAGGACCTGCGCCGCCGAAGGCCATGAGGCTGAACTCGCGCACGTCATAGCCCTTTTCCACGGAAACAACGCGGATGGCGCGCATCATATTGGAGTTCACGACGGAAATGATGCCATTTGCAGCTTCGTCCATGCTCAGATGCGTTTTAGCGCACAAATGCGTCTGAATGGCGGTTTCGGCCTTGTCCAGATAGATATCCATCCGGCCGCCGAGAATTTTCTGCTGGTTGAGCTTGCCGAGATAAATGTTTGCATCGGTGACGGTCGGAAGCTCGCCGCCGCGGCCGTAGCAGGCAGGGCCCGGCGTTGCGCCGGCGGATTCCGGGCCGACCTTCATCATGCCGCCGGCGTCGATTTTCGCAATGGAGCCGCCGCCTGCGCCGATGGTAATGATGTTGATCATCGGGATTCTGGCAGGGTAGCCCTCAACCAGGCGCTCGTTGGAGACCTGGGGTTCGTAGTTTTCAATCAGGCTGATATCGGCGGAGGTGCCGCCCATGTCGAAGGTGATGATCTTATCTGCACCGCACTGCCGGCCGATATTTGCCGCGGCAATGACGCCCGCGGAAGGGCCGGAGACCGCCGTTTTGATCGGGCACTCGATGGTTTCCTTGATGGAGATGATCGAACCGTTTGACTGCGTGACGTAGGGCTCCACCTGAATGCCGATGTTCTTGACGGAATTCTGGAAGTTGTTGACGTAGTCCTTCATGACCGGGCCGAGATAGGCGTTGAGGACGGTGGTGCTCATGCGCGAATACTCGCGGAACTCGGGGACGAGCTCACTGGAAATCGTTGTGTAGACGCCGGGATATTCCGCAGCGATGATTTCCTTGATGCGCTTTTCGTGCGCGGGGTTGATAAACGAGAAGAGCGTGGAGACGGCGATGGAGTTGACGCCGTTAGCCTTGAAGTAGGCTACAAGCTTTCGTACGGCCTCCTCGTCCAGCGGCGTGACGACGCTGCCGTCGTGCGCGATGCGCTCCGGAACGCCGCGGTTCATGCCACTCATGATCAGGGGCTCCGGCTTCTGGCCGAGCGTATCATACATAAACGGACGCTTCTGGATACCGATCTCCATAATGTCGTTGAAGCCTTCGGTGGTAATGACGCCGACCTTTGCACCCTTTTTCTCAATCAGGGCGTTGGTGGAGACCGTGGTTCCGTGCGCCAGATAGACCACCTGCTGCGCGGTTGCATGCTCCATGTTCAGAACTTCCAGAATACCATTTACAATGGCAACAGATGAGTCATAGTTCGTGGAGCTGTGTTTGAAGTGGAACAGTCTGCCGGATTCCTGCTCGAAGACAGAAAAGTCGGTAAACGTACCGCCGACGTCCACGCCGATCATATATTTCATGACGTTTTCTTCCTCCTCGTTTATTCGCCCATGATCTGGACGGTGTATTTGCGAATTTTCAGGCCGTCAAATTCAACGAAATAGATGTCCTGCGCGCTGCCGCCGGCCATTTTGCCGTCGGCAATGGGAAGGACGCAGTGGTTTCCGCTCAGCATGGACTTGAGATGACCCGGCGCGTTGCCGCTGCATGTGCCATAGCTCGGGAGCATATGCGTGTGCGCGTAATCCCCGTCGTTCGGTACCAGACGCTCGAGCGCGGTTTCAATGTCACGTTCGACGCACGGGAGGCTTTCGTTGATCATAATGCCGGTGGTTGTGTGCATGGTGATGACAAATACCAGCCCGTTTGTTACGCCGCTGTCTGCAACGTCTTGGCGGACCTGCTGCGTAATTTTGGTCATTTCAAATTCCTTGCGGCTGGCAATCTGATGCGTATACGATTTAATAAGCATAGTCTCGAACCTCCATCCCAAGGAAGACTTTGGCGTTGCCGCCCAGTATCTTTTCCAGTACGTCGGGCCGCAGATGCAGCTGCTCCAGACCATATTTTGTCCGGACCTGGCGGAAGCGTGGCAGGTTCGAGCCGAACATGACCTTGTCCATCAGGTTGTTTTGCAGCCAGCCGGGGGCCATATTTTTGAGGAAAATCTGCTCAAACCAGTTTTTCGGGCTGTCCATGAAGACCGTTGCGGTGTCGGTGTAGACGTTCGGGTATTTTAAAAGCAGCATACACAGCTCGTCTACCCACGGCCAGCCCAGATGCGCCAGGCAGAAGCGGAGCTCCGGATAGCGGACGGCGACATCTTCATATAAAATAGGCCGCGCGTATTTCGAAGGCGAGTCCGGCTCCCAGCTAAAGCCGCAGTGGAAGGTGATGGGCTTATTGTGGGCAAGGCACAGCTCATACAGAGGCTGAAGACGCGCATCGTCCGGGTACATCTGCAAATGCGAGAGATTCAGCTTCAGACCGTCGAGCTTTAATTCCGTAAACGCACGCGCAAGCTCTTCCGGAGCATCTTCGTTGCGCGGATCAACGCTTGCAAAGCCGGCGAACCGGCCCGGTTGCGCGTCCATGAGCAGGCGGATTTCCTCATTGCTGACGATGCTCTGGCCCATGACAGCGCTGTAGTCCTCGGCAAACAGGATCGCCAGATCCACACCGGCGTGGTCCATGACGGCCATGACCTGCTCCATTGGAATGGGAGACGACTTGTACAGGCCGAACTGCTGCTTGCGGAACTGGACGCGTTCGGGGTCCTTGCAGATCGGGCCGAACAGTACCGGGTGTACGTGGGCGTCAATAATCATCAATAGCTCCTTTCCCCAGCGGTATGCGACTGCTGGAATGCGATAAGAGATTATGTATTGTTATATGTGATAGGGTTCAAAAATGCCGACAATTTCTGCGCTCTTGGCCGCGCCGCGCCGCATGGCGGACGGGATATCCTCGCCGCGGAAAATACCCGCGAGAAAGCCGGAGCCATAGGAGTCTCCCGCGCCGACGGTGTTGACGAGCTTTGCAGCCGGGATACAGGGCTGGCGATAGAACTGACTGCCGTCATAGGCAAGAGAGCCTTTCTCCCCGAAGGTGGCGAGCAGGATTTCTGCGCCGAGCCCGCAGCCCATTTTCAGCAGCTCCCGAACCTCTTCGTTTTCTTCTTCAAAGGAAAAAATACCGTAGTTGATATTTTTCAGGATTTCCGGCACATCCGGATGCTGATAGCGCTTGGAAAAATCGAAATAAATTTTGGTGCCGTTGCGGCGCATATCGGAAAGCAACCCCGTCACCTGCCAGGAGAGGTCGGTGTGGATGCAGTCCTGGCTGCGGATGAAGTCCATGTCCTCGCCGGTTGGCTGATAGGGAATCATGACGCCCTTGTCCGCCCGGTGGTGGACGCGGTCGCGCCCGTTGAGAAGCATTTCGATAACTGCCGTCTGGCCGCCGGGGACCACACGGATATGACTGGTGTCCACTTTGCGCTTGGCGCAGGCACTCAGCATCAGCGCACCATTTTCGTCGTCGCCAACGGCGGTTACGACGGATGGAACGAGCCCCGGGAGCTGCTCCATGAGATTGAACATCAGATCGATGCCGTTTCCGGTCGGATACCGGATATTCAGATTTTTGTATACGTCAATGCAGGTAAAGCCGACTGCTGCAAATTTCATGTTTTCATCTCTTTTCTTTCGCAAGCCTGGGCCCTGCGCACAGCGGCTGCCGCCCGCAGTCAGAGAAAGCCGAACCCATTCCCACGGGCGGACGGCCGCTGTGACAGCGCTCAGGTTATATGGTTGGAAATCTGACGATTATTGATAGGCCAGAATCTGCTCCTGATAGAAGTTGTAGGTTTCCAGATAGTCGTCGAGCGTTTCCACTGTGACCAGCTCGCCGGGAACAAGGACGTTCTTTTCTGCCGGAAGATTGCCCTTTGCTGCTTCCACGGCCAGCTCAAAGGCCTTGCTGCCGGTCTCGAAGCAGTCCTGCGCGGCGAAGGAATACAGGACCGTATTGCCCTTGCCCTTCTGGAGCTCTTTAATGAAAGTATCATCGTGGTCGAAGCCGCCGACCAGATAGAAATCGGTTCTGCCTGCGGTTGCCGCGGCGGAAAGCAGGCCGAGCATCGGGGACATGTTCATGCAGAAGAACATATCGACGGTGCCTTCCGGATACTGCTGGATCAGATCGTCTGCCAGAGCCACGCCGTCGTCGACGCTGGAGGTCGGCATATCATAGGTGCCGATGACCTCAATGCCAGGGTACTCGCTGATGACGGATTCAAAGCCTGCCACGCGGTCGCGGGCGGTGGACTGGTTGGAGGCAGTGATGATGTACACGCGGCCCTTGGCCTCGCCGTTCATTTCAGTCAGACACTCGACTGCGGACTGGCCGGTCAGGACGCCCATATCATAGTTGCCGGCGGCAACGAAGGCTTCCTGGTCGCAGTTGAGAGAGATGTCAACGACAATGATCGGGTAACCCGCGTCATGCGCGATCTGCACGGTGCCGACAATGCCGTCGGGGTCGCAGGTCCAGACGATGAACGCGTCGCAGGCCTTGGAGGCCATGCAGTCTTCAATGTAGTTGCACTGTGCGGTAACGTCCTGGTTGCCGTCGAAGAAGAGAAGCTCGACGTTGTCCATCTGCGCGGCGGTGTAGTAGTAGGCTGCGCGCAAGTTGACACCGGTGGCGCCGAGCAGGTTGCGGTGGACGCAGGCAATGGTAATCTTACCGTCGCCGTTGATATCGGCCAGAACGCTGCCGGTCTGTTCCGCTTCCGCGGGTGCTTCTTCAGTAGACGGTACTGTCTGCTGCGTAGACTGCGTTTCTTTTGCGGTGTCCGTTGCGGGAGCCTGTTCGGTTTGTCCGTCAGAGGCGCAGGCAACGAGACTCAGAAGCATCAAAGCTGCGAGGAAGAGCGCTAAGAACTTTTTCATTGTGTGTTACCCCTTTTTTGTAGATTATTTGGCTTTCTCTTTGCGCTTGAAGGTGTTTCCGCTGCGGGCGTTGAAGGCAATTGCGACCAGCAGCACCACGCCCTTGATGATCTGCTGATAATAGGCGTTGACATTCATGAGGTTGAAACCGGTAGAAAGCGAGGACAGGAAGATGACGCCAAGGATGGTGCCGAACATATAGCCCTTGCCGCCGCCCATGGCTGTGCCGCCGAGGCAGCAGGCTGTGATCGCGTCCATGCCGTAGGTTGCGCCGATATCGGTCTGCGCCGAGCCCAGGCGGAAGGAGACCATGAGACCTGCCACGCAGGCCATGCAGCCGTTCAGGACGTAGATGATCATTTTCATCCGCTTGACATTGATGCCGGACAGACGCGCGCATTCAACGTTGCCGCCGATGGCGTAGACATGACGGCCAAAGCGCGTTTTGCTCAGGATAATCCAGAAGACGGCCAGCAGAACAGCCATCAGATAGACGGTATAGGGAACTGAAAACAGTGTGCCGCGGCCCAGAACGTCGACCACATAGGTTGGAAGGTTGGAGACCGGGAAGCCGCGCGTGAAAGAAAGGACGGCGCCCTTTGCAATTTCCTGTACGCCGAGCGTGACGATAAAAGGCGGCAGGTTCAGCGCGGTGATGATCCAGCCGTTCAGCCAGCCAAAAAATGCCGAGACAGCCATGCCGATCAGAATGGCAACGCCCAGCGGCACCTGCGGGCAGATTTCCATCTGTGAGCTGGAATGGCCGGTAATGAAGGCGCACGTGACAACCGCGCCCAGACATGCGAGCGAGCCGATGGAAAGATCCAGAAGACCGGCGGCCAGCGTAAAGGTAATGGGAATGCCGATGACAATCATGATGGCCGATTGGCGGACAACATTGATGATATTGCCAGAGAGGAAAAATGTGTTCTTTGCCGGTGTCGGTGCAAAGGCCAGAATCAGGTAAAGAATGATCAGCGCCAGAACGATACCTGCCTGTGGCCATTTGATCACACGATCTACCAATGTTCTTTTCTCGTGAGTCTGTTTCATATGGTTCCTTCCTCCTGCTTCGTATCTGCATGGCCAAATGAATAAGCCAAAACGCGTTCCTGCGTGGCCTCATCGGCCGAAAGTTCACCCATCACGCGTCCCTCATACATGACCATGATCCGGTCGGACATGCCGAGAACTTCGGGCAGCTCCGAGGAAATCATGATGATGGCCTTTCCCTGGCGCGCAAGCTCGGTAATGAGATGGTAAATTTCCTCCTTGGAGCCGACGTCAATGCCGCGCGTCGGTTCATCGAGAATCAGCACGTCCACATCGCGCGCGAGCCACTTTGCCAAAACAACTTTTTGCTGATTGCCGCCAGACAAGCTGTTGGCAGGAAGACTCATGTCGTTTGTCTTGATGCGAAATTTCTGCTTTTGCTTCTGACACAGCTGCTGCTCTGCTTTTTGATTGACAAAGCCAAATTTGTTGCACAACATATCCAGCGCGCCAAGGGCGATATTGTCCGAAATTTTTGCGCGTAGATCCAGACCAAGCTTTTTTCGATCTTCCGGGATATAAACAATTTTATTCGAGATTGCGACATGTGGAGAAGTGACATGGAGCGGCTTTCCGTTAAGGATGACCTCACCCGCATCTCTGTGCATTGCACCAAAGAGCGTCATCATAACCTCGGTGCGCCCAGCACCGACCAGACCGGAAAAACCCAGAATTTCGCCGCGGCGGACATGGAAACTGACGTCCTCGAAAATGCCTGTGTGCGTGAGCCCCTTGACCTCCAGAACCGTCTCACCGATTGGAACGTGTTCCTTGGGGAACATATTGGAGATATCGCGGCCAACCATGCTGGAAATGAGGCTGCTCTGCGTGACCTCCGCAATCGGCCACTCGCCGACGGACTGGCCATCTCGCATGACGCTGACATAGTCGCCGAGCTCGAAGACCTCCTCCATGCGGTGCGAGATATAGATGACCGTGCGGTTTTCGGAGGTCAGGCGGTGGATAATCTGGAAGAGGCTCTTGACCTCGCGCGTCGTCAGAGAGGAGGTGGGCTCGTCCATGACGATGATTCTGGCGTCGGAGGCCAGCGCCTTTGCAATTTCCAGCATCTGCTGCTCGGCGATGCTGAGCGTGCTGACCTCGGCTGTCGCGTCGATATCCAGGTTATACTCGTCGAGAAGTGCCTGTGCCCGTTTGACAGAGTCCCTGATCCGGACGAAGCCGGCCGAGCGGACCCATTCGTCGCCCAGGTTCATATTGGCCTCTACTGTCATTTGCGCCACCAGGTTCAACTCCTGATAGACCATTGCCACACCGGCAGCCTTCGCGTCCTGCGGCTTTCCAATCTGCACAGGCTGGCCGTCAATCAGGATTTCGCCTGCGTCGCTGGAAATAACGCCGGCCAGTACGCGCATCAGCGTCGATTTTCCGGCACCGTTTTCGCCCATCAGGACGTTGACCTTGCCGCGATAGGCGTTGTAATGGACATTGGTAAGCGCGTGAACGCCGCCGAAGCTCTTGGAAATCCCTTTCATTTCCAATGCTTTTACATCCACCATTGTGTACCTCCTCACTGTGTATGATTTACCACGTCTGCATGACGGAAAGTCCGGCGCGCAGGGCCCGGCCGGGGTCTGGCCGGTAGGCGCTGTGATCGAACTCCCAGACGATGCACCCGTCAAGTTCGTATGTCGGTAAGCTCTGCACCAGCTCACGCAGCGGCGCGTCCTGCGCCGTGGGAACACGGTGAGCAGAACCGCTTGAGATCCGGACGCCTGCAATGCGGCCCCGGAAAAGACGATGCGCATCAAAAAGCGTCTCACCGTCCAGCAGAAGCCGCCCCGCGTCCAGACTGACCAGAAGCGATGGGCTTCCGATTTCCTCCAGAAGCTTTGCCGTTCCGGAAAGCCCCGGTGCGTAATTTGCTGCGCCGTGCAGTAAAAGCGGCTGAACGCCGAGCGCGTCTGCGGCGACGCAGGCCTCCCGCAGCACACCGGCCGCTTGGTGAAGCGCCTGCGGAAAGCTTCCGTCGAGCAGCTACGTTCCGGGGTGCAGCAGCAGGCGCGGAATCTCGACTCTGGCGCAAAATGCCGCGCAGGCTTTATAGTAGGCAGCCGTGCGCCGCGCCGCCCCAGAGGGAAATGCGGCGGATCCCGGCGGCTTCCAGCTGCGAAACGGTATAGCCGAGGGAGCTTCTTGAAAATGCGCTTGTCGATACGATCAGGGTTTCTAATTTCATGGCGCTTCCTCTTCCCACTGCGCCATCGCGCGCAGACATTGCTGCAAAGCGGCTTCCGGCGCTTTGGCGTATTGTGCGTCGTTGATTTCCAGCGTGATAGGGCCCTGATAACCAGCGCGGCGCAGCTGACGGCAGTATGCTTGCAGCGGCAGAATGCCGTCGCCGAACGCCAGATGCCGCCCCGGCGCGCCGTCCATGATGTGGACCATCCAGATTTTATCGCCAAGCGGCCCAAAGTAATCAGAAACAGACTCCCCGAATACGCTCATCTGTCCCAGATCCAGCGCAACGCCAAGATTTTTCCGGCCGATGCTCCGGACCATCCGGGAGACCTTGTCTGCGCTGGTCAGAAGATTGGAGCTTTGCGGCGTGAGGTGCTCGAGAACGAGGCGGACGCCCTGCTGCGCGGCATAGTCCGCGGCGCTCTGCAAGGAAGCTGCCGCGCGGTCGAACGCTTTGTCATAGCGCTCATCCCACACACCCCAGCCCGGAATGACCAGCATTAGGGGCACTTCCAGCTCCGACGCAAGCTCGATATTTTTGCAGCAATACGCCAGCGAGCGGGCACGGATTTCTGCGTAGGCGCTTGCGAAGTTAAACGGGCAGCCCAGAATTCCGGCGTGTAGCAGATAAGCTTCATCTGCCGCGCGGGAAGCTCCTCACGGAAAGCGCGCAGATACGAAGGACCGGCAGAAAACGGGTCAAAGTGCTGCTATCCGCCCCAGAGATCAATCTGATCTAGCCCGAGGCGCTGCATGCTGTCTAGAAAATAGGAAAAGGAGTAGGCCCGGTACGCATTGTTCATTACGGAAAAGCGTTCACGGATGCGCGGCTGTTCCATCCGGGGTTCCCTCCTTTACCTGAGCAGACACTTTGCAATGCGGGCAACGGCGAGCTGACGCGGGAAGATACAGGTTTCAAGCTCTGCCTGCCAGCCGGTTTCATAGATGCAGACAACATCGTTTTGCGTGACGGCGAGGTCACTGTAGCCGCCCTTTTCGTCGATCAGGATACCGGCGGAAAAATGCCTGCCGCCGTCTCGGCTGAAGCGGACAGTCAGATTTTTTCTGGCGTCGTCGCTCCAATTGTATTTGCAAAGGCCGCGAGCCTTCTTTTCTGCGATGCCTTCATCGGCGTTTGCGCAGTTGCTGAACAAAATGCCGTCGAAACCCAGCTCCTCCGCAGGGCCCAGCCGCTGCAAGGATGCGTGGCAGATGGGATCCGGCAGGTCCGGGCGATACTCCGGGCAGCTCCAGGGACCGGTGCCGCCGCTGCTGTAGCTGACGGCGCGCATTCTCTGCTCGCAGTCGTGGCGCACGGTGGCCAGAACCTGCCCGTCTGCCAGCTCGACAATTGCGCCCTCGTTCGGATTTACGATGGTGCTGTGCTCTGCGTCCTGCTGCAAAATGGCGCCGATCCGGACGCTCCGGAAGCCATCGTCTGAGTAGATGTTTCCAAAGCCGGAGGGCTTATGCCCATCGCCGCCGGTTGTGAACCAGGTCGGAATCAGAATCCGGCCGCTTTTTAACACGATGCCGTGGCCCGAGCCGATGCCAAAGGCGTTCCAGGGGTATTCGCAGTCGGCCCGCCACAGTGCGCGCGTCAGGTCGGTCGGAGCCTGCCAGTGTACACCGTCGGTGCTCTGCGTGTGCCAGAGCTGCCGGTACTGCACGTTCCACAGACAGTGAATGACGGAGCCGTCGGAGACCATCATCACATTGTGCAGCATGCCGGTATCGCCGCCGCTGGCCAGTGTGATCCGCTCGGACCAGCTCTTGCCGCCATCGCAGCTGACGCGGCAGAAGAGTGACTGGTGCTTGACCGGATGGAAGCACTGGCCCTCATAATAGGCGATCAGGCTGCCGCCCGGGGCGGTAATGATGCCGGGCCTGCGATAGTAATCAAAGGCGCTGTCGGCTCCGTTTTCCAGAAGATATCGTTCCAAGGATTGCACCACCTTTAAAACATCATGCTTTATCATAAAAGATTATATATCATTATATAGTGAGGCGCAAGATAGAATAAACAACAAAAATTTTTTATGCGAACTGTAAAAAAGCCACAAAAAGTCCCTGCGCTGTATGCAGCGCAGGGGCTTGCGTTTCTAGGGTGTATCTGAAAACTCCCAACGCACCTGGACGGCGGACCTTTTCACGCTGCGCTGCACCATTTTTCCTTGAAATACGTCAGTATTCCTGCGAAAAAATGGATTGCTCAGCGCAAAAATTCCTCGCTGCCGGTCACTTCGCTAGTTTTCAGATACACCCCTAGGGGGCTATCTGGTATCAGTCTTCTACCTTTTCATAGACGTTCAGGGAGAAGCGTTCGCCGTTGATAATCTGGACGCCGACGTAGATTGGCTCCCGGTTCTGGTCATAGGCGGTACTTTTGACGAACATCATGTAGTCGCCGCGCTTCACATCGAGCATTTTGGCCTCTTCGCCCGTCACATGGCACAGCTCGATCAGCTTCTCTGATTCCTTACAGATAACGCCCATATGCTCTTTGAGATAGGCGAACAGGGATTCATTGTCAAAGCGGCGCTGTAGAAGCTCTGCGTATTTGGGCGGGAAATAGTTCCGTTCGATGATCACAGGCTCGTTGTTGGCGTAGCGGAGGCGGTGGATATAGATGATGTCACTTCCCGGCGCAACGCCAAGCTTTTTGGCGGTCTTCTCATCTGCGGCAATGAGGCGGTTATCGAGCATGCGGCCGCCCGGCACAACGCCCATCTGCTCGCACATCTGCGTAAAGCCGGACAGGCGGCGGATGTTCCGGGAATATTTCGGTTTGGCGACAAAGGTTCCCTTGCCCTGCTTTTTGATCAGTAAGCCCTTTTCGGTCAGCAGACTGATCGCCTTTCGGACCGTGATCAGACTGATGCCGTATTTCTTGGAGAGCTCGCTCTCCGTCATGATCCGGTCGCCGGGGCTGTATTTCCCGGTGCGGATATCATGTTCCAGAATATTCATTAACTGCTCATACAGAGGGACAATATTATCCTGATTCAGCATAGTTCTACTCTCTTATTCCCCGCAGCTGTGTGCGGTTATTCGTTTTTCCTAGTATTATTATAGGAAACGGGGACATGCTTTGTCAACGTGGGAAATGCTTTTGCGTCAGCTGCGAAGCAAAAACAGACGTTTTTTCAGCAGATTTTGCGTATTTGCAGAACCGGAGCAAGCGATCCGGCAGGCTGGGGGGTGGAGCTGGCCGCTCGCGAAGGACCCAAACCGCCCGGACAGCAGCCTGTCCGGGCGGTTCGGGTTGTGTAATATGGATGATTTGCGGGGAGATGCTTACAGATGCAGCACGCGGTCGCGGATTTCCTGCGTCCGGCCCTGGTTCCAGTACTGGGTGCCGATGTAGCCGCAGGTTCTGCGCGCAACGTTCATCTTCGACTGGTCGGTGTTGCCGCACTGCGGGCAGGTCCAGACCAACTTTCCGTCGGGGTCTTCCTTGATTTCGATCTCGCCGTCGAAGCCGCAGACCTGACAGTAGTCGGATTTCGTATTGAGCTCGGCGGACATGATGTGATCATAGATGAACTCCATGACCTCAAGCACAGCGTCGATGTTATTTTGCATGTTCGGCACCTCCATGTAGCTGATCGCGCCGCCGGAGGAGAGCGCGACGTCCACCAGGTTGATCGTCACGACGCCCTGGTTGAACCGGCCGTAATACTTGGGCTTGCCCGGCTCATAATTGCCCGCGTTTGCCACGTTGTTCCAGCCATTGCCCGAACGGTCGGGCGTGAGGAAGCTGCGGCAGCCCATGCAGGTATACACATCGCCATGGCCTGGCGTTTCGCCCTTGGAGAGCTTGAGCTCCTTCATCTTCTTTTCCGAGATGTAGTCCGGAACCATCCGCTTTGCCGTGCAGCGCGCGGCAAGCTTTGTAAGATACCAGAACTTCGAGCCTTCGGTGATATTGTCCTCTTCCAGCACGTAAATGAGCTTTGGGAACGCGGGCGTAATCCATACGCCCTTTTCGTTTTTCACGCCCTCAATGCGCTGGTTGAGCGTCTCTTCGATGATGATGGCAAGATCTTTCTGCTCCTGCTCGGACCGCGCCTAGCCAAGATACATAAAGACCGTGATAAACGGCGCCTGGCCGTTGGTGGTCATGAGTGTGACCACCTGATACTGGATGGTCTGTACGCCGCGGCGGATTTCATCGCGCAGCCGCTTTTCCACAACCTTGGAAATTGCCTCGTAGCTTGCCTCGGTGCCGAAATCCTTGAGCTCTTCCAGAACAGCCTTGCGAATTTTCTGCCGCGAAACGTCGACAAAGGGGGCAAGATGCGTCAGGCTGATCGACCGGCCGCCATACTGGTTGGAGGCGATCTGCGCGATAATCTGCGTTGCGATGTTGCAGGCGGTGGAAAAGCTGTGGGGCTTTTCAATGAGGGTGCCCGAGGTGACCGTGCCGTTTTGCAGCATATCCTCGAGGTTCACAAGGTCGCAGTTGTGCATATGCTGAGCGTAATAGTCCGCGTCATGGAAATGGATGATGCTGGCTTCGTGCGCGTCGACAATCTCCTGCGGCAGCAGCATGCGGCGCGTGAGATCCTTGGAGACCTCGCCTGCCATCAAGCTGAACCCAAAAAGATATCAGCGCGAAAAGCCCAGAAGTTTCAACGACTTCCGGGCTTTTTTGCGCCCATTTTTAGAGGCGTGACAAAAAGATGCCAACTGCCGTGTCAGGCAAATTCGATGGACCTGTACCTTTACCCACGGCATTTTGGGCCGCTTTTCCGGAGTTTTTTCGGGAAAGCGGCTCGTTTTTGCTCTCGGCAAAATGTAGAATTTCGACCGGCGTTTTTGTTGGTCTTGCCGAACACCCACTTCAAGCACAGATGCCGGCGCGTTAGCCGGCTGTGCGACGTTTCAGACGTTAAAACCGCAGGCAAGCCCCATCCCACTCCAGGACGAAAACACGGCGTATTGGCGATGCTGGGACGCGAGAAAACAAAACACCCGCTGCAACGCAGCGGGTGGCCGTTTATCTGCTGGATCTCAGCAGAGCATCGGTTTTTAATGTCACGCCCATCATGTCCTTATGGGCTTCGCGGGTATCGCGGCAGAGCGGCGAGAGAAACGTCAGCGCGTTCTGAATGCGGCTCAGATCAGACGCAGAGAGCGTATTCTCGTGCAGATGGCGCAGCACCCGGCGATAGGATTCGCGGAGCTTTGCATCCACGGACGGCTGGAAGAAATAGTTTGAAATCAGGCCGCCGATCAATGCGGCTTCGTTATCGGTGTACTGCATGGTGATTGCCCTCCTCTACGATGTTCACACAACAAACGCGGCAATCATACCACAAGATGCAGTACCGGTCTATGCGCATTGTGCCGAAATATTGAATCACAAACCAATACACAAAA